>Ga0222715_10000123_pt1 | contig 79712 bp, 90 predicted proteins | sample C33_9DmetaG_FD_165056 | JGI IMG/M metagenome (GOLD analysis project Ga0222715, IMG submission 165056) | Estuarine water microbial communities from San Francisco Bay, California, United States - C33_9D | ecosystem: Environmental > Aquatic > Marine > Unclassified | place: USA: California...
AAACAAAATACCTTGGCACTACGTAAACAGATGCATTACGATAAACAACACATTAACTAACCCGATGAACCGATCTGTCTCTTAGTTTATGCCGCTCTTTGTCCAAAAGGTTTTGACGACGTACAGGTAGCTGCATATTAACATTTTAATCCTTTACTAAAAGCGGACATGAAAATACCTTTTAGTAATGATGTGATTGATTATAGAAAGGGGGCATTGTTCTCCTTATGACCCACCTCGTTTTAGGTACGTTTTATCAAAAACATAAAACTACTAGATGATAAATTTACGCGAGTAAATGAGGACCAACATCTTTCAATATTCGACAACCTGTTTGTCCCAGGACGCGATCAATCTCGGACGTCAGGATAGAGAGTGCATGGCTTACGCCGGCTTCACCGCCAGCGGCTAATCCATATAAAGTTGGTCTTCCGATCATCACGGCATCTGCACCCAGGGCAATTGCTTTAATGATGTCTGTGCCGCGACGGAAACCACTATCAATAATGATGGTTGTTTTATTTCCAACCGCTTCGACAATTTCGGGTAATACTTCTATTGGCGCTACGGCACTATCGAGCTGTCTACCGCCGTGATTAGAGACAACTATTCCATCACAACCTAATTCAGCAGCACGTTTGGCGTCTGCGCCATTCAAGATACCTTTTATGATTAACTTACGTGGCCATATCTCGCGTAACCACGCAACATCATCCCATGAGATCTTTGCGTCAAATAATTTTGGTACAAAGGCAACGCCGCCTTGCGCGGTTTGTGCTTCGGGTGGCATAAAATCAATAATGTTTTCAAAACGTGGAACGCCATTGGGGATGAGGACATCAAAAATCCATCTTGGGTGGCGTGCAACATCAAACATATTTCTAAGACTAAGTTTGGCAGGCTGACGATAATTACGTTGATCCCATTCGCGGTGTCCAAATATATTAGCGTCCGAGGTAAAAACCAGAGCTTCATAATTAGCCTTGTCCGCACGAGCTATAATATTACGTGTTAATTCACGATCACTCATCACATAGAGTTGCATCCATAAACGGCCAGCGGCTTCTTTTGCAACATCCTCAAGGCTCACATTGGATAAGGTGCTCAAACTAAATGGAATGCCCAACTTTGCAGCGGCTCGGGCAAGCGCAATATCACCGCGATGCGATAGCATGCCGTTGAGTCCTGTAGGCGCGATAATTAGCGGAGAATTTATTTCCTGATCAAATAGAGTTGTACGTTGATGACGTGAACTCGTATCTACCAGGGTATTCGGAACTAAACGAATCGAATCCAGCGCTTCGCTATTCCAACGCAAGGTTCTTTCTGATTCGGAACCTCCTTCAACATATTCCAAAGCAAAGTTAGGTACTTGTCGCCTGGCGAATTGACGAAGTTCTTCAATAGAGTTTGTTCTACGAAAATCATTGCCCGAATAGTATTTGCGTTTTAGTGCCATAAAGTCAGCCTAAGTTAGGCCTGTCTGATTCGAACCACATTCATTACCTCAACATCAAAACCAGCAACCTTTTCCATGCCTGCATAATAAGTCAGATTTACCCGCGCGCCTTTCAGGTTTCGATACTGTTTTTTTCGTTTGAATCTGAACGGCACGTCATAACCTTCCAGTGTCAGTGTATTAATTATCCATTCTGAATTTTTTTCGTCCCTTTGTACATGTGAATTGACTTTCATCATTTCTGAATGAATAAGCTCTCGATTCTTTTTTAATAACTTATCAACGGGTGATTTCATACTTGCAATTTATCATGCAGCATAAGACGGAATCTTATCCAGCTTTTTGCCGAGCAAATTATGTGCCTCTTCAACATCATAATCTGACTGCAGACCCATCCAGAATGCCTCAGAAGTATTGAAGTATTTAGCTAATCGCACAGCGGTATCTGCCGTAATAGCCCGCTTACCATGTACTATTTCATTAATACGCCTTGGCGACACGTCTATATCACGTGCAATGCGATTTTGACTAATCGCCATCGGCTGTAAAAATTCCTCCAGTAGTATTTCACCGGGATGTATATTCGGTAATCTCTTCATCTTAATAAACCTGTATTAATGATAATCAACAATTTCAACATTCAATGCATCACCATTGTCCCAAACAAAACATATCCGCCATTGATCGTTTATACGAATACTGTATTGCCCGACTCTGACGCCTTTTAATTTTTCCAGGCGATTTGCGGGAGGCACACGCAGATCACTCAACACATGCGCATTATGCAACATCCTCAATTTTCTCCGTGCTATCTGCTGTAGTGACTGAGGGAACTTACGTGACACAAAACCTTGCCAGATCAATTCCGTTTGTTCACATTTAAAATTCCGTATCATGATCTTAAGTATAACGTACAGCGTTATATAACGCTACGCGCTATGGATATTTATTTTCCTTGCTTGTGCCATGACAGGTACGGGATAATCCCGTCTTTTTTCTCACAATATAAAAATATCATGTGGTTCAAAAACCTTCGTATCTATCGACTCACTAAAGACATTGATCTTTCTCCTGAAACGCTGGAAATAGCCCTGCATCAGCAAGACTTTACACCTTGTACGAATATGGATTTTTCAAGGTATGGCTGGGTTCCGCCACTGGGTAAAAATAGCGAACTGTATACTCACAGTTGCGCGGGTTACATCATGATTTGCGCACGTAAGCAGGAGAAGATATTACCTCCGGCGGCAATCAACGAAATGGTTGATGAAAAAATCGTTGATTTTGAAGCCGCACAGGCGCGCAGCGTTTATCGCAACGAAAAACGCACCATCAAGGAAGATGTTATCCATACTTTATTGCCACGCGCATTGACACGTTCATATCTAGTCTATGCCTACTTTGATCCTAAAAACAAATTACTGATTATCGATTCAGCCAGCTCAAATAAAACCGAAGAATTTATGGATCACTTGCGCGCTACTCTGGGTAGCTTGCCTGTAGTGCCGCTAAAGTGTCACGGCGATGCGGCTAACGTGATGACGCATTGGTTACAAGACACAACGCCAAAGAGTTTTGAACTCGATAATGAATGTGAATTACAAAACCCGCGAGAAAGTAAGAACATAGTGCGTTGTAAAAATCAGGAGCTGGAAAGCGCAGAGATTCTGAGTCACTTGAAAGCAGGCAAACGCGTTATCCAGCTAGCGTTAGTCTGGCGCGATGCCATTCGATTTGTATTGGCAGATGATTTTTCGATTAAACGTTTACGTTTTGAGGACATTATCCAGGAACAAGCCGAAGATGATACTAATGACAAAGCGACACAGTTTGATCAGGACTTTGCGGTAATGACCTTGCAAATAAATGAGTTCATAAAAGAGTTGCTGGAAGAATTTGGCGGTATTGAAAAGTCTGACTAACGAGCATTCCGTCATGCTCGCATAAGCGGGCATCCAGTCAATTAACAATGTTTCGCTGGATTCCCGTATGCACGGGAATGACAACTGTTAATAAATTTAAAATAATCGAAATTCAATGGATTAATTTTTTTATGAAAATCTATCTCGCATCAAGATCACCACGCCGTCATGAATTACTCAAACAAATTGATGTCGATTTTGAAATCGTCGATATAGATATTGATGAAAGTTGGGATAGTCATGAAAAACCGACGGACTATGTACAACGCATTGCACTGGAAAAGGCGCGAGCGGGTAATGCATTCAGTGATGAAGATTATCCCGTGTTAGCAGCAGATACTGCTGTGATACTGGACGGACATATTTTGGGTAAGGCCGAAAATAAAGACGATGCTCGAAGCATGCTCAAACAATTGTCCGGCAAAACACACACCGTACTTACAGCAGTAAGCTTGATTCATAAACATGAAAAAACCCTATTAAACACAAGCAGTGTTACTTTCAAAAAACTAACTCAAAAAGAGGTCGATGATTATTGTGAAACTGAAGAACCTATTGGTAAAGCCGGCGGTTATGCTATACAGGGCAGGGCAGCAATATTTATTAAAAGGCTCGAGGGCAGTTATAGCGGGGTGATGGGTTTACCGTTATTTGAAACTCAACAATTATTGATAAGCACTCTTTAAACAATCAACATAATAATGGCGGGCGATGAATTTAATAAATGCGGCTAGCGCTGCTGAACCGATAGCATAGCCTTTGGTAACAGCTTTAGTGGTGTTACCTACAGCATTAAGTGGATCAGTAATATTACAGAATTTCTCGTCTGGTTTCTGTTCCACTTCGAATCTCGCAGTGAATTATGACACTACCAGGTATTAAAAAAGGGAGTCAATTGACTCCCTTTTTTTCAAACGCTTTTTACTGGCTTATAGCAAGATACCGCCATACTGAACGAAGAATGGTGTGAATACCAAACTCAGAATCGCCGATAGTTTGATAAGGATGTTCAGTGAAGGACCTGAAGTATCTTTCATCGGGTCACCAACAGTATCACCAACAACAGCTGCAGTGTGACAATCCGAACCTTTGCCGCCGTGGTTGCCTGCTTCGATGTATTTCTTGGCATTATCCCAAGCTCCACCACTGTTAGATGATGCGATGGCCAGAACGCCACCAGCAACCAGCGAGCCGATCAACATGGCCGCTACAGCTTCAACACCGAACAGGAAACCTACAACGAGTGGTGAGCCCATGATCAACACGCCAGGAGCGATCATTTCTTTTAGCGCTGCCTGCGTCGATATCGCTACACACTTCGCGTAGTCAGGTGTGCCCGAGCCGTCCATGATGCCTGGAATCGTCTTGAACTGATGACGCACTTCTTCAATCATGGCAAATGCCGCGGCACCTACCGATTTCATTGTCATAGCAGAGAACAGGAACGGCAGAACCGCACCAATGAAGAGGAAAGTGAAAACCAGAGGCTCTAGCAGGCTCATAGTAATCGGCTCACCGCGCAATGTTTCGGCAGTAGTAATAAAGGCCGCAAACAAAGCGAGTGAAGTCAATATTGCAGCACCGATGGCAAATCCTTTACCAATCGCGGCAGTAGTATTACCAGCAGAGTCTAAGATGTCAGTTCTACGTCTAACTTCTGATTCCAGACCAACCATCTCAGCAATACCGCCTGCGTTGTCTGCAACAGGCCCGTAAGCATCGATAGTAAGAGTGAGCACTAAGCTACCCAGCATACCTAGAGAGGCGATAGCGATACCGTACATACCCGCAAGCTCCCAAGAGATGAAGATGCTTATTGCAATAGCTAAGTAAGGAAGAACCGTACTCTTATAGCCGAGTGCAAGACCGTAGATGATGTTGGTAGCAACACCCGTCTCACAGGACTTGGCGACTTCCTGAACGGGGGCAAATTTTTCGGAGGTGTAGTAACCGGTTAATAAACCAACTGCTAAGCCCGATACCAGACCGGCCAGGAAGCAGAAATAAACGCCTATATTCGTATAGTCCGCACCGTTTAACACGAAGTTTTCCGGGATCAGAGCAACAGTAACGAAGTACATAACCACTGCCATAATGGCGCTGGAGATGATTAGCAGCTTCATTAAAGCAGGAGCAACATCGTCTTCAGTCTTTACGCCAACCAGGAGTTTAGTGAGTAAGGCTATTGGAATACCTACAGCACTGATCAAAATTGGGAACAGCAATGCATCCGGGTTACCGGCAAAAACTACCGCACTTATAACCATTGCCGCACAGGTGCTTTCTGCACAAGAACCGAAAAGGTCAGCGCCCATACCAGCAACATCACCCACGTTGTCGCCAACATTGTCTGCGATTACGGCAGGGTTACGGGGATCATCCTCTGGGATGCCCTGCTCAACCTTACCTACAAGGTCAGCACCAACGTCTGCTGCCTTAGTGAAGATACCGCCGCCAACTCGTGCGAATAACGCGATTGTAGAACCACCCAGTCCAAAGCCAGCAATCACTTCCATAAGGATGTGGTTGTTCTCAGGTCCAAGGTCAGCAAGCAAAGTACTCATCACCACATAGATGATAACCAATCCGAGAGTCGCCAGTCCGACAAGCGCAAATCCCATTACCGCACCAGAGTTAATGGCTACATCGTAAGCTGCGGAAATGTCTTTCTTCGCAGAAACCGTAGTTCGTGCGTTGCCTTGAGTCGCTACCTTCATGCCAATATAGCCAGAAGCGATGGATATCGCGCCACCGAATAGGAAAGCCATAGCGGTATAGATACCCTCATGGATATCAGAGGTATGAGTATCGTCGATCAAAATGGCGATAATGGCGGCAAAGACCACCATGAATATCGTCAGGACTTTGTATTCCTGTTTCAAGAAAGCCATGGCTCCTTCGGCAATAGCGCCGTGGATGAAGGTTAGCTTCTTTGCCTGAGCTTCATCCAGCCCAAGATCAAGTGGTATACTTACAACCTTCTTCATGTAAAAGAAGGCTATTCCCAAGCCCATCAGCGACAGGATTGTAGTTACCCATATTGTTATGCCTGACATATAAATTCCCCTAACTTCTATAAGTTATTGATTTTAAGGACAAAATAGTAAAAGAATCACCGACAATGTCCCCTCTGCCTTGCCGGCGCCAAAAAGTGGTGCAGATTGTACTTGCATATCCGACAAGTGCAAAATCTTACACACCCTTTTTTGTAATAATTTTTTGAGGTGTTTCAATTAGAAACTGTAATTTCTGAATTATGTCTACTAATCACGGTTTTCCACCTATTGCAGCTCCTGATGCCCGTATCCTGATTCTTGGATCCATGCCTGGACAAAAGTCGCTCGAGGAAAGCCAATACTATGCACACCCACGCAATAGTTTTTGGCCCATCATCTTCAATATACTTAAAACAAACAATGAACTAACTTATAACGATCGTAAAACTCTGTTAATAAAAAACAAGATTGCTTTATGGGATGTTTTAAAAAGTTGTTATCGTGAAGGTAGTCTTGATACTAATATTGATCAATCCACTATAGAGCCAAATGATTTTGACAGGTTCTTCTCAAAGCATAAACAGGTTACTGTTGTTTTCTTTAATGGCTCAAAAGCCGAACAGCTTTTTAATAAAAATAGTATAAAGACTCTGAAACAAGCAGAACAAAACCTGTCCTTTTTCAGGTTACCTTCCACTAGCCCCGCACATGCGTCACTGACATTCGAGCAAAAATTATTGCAATGGGAAGTAATAAAAGGTTTTCTATAAGGCTAGAGCAATCAACAAAAAACTAATGTGTTTTTAGAGCCTGCTGTTGTTTCCAATTAAACCAGCCCTGTGGCGATATTTTATTCATCAACCTATCAATTGGAGACAATATAAGTAAATTAAAAGCACCATGTATTTTCCCTGTCCAGGTTTGACTGGGACATCGCAATGAAATTGCATAGCTAGGCTCATCGTAGACAAAATGGTGCCAGTAGCCACTGGGAATATATAATGTTTCTCCTCGTTCAAGCACCACCTTATAACCTTCCACATCCTTTAGGCCAGGAAACTGCTCAAAATCCGGGCGCTCAATATCAACATAGCTTCTACAAGTAAATGGATAACCATGTAAATTCTTTCCTTGCTCATAAGGGAACAGATAAACCGTTTTTTTGCCATATAGAGTAGTGTGTAGCACGTGTGACATGTCGATATCAAAATGCATCTGGGTAACAGAACCCTTGCAACCAAAAAACATAAAAACAAAATTTCGGGATATGCCCTTTAATATAGAGGGAAAGATAATGTCATCGACTAATTCCGGAATTTCGGATTTTATATTATAGAGAAACATCCGCAGGTCTTGCTGTTTAGTCACAACTGTATCGATATAGCCCCTAAAGGAGATACTCTTCGACTTTGACATGTAATTCTTGCCGGCAGAAACGAAACTTGAGTCATAGACTTTAACTTGTTTATCGCCGTACTGTTCTTTGAAAAAGTCAGGGGTCCACTTTGTTGATGCCGGCCATGACTTTGCCAGGTCTTTTATTACAAGGGGGCGTAGCGGTTTGAAATAAGATTCTTCGAATTCTTGCTGCTGAATAGAAGAAACCATTTCAACAGGCTGTAAATCAAGCTCGGGCATAACGCAATCTGAGCCGACCGATTGGCTATCTGGCAAGAAACTCACTGTAGGTGTGAAGGATATCGGCTTGTTCCCAATGCAAGAAATGCCCTGCACCAGGTATCATCTTGAATTCACAATCAGGAATTCGAGAAGATGCTTTTTCAATATCATGTGGATCCAGAATCGCGTCAAATTCACCACTTAAGATGAGAGTTGATGCTGTGATGTTACCAAGATCGATAAAGTCCTCAATATCTGAGGCCTGCTCAACGAATTCGCAATGATCATAAAAACTCAGAAACTGCTCCCGGCTCATGCCGCGGAATTGCTCAATAATCTGCTTCTTATGCGTATCAGGAATATGCTGACCAAATTTTTCTATCATTAGAGGCGCAATGTCTTCTGTCTTATTTGTGTCAAACAGTTTTTGCCCTTCCTTGATCACTTCAATAACAGCCTTGCTTGGCTTGGCACCATAACTACCCAGTATCATCTTATCGACTAACTCCGGGTGACGTGCCGCTAATGCAACAGAAATTATTGTTCCCCAGGATGCAGCGGCGAGAATGACTGTGCCGTTTCGGTTAGTGGCATTAATAACCTTATGCAACACATCAACCTGCTCATCAAAAGTAATGCCGGGGTTACCAGATAATATCTGACCTCGACCTTGTCCTGGCAAGTCAAATACGACAACAGAATAGTCAGCAACAAAATGACTGACGAATGAGCGCCAGGCTGCCATTGTTTGTTTGGCGCCACTAATACACACGATAGTCTTCTCTGCTTCACCATAGATTCGGTAAGGCACTTGAAAACGTCCCGGGCTCAACTCTCCTTTTTCAATTTTCATTCTTTAGGTATTAATTTATATTATTCTGGGTTTATCTTGGCAGGCAGACTACTAGCGAACATAAGATAACAGTTTAACTTTATAGTGCATTTCCTAATATTATAAAGAAAGTTTACGAAATGTCTCTACTCTTTTAGGAACTGCTTAGCAATTACTAAATTGCAGATTATCGCTCAAAAACTCAAATCATCTACAAATTGATCGATTTAAAGTGGTTTACAGAGTTTAAATGATAGTTTAATGCCTGTTTAACCATCTTCTACTGCCTGTTAGCACGATATAAATAATTGCTAATTAACTACAAATATTTCGAGTTAAGCCCCTAAACGACCTAAAATATCAGAATATTATCCACCATTCGTTAAATTGACGGTTTTTTATCATGTATTTATTGGTTAGGTCAAAATTTGTTCGGAAAGTTTCAAGGCTTCTAAACGCGATTGTGTAATATGCGTTTCAGGCAATAACTTACTCACTCCAATCTGCCGCAGCACCTTTTCTACTGTTGGGCTGAGGCTACACAATACAACATGATCATTATCACTTTTTGCCTTGAGTATGACCTCTTCCAATGCGAAGGAAGCCGTACTATCAATAAAAGGCACGTCGGTGAAATCAATTATGAGCACATCCTTTTCACGATCTGTCGCCAATAAACGAACGATTCCTTTAGCGGACCCAAAACTCATCGGGCCTTCAATATGAAACAAGACGATTCGTCCACCTGAACTTTCGAGAATCTCGACTTCTTCATCTGTTAATTCTGTCCAATCACCTGAGCCGCCTACTATTTTCATGCTTGCGGCTTGTGAATCAGACATGCGTTTTACAAATAGCAGACTGGCCATCACCGTCCCAACCGTAACCGCTGTTATTAGATCGACTAAAACAGTCAAAGAAAATGTTGTAAGCATGATCAAAACACCTGAACGAGGAGCGCTACGAACACGCTGCAAGTAATTCCAGTCAACGATATTAACGCCGACCTTTAACAAAATCCCGGCGAGTACAGCATGCGGTATATGCTCAGCAAATGATCCCAGACCTAATACCATCATCAGCAAAATCAGGGCATGTAATGCGCCTGAAACAGGAGTACGTCCACCTGCACGCACATTAACTACTGTTCGCATAGTTGCCCCGGCGCCCGGTAACCCTCCAAATAAACCACTAACTATATTGCCTATTCCCTGACCAAATAATTCGCGGTCAGACTCATGATGTGTGCGCGTAATACTGTCTGATATTAATGAGGTTAAGAGCGAATCGATAGAGCCTAAAAATGCCAGCACCAAAGAATACTTAATGATTAAAGCAAACTCATCAATCGAAAATACCGGCATTTGTAAAACAGGCAAACCACTTGGTATTTCGCCAATAATTGTTGCATCGTTTAAAAAGAGAACGCCAATAGTTGTGCCTACAACTAGAGCAAGCAAAGGGCCGGGAATATAACGGTTAAGTCGTTGTGGAATAAAACACACAATAGCGAGCGCTATTAGACCCAGAATCAAAGCACTGGAATGTATATTGCTGAACCAGGCAGGCAATGCCAATAAAGATTTCAACGGACTGCCTGATGCAACCTGACCAACAAAAGGAGCTAATTGTAAGATTATAATAATACATCCTATACCGCTCATAAATCCTGAAATAACAGGGTAAGGCACTAAATTGATGTAACGGCCAAACTTAAACACACCAAACAATATTTGAAAAACACCACCCAACATAACGATGGTAAAGGCTATCGCCGGATTATAGGAAAAATGGACAACGACTGCTGTCATGACGACCGTCATTGGTCCTGTTGGACCGGAAATTTGTGCCGGTGTACCGCCAAAAATTGCGGCAAAGAAACCCACAATGATCGCACCGTACATCCCGGCGAGAGGTCCGAGCCCAGAAGCAACACCGAAAGCTAAAGCGAGAGGCAACGCAACTACTGCCGCTGTTAAACCACCGTAAATATCACCGCGCAAATTATCGAATGAAAAATCTTTAATAAAAAGCATTACGTTACAAACCCGAGATATTTAACGCGGACAAGAAAATAATGTTTAAATAACATCATTGATTTTTTCCAACATTGTTTTGGCGTTAAGATAATCTGGATTAATCCGAATCTGTTTTTCATCATTAATCAAAAGCAAACCCGGAAAACTATTCAACCTTAAACGTCTGCACTCATTAATTTCCTGTTGCAGTACTTCTTCTGTCGCCAAAGATTTAATATCCAGTTCAAATTTCTCTTTATCCATGCCCAATTCTTCAGACAGTGTTATCAACGTTGAATAATCAGATGGATTTCTTGCTTGCAGATAATACGCCTTTTGAATCGCAAGCGTGATTTCTTCATCAAACTTTTGTCCCTGGTAGCGCGCGGCAATAACCGCTCGACATGCAGGATAAGTGCTTCGACGTGGAATGCAATTATTCCAAAAATCATAATTGAATTTGGTTTTCGGGACTTGTCTCTGGATAGCTTGCCAATGTCCTTGCACAAATAAACATGTTTCCTCAGACATAGGTTCTTCATTATCAGGCGCCAAACCACCTAACACACTTATCACTTCTATTTCCTTGGGCAATCCTGACAATAGCGAGAGTAACGACGGCCTGAATGCCCAACACCAACTGCACATCGGATCATGAGCATAATAAAGTTTTATCGACACTAAATTTTCTTTACAAATTACAGTTTAAAGTCTGAATTGAGTATTTTTTCTACCGGCTTGTTTTTAAGCGTCACATATTTTGGCAAGCCTTTTTCGTAGGGAGGATAATCTTCTCCTTCAATCAAAGGACTTAAATAACGCCGACAGGCTTCGGTAATGCCAAATCCATCTTCAGTAATAAATTCCTTTGGCATCATCTTTTCTACGTTCGCAACATCTTCCAGGTTTGCCTTATCAATCTCCCAAACGTAAGGCTCGTCAGATAGTCGTTTTATTATCGGCATCACTGCATTGTCTCCGGCAAGCGCCATCTCTACCGCGGCTTTACCTAAGGCATAAGCTTGATCAACATCTGTCTTTGAAGCGATATGTCGAGCGGCGCGCTGTAAATAATCGGCTACGGCCCAATGAAATTTATAACCCAACACCTCTTTGATCATATTGGCAATCACCGGTGCAGCACCACCAAGTTGCGCATGCCCAAAGGCATCTCGCGTTCCCTGTTCCGCCAGAAATTTCCCATCGGGCCAATGCGCCCCCTCGGAAACGACTATTGAACAATAACCATATTTTTCGACATTACCTTTAACTTTATTGATAAAGGCATCCTGGTTAAATTCAATCTCGGGAAATAAAATCACCACGGGGATATCATGTTGCTCGTCTGACGCTAATCCACCGGCGGCGGCAATCCAACCGGCATGGCGCCCCATTACTTCGAGCACAAAGACCTTGGTAGACGTCTTGGCCATGGAACAAACATCAAACGAAGCCTCTCGCGTAGATATCGCAATATATTTTGCTACTGACCCAAATCCCGGGCAGACGTCGGTAATTGGCAAATCATTATCCACTGTTTTTGGCACATGGATCGCCTGAATCGGGAAACCCATTTTTTCGGATATTTGAGAAACCTTATGACAAGTATCGGCGGAGTCACCACCGCCATTATAGAAAAAATAAGCGATATTGTGTGCTTTGAAAACTTCGATGAGGCGTTCATATTGCGCCTTGTTTTCTTCCAGACCTTTCAATTTATAACGACAGGAGCCGAATGCACCTGACGGCGTATACCTCAAACCAGCAATATCGGCTATCGACTCCTGACTGGTATCGATCAAGTCCTCTGTCAGAGCGCCAATAATGCCATTTCGCCCGGCATAAATATTTGCGATTTTGTCTGTATGCTGTCTTGCGGTTTCAATAACACCACATGCACTGGCGTTTATAACTGCGGTAACTCCACCAGACTGCGCATAGAAAGCATTCTTCGCCGCTGCCATAAGGTATAACTCCTGAAATATGAATTAATTATGAAACTGAACTGTATAAGTTCGGGTCTATATTAGTTATGTTAAACTGCGAACATAAAGCAAACAAATCATAATGTGTTGCACGGAATTTCAACATAATAATTATTTATGAATTTTTACAGACTCATACGACATAAAGCCAAAAAAACATTCATTGGTTTCCTTGTCTTACTACCTTTTCTGGTATTCGCTGCTGACTTGCCAGACTTTGGTGACTCGGCGGGAAGTATTGTGTCCCCTGAATATGAGCGACGTCTAGGAAAAATGTTTTTAAACCAGATACGTCATTATGCCCACATAAATAAAGACCCCGAAGTTGAATCCTATATTCAATCTCTTGGAAATCAACTGGCATCCTATAGTGACGACAATGAACAGCCCTTCACTTTTTTTGTTGTTAATAATCCGGGCATTAATGCTTTTGCCGGCCCTGGCGGTATGATCGGCATGAATAGTGGTGTCATCCTGAACTCTGAAAATGAAAGTGAATTAGCTGCTGTAATGGCCCATGAAATATCACACGTTACCCAGCGACATCTCGCTCGTCAGTTCGAAGAAGCGAGTAAATATAGCTTAATTAATGCTGCTGCATTGATCGGTGCCGTCCTGGTCGGCATCCAAAACCCTGAAGCTGGTGCAGCAGCAATCAGTGCAATCGGCGGTTTGTCCGCACAAAACAAGGCCAATTTTACTCGTGCGAACGAGCAGGAGGCAGATCGAATTGGTATGCAATTACTGGCTCGTGCCGGTTATAACCCCAGGAGCATGCCCGCATTTTTTGAGAAACTACAACAGTTGTCCAGATATTCACAAAGTGCTGCACCGGAATTTATACGCACACACCCTTTAACAACATCTCGTATAGCTGATACTCGTGCACGCGCTGAAGAATTTCCTATAGACGAATTTACCAATACCCACCCCTATGAATTAACCAAATATAAGCTGTTCGTAAATTCATCAAAAACGGCTAAAGAAGCAGCGAAGTTTTTACTCGATGAGCTAAACAGAAGCAACCTTTCTGATAAAGAGAAATTGCCCATTCGTTACGGTCTTGCATACGCCTATATCTATAACAGGGAATTTGCCCGTGCTGAACAACAGCTCGAACATCTACTCAGAAATAATTCGGATGACGTTGCTTATTTATTATTGGCCGCAAAACTTCAAACCACACAATCAAACTATAATGCTGCTTTTGATATTTTCAAAAAAGCCTATGGCCTATATCCGGACTATCGCCCAGCAGTTATTGCATACAGCCGGGCACTGCTCGATACACGTAAAGGCAAAGAAGCAAGAGATGTTTTAAAAAAGTATGAACGTCATTATCAACACGATCTGGATACATATAGTTTGCTAGGACAGGCAGAAGCCATGCTTGGGAATGAGGTTGAAACAGCCATCCTGCAATCAGAGTATTATTTTCTTGCGGGATCAACAAAACTTGCTCTGGATAAACTTGTTTTTATAAAGCAACAATATCAAATTGATTACTATCAGGAACAACGTGTTAATGCACGGATGGCAGAGCTCGAATATGAACTTGAACTCGAAAACGACCTGAACTTATAAACGTAAAGAATCAGCACATATGTTACGCAGAGACACCCTAAGATATATAACTTCCGGCTCAATAATGTTGTTCTCGGGATTGTTAAACCCGCTCACAGTCTTTGCTAAATGGAATAAGGCAGCATTTAGCGCCGTAGATTTTGATGAAGCTGTTGCCGCTTATTTCCCTGAACAAAAAATACAATCGACAGAACAAATTACTATTGGCGTACACCCAATTGTAGAGAACGGCGCCGTAGTACCAGTCAAAATTAAAACTGATATGCAAAATGTAGAATCAATAACAATATTTGTAGACAAAAACCCTAACCCGCTAATTGCAAACTTTGATCTTTCCCCCGACTGTATCGGTTTTGTCTCTACTCGAATAAAAATACAACAACCTTCAAATATCGTTGCCATTGTTAAAAGCGATAAGGGTGTATTTAGCAAGAGCACTTTTATAGAAGTACATGAAGGAGGGTGTGGCTAAACTCATGTCCTCAAGCATACGCTTAAAAACCCGAACCAATGCTGGCGTTACCACAGTACGTGCGATTATTCGTCATCCAATGGAGACCGGCTTTCGAATTGATAATGAAACTGCCGAGATCGTTCCAGCACACTATATTAATCGGGTTATTCTTAAACATAAGGGCAATGTAGTTATGTCTTGTGACTGGAGCCGCGCGATTTCAAAAAACCCATACCTCTCATTCATGTTTAAAGGCGCTAAGGCCGGTGATAAACTTGAGCTTATCTGGAACGACAACAAAAACAACACCGATTCAATTGAAACACTGATAGAATAATTCGTTCCCGAAATTAACTTCGTCTAAATTTAATGCGCGCGATAATAATATTTTGTTTTTTTGTTGTGCTTGCGTTCTTCGTTGGCGCAGTACTCGCTTACCCGTTAAAATTATTGCTTGATCCAGCACTTGAGCTTGCCTTTCGTAAATACCTGACCTATGCCACGTTACTAAGTGGCCTGCTTATCAGCGGCATATATTTGCATATGTATAACTCGCTTTCGTTAAAAGCGTTTGGCTATAGCAAAAACCCACGCGTATTTTTAAATAATCTGCTGAACGGTTTTGTCTTTGGACTGACCATCATGCTGATAATCGAAATACTATTGTTTTTACTCGGCGTTCATGAACTGGATGCAAACCGCAGCATATCGATACAATCACTCTCACTACTTTTTATTAAAGCAATAATGGCGGGCTTGTTAATTGGTTTAATAGAAGAGTCTATCTTTCGGGGCGCATTATTCTCTGGCTTATATAAACAAACAGGCGCGGTTATAACTGTGTTCTTTTCCAGCCTGGTTTATGCAACGGTTCATTTTATTCGTTATCGCGACTTACCACCTGAGACTGATATCAACTGGCTTACCGGAATAAGTATGATGCCAGAAGCATTTCGGCGTTTTCACGAGTGGTCAATTACAGATTATTTCCTGACACTGTTTATTTTTGGTGTATTGCTTGGCTTACTAAGATTAAAACATCGTAACATTGCAGCCTGCATCGGCGTTCATGCCGGTATTGTAATGTTAATTAAAATCGGCGATTACTTTACCAATCGAACTCATAACAGTAACTATGATTATCTCGTAAGCAAATATAATTCGACATTCGGATGGATGAGCTTTACTGTGATTTTAATGTTTACGATTTTTTATTTTGCAAAACTTCAATCCATAAAACACGTCGAATCAAAAAACTGAATCGCTCCACTCACTATTAAATGTTTTGGAGATAATGCCTAGTCTTTTGGTGCGCGATTAGAAGCGATTAATTCAGACAGACAAAGTCCGTATAAACCTACGGCATCTTTAGGTTCAATCGTTTCATCCTTATTTTGCGCTAGCAAACCAGCGGCAAGAATAGCAGCGATTATATGATCTTCGTTCATTAATAGTTTCCCCTTTTTAATAAATGACTAACAATAAACTGAAGATATATTATAAACACAATGTATTATTTTTTTCATTACTCCGGATGTGATCGGTGTATCTGTTAAATTATTTAATGACATCAGGATGAAACAAAACCTCGCCATTTACCTTGAAATTTCTAATCAGACTCTGACCTTCCTCGCCTCTGATAAATTCAGAGTATTTTCTCGCAAGATCAATTTTAGTATGTGGATGTTTGGCTGGATTTACCATTATCACATGATATGGATTAAACAGAGCCTCATCATTTTCAAAAACAACTCTTAATTTCATTTTATCTTTATAAGCAAGAAAAGTACCTCTATCCGTCAATGTATACGCCTCTTTATCATCTGCAATTCGTAATACGACACCCATGCCTTGACCAACTGCAAGATACCAGTCGCCCACAGGCTTATTACCCACCATTTGCCACAGGCTCTTTTCTTTTTTATGCGTGCCTGAATCATCTCCACGAGATACAAAGATGTTTTTTGACTGCAACAATTTTTTCATTGCTTCAGTGATATTTTTCGCATTTTTTATACCTGCCGGATCTGCATCAGGACCAACAATGACAAAATCATTATGCATAACAGGTTTACGCTCTATGCCAAAACCTCCATCAACAAATTCTCTCTCTGCTCCTGGCGCATGAACGAATATCAGATCAACATCACCATTCTTGCCCAAGCGTATCGCTTTGCCGGTACCCACCGAGATGACATCCAGCTTGATACCAAGTTTTTCTTCGAAAGGTGGGTTTAAAATGGCTAAAAGACCTGAATTTTCTGTACTCGTCGTTGTCGCCATTTTAAGTCTTACTTGTTCCGCGAAGACAGTCCCGGAAGATAAAAGCAGGCACGCAAGTAAAAACTGAAATATATTTTTCACACTCATTCGTTTATAACCTTTCTTAATTAATTTAAAACCAAAAAACAGCCTGTGAATATAAATAGGTCGCATCACTTTTACCCGCACCATCCATTACATCACCGGCAAACAAATGTGCAGCGCCCACCTCTACCCGTATATTTTCCGGCACTACTTCCCAACGCACACGAGCCTCAATCTGGGTTCCGATGTAGTTGTCTGATTGTCCTGCGACATTAGTAATTCGCGCCGTTGTCCACGCATCATTATCAGAGGCTAACCAATAACCACGTAGCGCAAGAAAACTCGTAACATTAGATGCGGGCTTCAATTGCAAGCGAACAGCCGGCGTGCTCAGATTAGCTCGCGCAAACGGCCCATAAATACTGGTTGGGCCAAAATCAAAACGCCGCGCACCATAGAGTGTATCGAATCGGTTATTCTCACTATCGCCAGGATCATCATCCCCACTAGCATAATCATACTGAATAATTAATCTCGGCGACCATCTTGTATCAAAACTATATCCGATTTCAACATGGTGAAAGTATGCGAAATGATCTAATTCGATTGTTGAAGTCGTTGATGAACGAGATTCGCCAAATTGAAAGATAGACTCTACTTGATAATCAAACTGATTCTTTTTCGGCTCTCTATAAAGTCGAAATCCTGGCGTGTACAAATCTCGATCACGCGTACTTAAAACACCAGTTACATCTTCTTCATTCAAGCCCAGAAAATAGAACTCAAGCTCATCGCCCCACACCAATTTAGCTGGAGAATAATAGACACCCCAAAAACGAACCTGCTCATGCTCCTTGTCAAATCTGGCTTCGTTATCTAAAGCACTACCACTGAACAAGCGTTGAACGGGCAAAGTATAAAAAAATCGAAACTTCTGTTTGTCAGCGCCTTGCCACTGCCAATCAATGCCGGTAAACCCATTAATTGTATTTCGGAAGCGATTCCTTGCTACTAAACGGCGGCTACCCACATCCATCGTTATTCGGCCACCGCGAATTATACTTTTACTACCCTGGCCAAGCAGATTATCCATAGGCACTTCGATATAGGCCTGCAAGAGCTCTAATGGATTGACAACACTGCCATTTAGCGGCGTTCCAGAATCCGCTAATTCCGCCCGGGAATCCAGCATTTCGGCAGCAAATTTAATTTGCTTAAAATTAAGCTTGGCCATAACAACTGTTCTAAACACCAGTGCCTGATCGCCACCATTGAGGTTTCCTCGATACTGTTCATCCACATTTTCAAACCGTATTCGATGGTGTCCTGATAATGAAAAAACTTCCGGCAATTTCAGTACGTTATTCAAACGCCATGGCTTATCACCGACGTCCGCTAATGTGGGCGAGCTATAACAAAGGCAATACAAGCTCAATAAAATTAATTTATAATTTTTCATAATGTCTTAATGCGACTTAATATATGTATTATATTGCATATACTTATATTCATTTAGTTTATAGTTATATTCAATATGGTTTTATAACACCTTTTATTTATTATAGTAATATGATGTAATTTACATATTAATCTAACTCAATTATGCGAATCGATTTTAATATCCAATGGGAAACTCCCGGCTCTAAGCAAAAGCTGGATCAACGCTTGTTGCCGCTGCTGGAAAAAATACATCAAAGCGGATCACTACAAGCAGCGGCTAAAGAAAATAACATTTCATATCGAACTGCCTGGGAGCTAATACGCTATTGGAATGAAGCTTTTCAAACGTCTTTATGTATTAAAGAACGCGGCCGTGGCTCGAAACTCAGTCCACTTGGCCAGAAACTTGTAGAGACAAAGCGAAACATCGATACAGATTACTCGAAAACACTGCTAACCATCGCAGACAAACTGAATAATGAAATCAAAGAATTAATTGGCCAAAATACTCGCAACAAACCCTGCCTTGTATCTTGCAGCCATGACCTGGCCATTTATCATCTACAGTCCATATGTGAAAAGACATGCCAATACGATATAGAATTCCAATCGCGCGGCAGTCTTGAAAACCTGAAGCTACTAAATACACATCAAATAGATATCGCCGGGTTTCATTTTCCTGAAGGCGTGTTAGTAGAACACCTCGCCCCCAAATATTCACAATGGCTAGATGACGAAAAACATATATTGATTCAACTGGCGTCACGTGAACAAGGTTTGATTGTTAAGCCTTCAATAGCAGAGCACGTTACGTCAATTAGCGATCTGACTCGTCGCTCGTTGCGTTTTGTTAACCGACAAAAAGAATCTGGTACCCGGGTAATCTTTGATGAATTAATTAAGTTAAATAATATTAATAAAAAAGAAGTGCGCGGCTATGAGAATGAAGAATTTACACATACAGCTGTCGCTGCAATGATATCAAGTGGTCATGCAGACATAGGCTTTGGTTTGAAAGCGGTAGCTGTTGAATTTAACTTATCGTTCTTACCACTTATTACTGAAAATTATGTTATTGCCATGAAAAAATCCATGGGAGAAAATTTGACAGACCATATTCGAACGATAATGAAAGATCCAAAGCTAAAACGCAGGATTAATAAATTACCAGGCTATAGCGCAAAGCTGACCGGAAAAATAATTCACGCAAAGAAACTTTTATCTTGAGCGGGTGAGATGGGAAACAATCGGCAAGCCAGATTCGAAACAATATTATCAGATGGGGTTTGACTCGGATCTTTTTTCAGTCTTTTCTATAGTCATGCGTTTTTTTGCAAGCTCTATGGTTTCGTTTAAATCACGTCTTGTATTTCGCTGGCAAGACCCAATCGAGACAAGAAGATTATTTTTTGCAAATGAATCTCTAAGTTGCACGGTCGTTTTCAATGTGTCCTCTTTTTGAGAATCGTAAAGAAATATGCCAAATTGATCGCTGCCCAATCTCGCAATGATATCATTTTCATTTCGTCCTTCATTTAAAACACGTGTTAGCTTCAGTAAGTACTTGTTGCCAGCATCTACGCCAAGCTCAGAACTAAAATGTTTAAGATTGTCCATTTCCAGGACAACTATCGCATATGGCGTCCCTAAATTTTTACAACGTGACTCTTCAATCTCCAGAGACCATTGCCAACCTTTGTCATTATAGAGTCCCGTTAATTCATCTTTCTCAGCCAGAAGCCGGGTTTTTTCATATAAACGACGCGTTTGTATCAGTTGCACTTCCTGCTGATAGGCGGTCATGATTGATCGAGACATAAGACGAAGCGTAGACTCATACTCATATAGGCTCTCAGATTTTGTCTCAATGTCTATCGCGCAGAGCGCGCCAAACATGTCGCCGTTGGAGGTGTACAGAGGAATCCCGATGTATGAAGCAATATTGTATTTTTTCACCATTGCCAAATCTTTATAACTGTCTACCAAAGAAATATCATGTGCGATATTTGGACCTTCATTTTGCATCATCTTTTTACAAATAGTATTCGACCAGGATATTGAATCACCGGATTCTAGTTTGAATTCTAGCTCATTACGGTATTTCTCAGAGGCGAGAGCAATTAGATCATTGTCTTGTTGATTAACCCGGAATACCATCCAGAACCCGAAAGGATGATAGGTGTTGAGGATTTGCAGACTATTTTTAGCGAAGTCCACGAAATTAGAATACGGTATTAAATTGTGCATGAACTAATCTTACTAAAAACTAGTCACCCTGAACATTTTTTTATATACAAATTAAGGGATTAAAAGCGTAGAAGGCTATGATTCTATATAGAAATTATTTATCACTATACGAACAACAGTGATTAAAATGGTGGGCCGTGCGCGATTCGAACGCGCGACCAATGGATTAAAAATCCACTGCTCTACCGGCTGAGCTAACGGCCCGGTGGGTATTTGTAGAATAAAACGAAGGCGGTTTATGATATGCCTACACAACAAAGGCGGCGATAATACCCAAGAAATGCCTGTGGGTAAATTATAAACTGTAAATGATTTGTTAGAACTTGATATTATTCGCCTGCGCGCCTATTTTTTGCTGTATTCGACTTATTACCTATTTGGAGATTTTTATCAGTGCCTATATATGAATATAGATGTGACAAATGCGAACATCGGCTGGAAATTTTGCAAAAGATAAGTGATAAACCAGCTACAAACTGTCCTGAATGCGGTAAGGACAGCCTCCGTAAACTTGTCTCTGCTGCAGCCTTCAAATTAAAAGGAACGGGCTGGTATGAAACAGATTTTAAAGACAAAAAACCAAAGAGTGAGTCTAAAACCAACAATAATAATAAAACGGACGACAAGAAATCGAATGACTCAGACCCTAAGAAAACTGACGCTGGCAGCAAAGAACCTGCTAAGACTACTAAAGAGGCACCAAAAACTACCTCAAGCAGCACCAGCACCGAGTAAGATGTCCCGCTAAATGGGCACACTCAGAAAATATATCATCGCCGGACTATTGGTATGGCTGCCTTTTGCGGCAACGGTCGTCATTGTCAAACTGGTCGTTGATTTACTCGATAACATTATTCTCTTGTTGCCACCGGACTGGCAACCAGAGACGGTTCTCGGTTTTTCAATCCCTGGATTTGGTATTGTTTTAGCTATCTCTATACTTTTATTGACCGGGATGCTTGCCGCTAATTTATTTGGACGGCGGCTGGTTGATTTTTGGGAGGCAATTCTCAACCGAATACCACTGGTTCGTTCGATTTATAACAGCGTAAAACAGATTTCCAGCACTATTCTGGATTCAAGCGGCAAATCTTTTCGTAAAGTAGTAATGCTGCAATACCCCAGAAAAGGGCTTTGGAGTATCGGTTTTTTAACCAATGAGTCTGTGGGCACCGAAATCGAGGGGCTTAATGATGATTTGATCGGTGTTTTTGTGCCCACCACACCTAATCCCACCTCTGGTTTTATTGTTATGGCGCCTCGTGAAGACATAACCGAGCTCGATATGAGTATCGAAGATGGGTTTAAGTTTATTATCTCAATGGGCGTTATTATTCCGGATGGCCCCATTCGAACCAAATTAACAACTAATAAAGTTGCGCAAACGGCGGCCGACTCGTAAGATTCCGCCCTTTGTTCAGGCCATATGGAAAAATCACATGCGCAGTGACTATTGCGGAAAATTAAATAGCAGTCATATCGATCAAGAAGTTGAGCTTTGTGGCTGGGTACATCGTCGCCGTGACCACGGTGGTGTTATTTTTATCGACTTGCGAGACCGTGAAGGCATTGCCCAGATCGTGTTTGATCCGGATCGTGCAGATTCCTTTGCTATTGCAGACTCTGTCAGAAATGAATTTGTCATTCGCATTACCGGAAAAGTCCGTAACCGGCCAGAAGGCACCATCAATCCTGATATGCCCACCGGTGAAATTGAAATTCTCGGCCACACCATTGAAGTCTTGAACAAGGCGAAGACGCCGCCGTTTCAGATAGATGATGAACATGTCCACGATGACGTCAAGCTGCGTTATCGTTATGTTGATTTACGCCGTCCGCTGATGCAGAACAATTTGCGTTTGCGGTCACAAATAGTAAAAGAGATGCGCACTTTTCTAGACGATCGTGGTTTTCTTGATATCGAAACACCGATGCTAACCAAGGCGACACCTGAAGGTGCGCGTGATTATCTGGTTCCCAGTAGAACGCATCCCGGTAATTTCTTCGCCCTGCCGCAGTCACCACAATTGTTTAAGCAATTATTAATGATGTCTGGACTGGATCGATATTATCAAATCGTGCGTTGTTTTCGTGATGAAGATTTACGCGCTGATAGACAGCCCGAATTTACGCAACTGGATATTGAAACCTCATTCATGAATGAGGCTGATATCACTGGCATGATGGAAGAGATGATTCATACTTTATTCAAGAAAGTATTGAATGTTGAATTACCTTCGCCTTTTCCACGCATGAGTTATGCAGAGGCCATGGAACGTTTCGGCAGTGATCGCCCTGATCTTAGAAACCCGCTGGAATTAGTCGATGTCAGCGACCTAATGAAAGCGGTTGAGTTTAAGGTCTTCTCGGGTCCGGCCAATATGGAAGACGGTCGTGTTGCGACATTGCATGTTCCTGGTGGCAGCACGCTTTCACGAAAACAGATCGATGATTATACCGCATATATTGCTCAATTTGGCGCAAGAGGCCTTGCCTATATCAAGGTTAATAACCTTTCTGCTGGTAGTGAAGGCTTACAGTCTCCTATCTTGAAGTTTTTGCCTGATGATGTGGTCACCAAAATCCTTGAGCGCACAAAAGCTGCTGATGGCGACTTAATATTCTTCGGCGCGGACAAAACCAAGGTCGTAAATGACGCATTAGGCGCGCTACGTAATCGACTCGGCCATGATCTGAATTTACTCAAAACAGAATGGGCGCCAATGTGGGTTATCGATTTTCCAATGTTTGAATATAACGAAGATGAAAAACGTTGGGACTCATTACACCATCCGTTTACTGCACCAAACTCAGATGATATTGATGCGATTAAACAAAACCCCGGAAAAACCTTGTCCCGAGCTTATGATTTAGTGCTGAATGGGACAGAACTAGGTGGTGGTTCAATTCGTATCCACAATTCCGAGATGCAGTCGGCGGTGTTGGAGTTACTTGGTATTGGCGAGGAAGAAGCCCAGGAAAAATTTGGCTTTTTACTGGAAGCGCTTGGCTATGGTTGTCCTCCTCACGGCGGTATTGCCTTTGGTCTGGATCGTACGGTGATGTTAATGGCCGGCTGTGATTCGATACGTGAAGTAATTGCTTTTCCTAAGACACAGAGTGCTAGTTGCCTGCTAACTTCCGCCCCTTCAAAAGCAAACAGCAGACAATTACAAGAACTAGGGATTAAACTGGCTAAATCAAAAACACCGGAATAGAACCGCAACTAAAGTATATTTGCGCCTAAACTTGTCTAACTGAATTAAGTACGCCATAGTTTTGAGTATGTCCGCTGAAGCCACATTAAAAAACCCTTATAGCCTCTCGAAAGAACAGATTCCGCCTACAATTGTAGAACAGATCGATGCCGTCGAGCGCGCTAATTTAACCAAAAAAATCAAAGCGCAATTAAAACAGCAAAATGCTGTGGTTGTGGCGCATTACTATACTGAACCGGACTTACAAATCCTGGCTGATGAAACTGGCGGCTACGTCTCTGATTCCCTGGATATGGCACGTTTTGGTCACGAGTCAGAAGCAGAAACGCTGGTCGTTTGTGGCGTTAAATTTATGGGCGAAACCGCCAAAATTCTAAATCCTGAAAAACGCATCTTGATGCCAGACTTAAACGCCAACTGTTCACTGGATCTGGGATGTCCGGAAGATAAATTTTCAGCTTTTTGTGATGCACACCCTGATCACGTTGTCGTGGTTTACGCCAACACCAGTGCTGCAGTTAAGGCAAGAGCCGACTGGATGGTTACTTCTGGCAGTGCTGTAGATGTCGTTAAACAACTGGCAAGTGAAGGCAAAAAGATTATCTGGGCCCCGGATAAATATCTAGGGGACTACGTACAACAAGAAACCGGCGCAGACATGCTGATCTGGCAAGGTGCTTGTATCGTACATGAAGAATTTAAAGCTCAAGAACTAGAGACGTTGCGCTCACACCATCCAGAGGCAAAGGTGCTGGTTCATCCGGAATCACCGGCAGCAGTTATTGCACAAGCCGATTTAGTCGGTTCAACCACTGCCATTATCAAAGCAGTGACTGAAATGGATGCGACGAAATTTATCGTCGCGACCGATAAAGGCATCTTCCATAAGATGCAGCAAGCCGCACCAGAGAAAATATTGATTGAAGCACCAACAGCTGGCAAGAGTGCAACCTGTATTAGTTGTGCGCATTGTCCATGGATGGCGATGAATGGTCTGCGCAAATTATCTAAAGTATTGGAAACAGGTAAAAATGAAATCTTCGTAGAAGTTGAAATTGCTCGGCGAGCAAAACAATCCATTCAACGCTTACTCGACTTTACCAGTAATAAATCCGCTACCAGCATGGCGAATGATGCTTAAACCAAGGGTTATTGTTGTCCAGTAGTATTGTTTTCATTCATGGCCTGTGGATGAACGGCATAGATATGACTTTATTGCAAAACCGTTTTAAGAAAGCGGGTTATTCAAGTTCGCGGTTTCGTTATAAAAGCATAAATACCACGCCTGTCGATAATGCGCACAAACTTGCCGAATACATTAACCAAATCGAATCCGATCAGATTCATTTTGTTTGTCACAGTCTGGGCGGACTGGTGCTTCGTCATTGTCTGAATCTGCACCCCCTGGATAAGCCGGGCAACATTGTTATGTTAGGCACACCCAATCAAACCAGCATAGCTGCAAAAACCTTATCGAGTTGGCCCGGGGGCTCATTATTGCTTGGCAAAAGCGTTGATAATGGTCTTCTTGGCCCTCTCCCGGCTTGGTCAGGTAAACAAAATATTGGTGTTGTGGCGGGAGATTTACGTTTGGGTATGGGCTTGATCATTCCCAACATTCCAACACCCAGTGATGGCACTGTATCTGTTGCGGAAACACGTTTAGCTGGGATGCGTGATCATATTACATTACATGCATCGCATTTCGGTTTATTGCTTTCCAAAGAAACATTCATACAAGCCAAGCACTTTATTGAGCTGACAGAGTTTTTTCACACTTGATATTCAACGCCAGCTTGATTGGATCAAAAAAACTGCCAAAAGATATCTAATAAATATTTGGCAGCCCGCCAACAACAAACACAACTATAATCAAGCTTTATACTTAACTGTTAGCTATTTACGTCTTTTATCCGGATGCAAACTCTTGCCAAGGATATGGTCACTGGCAGACACAACATGACTACCTGAACCAACAATTAATGGGTCAGGTTGATGCACAACATGATGATTCTTGTCTGGATAAGGCAGATTCCATAGGAAATGCCTCATACAGTTCAAACGAGCGCGTTTCTTATCATCCGACTTGATAATATGCCAAGGCGCATCTGCAGTATCCGTATAAAAAAACATGGCCTCCTTTGCTTCCGTATAATCATCCCAACGATCAATAGAGGCCTTATCTATTGGTGACAATTTCCATTGCTTAAGAGGATCGTCACCGCGAGCAGTAAAACGACGCGCCTGTTCTTCCCGCGTAATTGAAAACCAGTACTTAAACATTCGGATGCCACTACGAACAAACATTTGTTCAAGATCAGGCGTCTGGCGCATAAATTCGAGATAATCATTAGGTTTACAAAAACCCATCACTCGCTCAACACCCGCTCGGTTGTACCAGGAACGATCAAATAGCACCATTTCACCAGCTGTGGGTAAGTTTTTAATATAACGTTGAAAATACCATTGCCCGCTTTCTGCTTCTGTCGGTTTTTCAAGCGCTACAACTCGCGCGCTACGTGGATTCAGATGTTCCATATAACGCTTTATTGTCCCTCCCTTACCCGCTGCATCTCGTCCTTCAAACAAAAGGACGATTTTTTGACCCGTTTCTTTCACCCATTGCTGAGCCTTAAGCAACTCAACTTGCAAAATTGCTTTTTGTTTTTCATAAGCTGCTCTGCCCATTTTGCTATGATAGGGATATTCTCCCGTTTCAAACCCCTTACGAATTGCTTGAGGATCATGGCGTTTCTCTGCGAGTTCATGTAGAACAGCGCCTGCACGTGAGCGACTTGTGTTCTTTTTGTTTTTTACGTTTGTACTTTCTATGCTTTCACTGCTCAAAGCAACCTCGCTCTCTTTATTATCTTTTTCCACAATCTGAGCCTCTTTCCACTTTATAAAACATCGATGGATTATATTCCGCCACTAAAATTGATAGTTTGATCTAAAACAAATACTTTAATCTTAAATATAAGTTTTATTCGGCTTTAGATCACTAGACGGGTCTTGGGCATATTCAACAGGAATGCTAGAATCTCTTTCCACAAAAACCTCATTCAGCACGGAATAAATCAATGGCAGGTCATAGTAAATGGGCGAACATCCAACATCGCAAAGGCAAACAAGACGCTAAACGCGGGAAGCTATTTACCAAGCTCATTCGGGAGATAACGGTATCTGCAAAACTGGGCGGTGGCGATCCAGCGGCTAACCCAAGATTACGGGCAGCGATTGACAACGGTCTGTCTAACAACATGACCAGAGATACGATTGATCGCGCAGTTAGTCGCGGTGCTGGTGATAGCGATAGCGATAATGTAGAAGAACTTCGTTATGAAGGGTATGGGCCTGGCGGTGTTGCCGTTCTGGTCGAAACGATGACTGACAACAAAAACCGAACGGTCTCTGAAGTTCGCCATGCCTTCTCCAAGCACGGAGGCAATCTCGGCACAGACGGTTCAGTTGCTTATCTATTCACCAAGGTCGGTCTAATCTCATTTACGAACGGACTTGATGAAGACGCTATCATGGAAGCCGCTCTGGAAGGCGGCGCGGAAGATATCGTGACAAACGCAGATAACTCGATTGATGTTATAACTGAACCGGACAATTTTGTTGACGTAAAAGAAGCGCTGGTAAGTGCGGGATTTAAACCTGAGAATGCCGAGATCACTATGCGCGCAACGACCACCAGCGAACTCGACAAAAAAGGGGCAGAAAGCATGTTAAAACTGTTAGACGTGCTAGAGGATCTTGATGATGTACAAAGAGTCTATTCTAATGCAGATATACCTGATGAAGTATTGGCAGAATTAAATTGATAAGAATACTAGGTATTGACCCCGGCTCAATAAACACCGGCTTCGGTATCATTGACTCTAAAGGAAACCATGCCAAACATATCGCCAGTGGCATTATAAAAATTAATGGTGAAACTCTGGCCGATAAATTAAAAACCATCCATCAAGGCATCACAAACGTCGTTAATGAATATAATCCGGAAGAAATTTCAATCGAAAAAATATTTATGAATCGTAATGCTGATTCGGCAATCAAGCTTGGACAAGCGCGAGGCGTTGCCATTGCTGCCTGCGCTATACAAGATTTGCCCGTCTATGAATACACCGCCAATCAGGTTAAACAAGCCACTGTCGGTAAAGGCCATGCCGCTAAAGAACAGGTGCAACATATGATCAAGATTCTGCTTTGTCTGGATAGGCAACCAAAGCCAGATGCAGCTGATGCCCTGGCAATAGCGCTATGTCATGCTAATTCGCGTGAAGGTTTGTTATGTATGCAAGGTGTTAGCGGCATTCGCTATGGACGGTTGCAATGATTGGGTTTCTTCGCGGAATCATTCTTAAAAAACAACCGCCACTTTTATTACTGGATGTGCAAGGCGTTGGTTATGAGGTCGAAGCACCTATGACCACTTTTTATGCTTTACCAGATATAAATAATGAAACTGAAATATTTACTCATTTGGTAGTACGAGATGATGCCCATCTATTGTTCGGATTTGCGACCGAAAACGAACGTCATTTATTTCGCACCTTAATCAAGGTCAATAGTGTAGGCGCCAAAATGGCATTAACGATACTGTCAGGTATTGAGGCAGATGAGTTTGCCCTCTGCATTCAAAACAACGACGCTGATCGACTTACCAGGCTACCGGGCGTAGGCAAAAAAACAGCGGAGCGCTTGATTATTGAGATGCGTGACAAGCTTGATGGGCTGCCAACAACAACCATTACGCGAAGCAGTAATAGTCCGAGCATCAAGAATGATCCGGTAAACGAGGCAGTCAGCGCCTTGATTGGCTTAGGCTACAAACCGCCGGAAGCCAGCCGCTTTGTAATGGCCGTAGCCAATGACGACATGAGCAGTGAAGAATTAATACGTGAAGCTTTGAAAAATTCCGTTAGGAAATAATACTGGCTAAAGATGTTTTATCGAATAACCATCTGTAGATTGCCATTTTTCAGGCATGACTTTGTCACATTTTAAGTTTTAAATAGAGATCATTAACCCCACTGGCGTAATGATACGTTTACAGGGAAAATAGGCACCCGACATGGTCGAACCCAATGAAGTAATCTCACCCCAAAGTTCAGCAGATGATGCCGTAGCTGATAACGCTTTGCGTCCAAAACGTCTGCAAGATTATCTCGGTCAGGCATCCGTTCATGAACAAATGGAAATATTTATTGGCGCAGCGAGACAACGTGCCGAATCACTCGATCATGTATTAATCTTTGGTCCTCCGGGTCTGGGCAAGACGACGCTGGCACATATCATCGCCAACGAGATGAACGTTAATATGCGCCAGACTTCTGGCCCGGTGCTCGAGCGCCCCGGCGATCTGGCTGCCTTGCTAACGAACCTCGAGCCAAATGATGTCCTCTTTATTGATGAAATCCATCGACTTAGCCCGGTAGTTGAGGAAGTTTTATATCCAGCCATGGAAGATTATCAAATCGATATCATGATCGGCGAAGGGCCCGCTGCAAGAGCAATCAAACTAGATGTACCGCCCTTTACCCTGGTTGGCGCAACGACGCGCGCTGGCCTGTTAACCTCTCCTTTGCGGGATCGTTTTGGCATTGTGCAACGTCTTGAATTTTATTCAGCGCAGGAATTAAGCGAAATTGTCAGACGTTCAGCGGGCATACTTGAAGTTAAGATTGATGATAAAGGTGCAGCGGAAATAGCAGCGCGTTCACGAGGAACACCACGTATAGCCAACCGTTTACTAAGACGAGTTCGTGATTATGCGCAGGTAAAAGCCGATGGTGATATAAACGGTGATATCTCTTCACGGGCGCTGGACATGCTTAATGTAGATGCGCATGGGTTTGATATGATGGACCGCAAGCTATTACTCGCTATATTGCAAAAGTTTGACGGGGGGCCAGTTGGTGTAGATAGTCTTGCGGCGGCAATAAGCGAAGAACGTGACACCATAGAAGATGTGCTTGAGCCCTATTTGATTCAGCAAGGATTCTTAATGCGAACTGCAAGGGGCCGTATTGCAACACGAACAGCCTGGTTACATTTTGGTCTGGAAGTGCCTAAAGACTCACCTCAACATTCAGATTTATTCAATGACATTGAAGAAGAAGGGCTCTAGACCAAATGCCCGCCGAATTTAACTGGCCGATTCGTGTCTATTATGAAGATACAGATGCTGCAGGCATCGTCTTTTATGCAAACTACCTGCGTTATATGGAACGTGCGCGAACTGAATGGTTACGGAGCATTGGTTATGAGCACGCTTTCCTCAAAAGCGAGCATGGAATATTATTCGCTGTTAAAAATATGGACATTGAATATATTAAACCAGCTCATCTCGATGAACTGTTAATGGTTACATCAGCTTTAAGAAAAACGCGTGGAGCAAGTCTGGTATTTCAACAGACTATAAAAAATGATAAGGACGAACTACTTACCAGAGCAACCGTCAAAGTAGCTTGTCTTAATGCATCAACATTAAAGGCCTCGGCGATGCCGGAAGAATTACTTATGGAGTTTGCAAATGACAGCTGATCATTCATTCATTGATTTAATCCTGAATGCCAGTGTTCTGGTTCAGTTAGTGATGTTAATCCTGATATTGGCATCGATAGTGTCGTGGACCATGATCTTTAATAAGCGTCTTTTGTTAAAACGTGCGAAGAGAGATGCTGATGTGTTTGAAGAACGCTTTTGGTCGGTTGAAGATCTAAGTCCTTTATACACACGAATTACAGCAAAACGTTATGAACCAAGTGGTATGGAAAAAATATTCGAAGCAGGTTTCAAGGAGTTTGCTCGTTCACGCAATCAGGACAATATTGATCCGGAAAACATCGTTGAGAGTTCACAACGCGCTATGCGTATCGCCATGAATAAAGAAATGGATCACCTTGAAACAAACCTTTCCTTTCTGGCAACTGTCGGTTCAACCAGTCCTTATATCGGTTTGTTCGGCACAGTATGGGGAATTATGAATAGCTTTCAAGCGCTGGGCACGGTGCAGCAGGCTACCATAGCGATGGTCGCCCCGGGCATCAGTGAAGCCTTGATTGCAACGGCAATGGGGTTGTTTGCTGCGATACCGGCTGTTATTGCATATAATCGTTACTCTTATGACGTTGAACGTTTGATCAATCGTTATGACAATTTTATGGAGGAGTTTGTATCAATTCTCCATCGACACGCACATTCATGAAAGAAATGTATAGCGAAGCGAATTGTCACAAGAACCTCGATAAAATTGCGTTAATGCGTTACTCCGCAAATGGTTTTTCACCTAATACTATTCACATTCAGAGTATATGAGACAACGTATACGTAAACGCCCGATGTCCGAGATCAATGTTGTGCCCTACATTGATGTAATGCTGGTGCTGCTTATTATTTTTATGATCACTGCTCCATTATTAACCCAGGGCGTAAAAGTTGATCTGCCTCAGGCACCTTCATCACCACTACCACCCAATGATAAAGAGCCGGTCATTGTGAATGTTGATAAAGAGGGAAATTTTTTTATTAATTATGGTGAAAATCAGGACCAACCTGTTTCGGCGGATGTGCTGCTAAACCGAGTCAGCGCTTTATTAAAATACCAGCCCGGCATACCTGTTCTTGTCGGCGGTGATACCAATGTTGCTTATGGACAAGTTGTTCAAGTAATGACTTTACTGCAACAGGCGGGCGCTCCCTCCGTGGGCATGATTACCGACCCTCCTGAAAAATAATATGCAAACAAACTGGTTTCTAACATCCCGATCATTGGCTTTATCTATTCTTTTGCATATCGCGTTAGGCGCAGTGTTGATCTTTAGTTTTCATTTCTCACCAAAGCCTACTCCACCGCCCAAACCAATGGTTAATATTGTTAAAGCTGTAGCGGTAGATAAGGAACAGGTCGATAAGGAACTTAATCGTTTAAAAGAACAGGACAATAAAAAAATAGAGGAAGAGTTAAAACGTCAGAAAGAACTTGAAAAGAAAGCAGCTGATGCCAGGTCGAAACGATTAGCTGAAGAAAAGAAACTCGCTGATATAACAAAGAAAAAAGAACTACAGGAAAAAAAGCGTAAAGAGGAAGAGGTCCGTATCAAGAAGTTAGAAAAAGAAAAAAAGGAACTTGAGAATAAGAAAAAAATCGAACAGGAACAACATAAAAAAGCAGAAGCGGAGCGCAAGAAACTGGAAACTGAAAAGAAAAAACAACTGGAAGAACAAAAAAAGAAAGACGCCGAACGTAAAAAGAAAGAGGAAGAAGAAAAGAAACGACTGGAACGCGAGAAGGCTATGCAGGAACAGCTTGATGCGGAACTGGCTGCTGAACAAGAACAACGTGATCAATCAATGCTGACAAAATATATTAGTTTGATTCAGAATGACATTCAAAATAACTTTAATCGTCTTGGACTGCCCGAGGGCTTGTCTTGTGTCATCCTCATCAGGATGCTTGAAGGGGGTAAAGTTGTTGAAGCATCTATTGTAAAATCCAGCGGCAATGATTTATTTGACCGCCGTGCTGAGACGGCTGTTTATTCTGCGTCACCGTTACCCGTGCCAGACGAGATTCGCTTATTTGAAAAAATGCGTAATATACGATTCACTTTTGAACCCTAGGATATTAATTGGACTATGAAAGTCATTATTAAACTAATAATCGCCAGCTTGATGTTTGTATCGCTACAAACCCAGGCGGTACTCGACATCAAAATTTCTCAAGGTGTCGAGCAAGCTTTACCTATTGCGATTGTGCCTTTCAGCTGGTCACAAGCCGGCAACGTAGCGCCTATTGATCTCACCAGCATCATTTCAGCTGATTTGAAGCGTAGTGGTCGTTTCGATGTTATGGATGAAAAGGATCTGCCACAACGTCCGGCAGATTTTGACGCCATAAACTTTGGTGATTGGCGCAAACTAGGCATGGAGAACTTGTTAATCGGTAATCTAAGCCTGACCAACTCCGGTGACTATGAAATAAGTTTTCGCTTGATTGATATCTATCGGGGAAAACAAATTGCGGGGTTTAGAATTCCTGCAAAACCTGATTTACTCAGACGTGTAGCACATCAGATAAGTGATATCATTTTCGAAAAATTGACCGGGATTCCCGGGGCCTTTGATACCAGAGTTGCCTACATCACTGTTAAGAAAACAAAAAATAATAGAATTCATACTTTGCAAATTGCAGATGCCGATGGGTATAACGCACAGATCCTGCTTGAGTCACCCGAACCTTTGCTCTCCCCGGCGTGGTCTCCCGACGGCAAAAAAATCGCCTACGTCTCTTTTGAGGCCAAAAACTCGGCGATTTATGTGCAAGATATTTTGACTGGAAAACGCGAACGGGTTTCTGCTTTTGAAGGCATTAACAGTGCACCGGCCTGGTCACCTGAAGGATCACGGCTTGCCATGACCTTATCTAAAGATGGGAACACTGAAATTTATGTAATGAGTCTGTTTTCCAAAACGCTACATCGGATGACTAATCATGGCGGGATAGATACGGAACCAGCCTGGTCTCCGGATGGAAAAAAAATTGCTTTTACCTCTGATCGCAGTGGTGGCCCACAAATTTATGAGATGGATATTCGCGGCGGTCAGCCCAAACGCGTTAGTTTTGAAGGAAAATACAATACGCGCCCAAACTACTCACCGGATGGCAAGTCGATCACCTTGGTGCACGCAGTTAACGGTGCATACCGTATCGGTCTGCTTGATCTCAGCAGTGGTTATATAACGACATTAACTGATGCAAAACTGGATGAGTCACCCAGCTTTGCGCCAAATGGAGGCATGATCATTTATGCCACTACCGGCGTACGTGGCGCACAGTTAGCTGCTGTTTCTATTGATGGCCGTATACACCAACGTTTAGGTTTACAAGAGGGTGATGTTCGCGAACCTGTGTGGGGTCCATTTTTAAAATAAGGTCTTTGTATCTCTTATACAGAGTCACTTTTGAATGTTATGCTATTTAAATAACAGCATCTTTAAAATGCTGAAAAGGAGAAAAAATATGTTCATGCGCTTTTTGTTAGTAATGAGTCTTACAGGCTTATTGTTTGGTTGTAGCTCAGATAAAGTCAAAGAAGACCAACCAGTTGCTGTTGAAGACTTGAGCAGTCAACGAACGGATGGAAGTGATGATAGCAATGCTCAGGCCTATGGCGCTGATGACAGCTCAACCTCAGGTTTCAGCCAACTGGATGATCCGCAAAGCCCGCTATCTGTTCGCGTTATATATTTCGAATATGATAGTAGCGAAATTAAAGCAGAATACCGTGCAGCTGTAGAAGCACACGCTGCCTATCTAACCCAGAATTCCGGTACAACAGTCACACTTGAAGGACATGCTGATGAACGAGGCTCACGTGAATATAATCTGGCACTCGGTGAACGCCGCGCACAATCAGTAAAACAACAAATGATGTTGTTGGGCGTTTCTTCCAGCCAAATTAGATTAGTTAGCTACGGCGAAGAACGTCCTGCAGTTGATGGACATGATGAATCATCATGGGAACAGAATCGACGAGTTGAAATTTTGTATTAAGGAAAATTATTAATGGTTTTTGCTATGCGATTTATTATTTGTATTTTATGTAGTGCGTTTTTTAATAGCGCCTATGCGGAGAAAACCGGTGCTGCAGATAATAGTGCACCGGTCTATGAACCTGCAGCACAAGATATCAATGGTCGTCTGGAGAGAGTCGAAAAGATTCTGAATAATCAGTCATTACTCAATATGCTGGAAATGCTGGAGTCTCTCAAGACAGAAGTCAATTCACTCCGTGGTGAAATTGAAGTACAAACGCACACAATAGATCGGCTAAAACAAAAGCAGCGTGAACTATACACAGATATAGACCGCCGCTTGCAACGGCTAGAGAATAATAAATCAACTGCGCAATCAACAAACAGTGATCTGGAAGTACTGGAAACGACTGCCAATCAAGAAATAGTTGGCACTGAAACCCCTAGCGGTGAACAAGGCCTTGTTGTTGAAACCAGCAGCGAACTCACTACTGATAGCGATACTATTATTGAAGAAACAACGGCGGATCCGCTAAGAGCAGAAGCCGATTACCAACGTGCATTCAAACTGCTTAAAGAATCACAATATGGCCAGGCACAAAAAGCATTTAAAGAATTTTTAAGCAATTATCCAGACACCGCCTATTCGGATAACGCACAATATTGGCTTGGTGAAACCAATTACGTGATGCAAAAGTATGATATTGCTATCAATGAGTATCAGACCTTGTTAAGAACGTATCCGGACAGTAAAAAAGTGTCTCATGCCCTATTAAAAATAGGTTATAGCTATGCCGAATTAGGTAACGCAACAGATGCAAAGAAAACACTGACAGAAGTTCTACAACAGTACCCCGGCACAACAGCCGCACGACTCGCTGATGAACGTTTACGAAAAATAAGCGCGGCGCAAGACTCAAACACGTGAGATGGATCCGGATACACAAGCCAATTCATTAACACTAAATGCGCAAGCTGCTGAGTGCCGTGTTAATGAAATTTTTTTCTCGCTGCAGGGTGAATCGATTAAGGTCGGCTTGCCGACAATATTTATTCGTCTAACCGGCTGTCCACTACGTTGCACTTATTGTGATACCGCTTATGCCTTTCATGAAGGCCAAAAGATGACGATTGACGCCATCATTCAAGATATCAGCCAATATCGCACAAAACATGTCACTGTCACCGGCGGCGAACCGTTAGCGCAAAGAACTTGTCATGAATTATTGGCAAGGCTGTGTGATGAAGGCTATCAGGTTTCATTAGAAACGAGTGGCGCTATAGATATCGCCAATGTTGATGAACGCGTCATGAAGATAATGGATATAAAAACACCTGGCTCCTCTGAGGCAGAGAAAAACTATTTTAATAATCTTGCTTACCTGACAATTAAAGATCAAATCAAGTTTGTTATTTCTGACCGAACAGACTATGACTGGTCAAAACAAAAAATGAATGAATTCAAATTAACCGATATCTGTGAAGTGCTTTTATCACCCGAACATGAGGCACTAAGCCCAACGGATATAGCTGAGTGGATATTGGAAGACAAATTACATGTCCGCTTACAGGTTCAACTACATAAATATTTATGGGGTAATGTTCCGGGGAAATAAATTTAAAATCAATGATTTTAAATTTATCGCCGCAAACAGTATTAAGCTATGACTGATTTTAACAAGGCAATTGTACTCGTATCAGGCGGACTCGATTCAACGACCACGCTAGCTATCGCAAAAGCCCTTGGCTTTAAATGTTACGCTTTAAGCTTCGATTATGGTCAGCGCCACATAGCAGAGCTATTCGCTGCGAGCCGTATTGCACAAGCTTTCGATGCAAAAGATCACAAAACTATAAAAATTGATCTGGGTCAGATCGGTGGTTCAGCATTAACTGACAATGCTATTGATGTGCCCGAAGTTCATTCTGAAGGCATACCCGTAACTTACGTTCCCGCACGTAACACGATCTTTCTCTCATATGCACTTGCCTGGGCAGAAGTACTGGAGGCTAATGATATCTTTATCGGTGTTAATGCCGTTGACTATTCAGGTTATCCTGACTGCAGACCAGAATATATTAAAGCCTATGAAAAACTCGCCACACTGGCAACCAAAGCTGGCGTTGAAGGAACAGCATTTAAAATTCATACCCCGTTAATCGATTTAAGCAAATCAGACATTATTAGACAGGGGGTTGAGCTCGGTGTTGATTACTCAATTACCGTATCTTGCTATCAAGCGGATGAGAAAGGTCGTGCCTGTGGCGTGTGTGATTCCTGCCGTTTTAGGAAAGATGGATTTAAATCGGCAAAAATTACTGATCCAACTCGTTATCAACGCTGATTTTTCTTTAAATTACGACGAGTGCAACTGAGCCGTTATTTATACTAGAATGAGCGTTCACTTATAAATCAAATGATGGGAGCTCGTTTATGAATACAAACCATGGCCGCTGTGATTGCGGAGAATTAGAGTATGAATTTCTAGACGAACCGATGAATACGGTTTTTTGTTATTGCAAAACTTGTCAGTTACACACAAATTCTGACAAATGGTTTGGCGTTTGGGTCGCTGAGGACAAATTTAAATTTGTTAAAGGTTCGCCATCCAGCTTTACAGCACTAGGTGACTCTGGCAAGGAAACACATCGACTATTTTGTGGAAATTGTGCGACACCGATAGGTCTCAAATGTGATGGTTTTGATATGTATTCATTATCGTCTAGCACCATCGACGGTGGCGATAAGCTATTACCCAAGATGCTTATCTATACCTCTGTAGCACCTGACTGGGCTACTTTTCCTGAAGGAATCCCAAAGTATGATATTCTCCCGCCAAGCGATTAAGTCATGCATAGTAGTAATTAAATATTCTATCTAATTTAACACCGTAACCAATTATTCAAACCACCCCATTTATTGGGGTGGCTCATATGGAATTTACATGATAAAAAAATCAATAACGTATACGGACCTGGTAGAAGATTTCGCTAATAGGAATATACCTATCGACACTCCTGGGTTTTACGATCATCCCAATTTCATGAAGATCGAGGAAAAGAATGCCAGTTACCTGAGTAACTATGCGAAGTTTGTACATGAACGACCTCGCGATGAAACTTATGATGGTTTCGTTAAAAAAACAGCACCACTAATCATAAACTTTTATCATGACAAATATATTGGAAAAGACAGCAGCAACTCGAGAACAGAGTTTACGAATGTAATTTCTAAAGCTTTGGAAAAAGCTGGTGTGTGGAATTATGTTGTTAAAGGCTCGGTAACTATCGACTTTCCTGACGCATCGGACATTCCTAAACATAACTTTTGGTCTATCGATTATGATGGATATAGCGCTGCACATACATGGATTGTGGCCCCGCCATTTTATGTGGTTGATGTATCACTAAAAACCCACGCTTTTTCTGCTAAAGAAGCCGAACATTTAATGCCGATAAACTGTAATGAAGCTAATAACATTATCGAGGCTGAGCTAGAAGATATTCTTACGCCAGATGCCTGTACGTTGCTTGCCAGTCATAAATTAAAACGTTCTGAATATTTCGGGGTCATTAGCCCACAAACAGAAAAGTTTTTAGCTGTTTTCCCTTCTCGCGAAGTTTCATTTAATGATACTAAAATAAAATATTTTCCTTTATCTGTATCAGCGGCCGATCTGCCATTCGAACAAATGTCCACCATTCAGTTTGATGGGCAAACTGCTTTTGACCTCTATGAAAACAAGATTAAGAAACTAATTGAACATGCTTAATACAAATCGGTATCAATTTGCATGATTACAAAAGAACAAATGATCGCGTTTCTTGCTAAAGAGTTTCCACAAAGCAAATGCATTGTTGAGGAAGTTGGCAATCAATCCGCAACTATCCGACACAAGATTGGGTTTGAAGAACTCCGCCCCGGCAATACGGTATCCGGGCCAGTGTTGATGACGGTTGCTGACGTAGCGCTTTATGTGGCTATTCTTGGTGAGATTGGGCTCATACCGCTCACAGTAACAACAAATCTCAGTATTAATTTTCTAAGAAAACCAGCAGCAGACAAAGATATTGTTGGTATATGTAAGCTTATCAAGGTGGGTCGGACGCTCGCTGTTGGTGAAGTCTCTATTTATTCTGAAGGAGATGAACATGTCGTTGCTCATGCCGTAGGTACGTATTCTATTCCGCCAATACGGGATCGTTAGAAAACTACACGAATAACATGCCCCGGAACTGCTTTAGAGATTATAACGGGAAATAATACGGATTAATTTAATCTTGCGATTCTGTTTACATTGTAGATCGGCGAAGACAGCGCAACCTTTTGTGTTTCCAGCAAACGAATGTAATTGAAATAACGAGTGCGTATTTCCCTTACATATACAACAGCCTGTCCACATCGACAATGGCGCACTTGTTCACCGTCTTTGTTATAGGGTTTTGATAAAGCCAACATGGCAATCTCAACATTATCAAACCACTTCTCTTTGTCGAGCCCCATTTTTTCTGCCAGTTCTCGGGCATGTTTAACTCGGCCATAACCGGCGTTGTAAGAAGCGATAGTAAACCACACGCGATCTTCTAATGGGACTGATTCTTCAAATTTAGTTCTCAGGTAATTTAAATAACGTATGCCACCATCAATACTGGATTCGGGGTTATGCGCGTCACTTACACCCAGAAATTCAGCCGTCGCCGGGATCAACTGCATCAATCCTTCTGCGCCAGCTGATGAATTAGCATATGGGTTAAACTGACTTTCCTGAAACATAAGTGCTGTAATCAAACGCCAATCAAAACCATACTCTTCAGAGTATCGCTGCGTCATATCATCATAAGGCGACAACGATGTATATTGCGTACTATTACTCTTTTCTTTGCTTTCTATTTTCTGTTGCTCAAAATATTTTGCATGCAGCACATTATATTTTTCACTTCTAAAAATATTAGCTATAAAACTATTTAAGGAATCTAGCAGTTGTTGGTCTTCTTTTCTTACTGCCCAACGGTGAGCTAAGGGTTCAGACAAGACAAACTGCGCTTTTAAACCTGTCTTTACAGTTTTTCCGACACTTAATTGATGATTGCCGATTACGGTTAAATCGTACATGCCTAAAGACACCATTAACATGGCGCTTTCTGTATTAATACCTACGTCAGCTTTAACCAAATCAAAAATTAGACCTTGATCTTTTAACTGAGACAAATAATTCCAATAAGGACTGTCATCGGCCAAAACAATTCTTCTACCTTCAAGGTCGCGGAAATCAATAATCTGCCGCTTTGAATTGCGTCCTACAATTACCGGACTGGCATAATTGTAAGGCGCTGTGTATTTAAATAAATTATTTTTCTGCAGCAAACTACTTGGCAAAGAAGCTGCAATTACGTCGCCCTTTCCTTCTTTAAGCAAATTAAACATCGCTTCTTTTGAATTTGCTAAAACCACATCCACTCGCAAGCGATTTTGTTTTGCATATTGTTTCAATAACTCATACTCAAAACCTAATAACTTTCCATCTTGCAAATAATAATGAGATGGACTTGTATTTGTGATAACACGCAACACACCTTTGCTTTTAATGGATGACAGATCATCAAAATAGGTTGATACGAGGTTATGAGTTACATGTTGCTGGTTCAGATACTGGTTTAGTTTTTCAAATAATAACTGATCATTACTTCTGACAGCCCAAGCCATGCTCCTTTGCTCTGACAGGTCGTAACTTGCGTGAAGCTCTGTATTTGCCGGTAAATACTTGTCTAGAAAAAGACTATCGGCAACAGCCAGATCGTATTGGGCTGTTTTCACACGCTGCATTACTTCAGCATATGTAACTGTTGCCGGTATTTCTTCTAACAACATTCCCACCTGAGATTCTGCCAAATCATGCAACTTGTTCCAGACAGGTGATGATTTATAAGCCGCAATTTGACGGCCGGCAAGATCCTCAATACGGGTTATACGACTGTTATCAACACGTTCTACTATCTTAAATGTTGCATTAGACCAGGTATGTGTGAAATTCACCTGATCCTGAATACTGCCTGCTAAACCTTGATCCTGGGCAACAATAATATCGCCATGGCCATTAACTAACTCTGGCAATAATCGCCAATCGTTATCGACATAAATCCAGTTCAAATCCAGTTGATTTAAATCTGCAAACTCTTCAACTAATTCTCGTTCTGTTGCACTAATAGCACATTCATTATTTTTTCTTAACAAAAGAACACGCAATATGCCGCGCTGCTGTATATCGCCCAAATCAGAAACCTGTTCTGATAATTGTGATTTTTCGTGATTTTCAAATAATGGAATGGTTGCAACCGGAGCGTCGCAAAAATTTATGTATGAATTATTTTTATCAAGCTCACTAGCAATAGGTGAGGTGGGGAATACAAACAAGCAGAGCAACACGCTCAAACAAGATTTTGCATTAAACGAGAGATTAATTTTCATAAAAACCATCCTCAACCTCATCAATCTGCGTTAAACAGTTGAAATTTCGCGCGAATCATACCCTGTTCAGCGCAACTATTCTATATAGTGTGGTTAAATAATTAAGAACTACAAGATGTAGGAATCAAGCAGAAACGGGTTAGAAATCTACCATAGCTTATGCTGCGACGCAACAAACTGCATCGGGTTAGCTATAATTTGTTGAGTTTATATATTTACAGAAAAGAATAGGCTGAAAGTATGTTGGTGTTCACTCTCGATTTAAGCATTGTTTTTATTTGCTTCTTTTAAACGCTCGGGCGTACCTATATCGCGCCATTTTCCTTTAAAGTGCTGACCAGTCAGTTTCCCTCCCTGCGCTGATTGACGCAACAATGGCGCTAAAGGAAGGCGGCCAGGGACACAGCCCTTGAAAAAAAGCGGTGAAAAAAACCCTATGCCACTGTATGTGAGTCTATGCTGTCCTTCATTGCGTAACTGATTTTGCTGCAGGGCAAAGTCACCATTCGTATTGTGCTTTGGATTATCAACCATCACTAGATGAGCATCCGAAACTAATTGATCGGGTAATAGTGAATAATCAAAATCAGTTACGATGTCAGCATTGGTCACAATGAACGGTGCATTCCCCAGCAAAGGCAGGGCCTTTACGATGCCTCCGGCAGTCTCCAATAACGCCTCACCCTCATCAGAATAATTTATTGAAACGCCAAAACTTTCGCCTGTCCCTAGGCGCTGATGAATCTGGCTGCCTAAATGACCGGTGTTGATAACGATTGTTTTAATACCCGCAGAAACCAGTCTCTCTACATGATGAACAATGAGTGGCTTACCCTTGACCTCAAGTAGTGGTTTCGGTATCGAATCGGTTAATGGCCGCATACGTTCTCCGCGTCCAGCAGCCAGGATCATCGCAATCATGACATCAAGCTCCTTCCAGCTTTGGCAGAACCTGGTTCTCAATAAGCTGGCATAGTGGAGCCAATTCCTGATAGGTTTGCTTGAGGTCTAGAATATATGACAATGTTCTTGGAACATCTTTAAGAAAGCCATGTTTACCATCGCGGTGTGACAGGCGCGCAAAAATACCACTGGCCTTAAGATGACGCTGCACCCCCATTAAGTCAAACCAGCGCTGAAACTGGTCTCTACCAATATTCAAACCCGCATCCCGCACAAGTCGTTCGTTTAGATAGAAATCCACCCAATGATTAATCTCATCTTGAGACCATTTAATGTAACAGTCTTTCAATAATGACATCAGATCGTAACTAACCGGTCCAAGAACGGCATCCTGAAAATCAATCACGCCAGGATTATTTGCTTTGGTCAACATCAAGTTCCTTGAATGAAAATCCCTGTGCACAAATGCCTGCGGTTGTTCCAGGGCATTTTGCTCCAAGAGATTAAATAACGTTTCAATTGCTTTTGTCTGCCCATCATTTAACTCAATTTTCAGGTGTTTAGCCAATAACCAGTCTGTAAAAAGATACATTTCACGCTGTAATAAACTGCTGTCATAAGCATCAAGCTGGTTTGTATCAGCATCAAGCTGCATCGAGACAATCGTTTTTATTGCTTCAGAATAAAGCTGGTTAGCATTAGTTTGATCAAGCTTGTTTAAATAGTGATCATTGCCAAAATCACTAAGCAATAAAAAACCCTGTGCCAAATCCATATTATGTATGATGGGAACATTGACACGACACTCGTTCAAAATACGGTTGACCTTTACAAAGGGTTGGCAATCCTCTTGTTCCGGAGGGGCATCCATAACAATATAGCTTTTGTGGTCGAGGGACAGGCGATAATAATAACGAAAACTGGCATCTTCAGAGGCTGGCTTTAAATTAAAATCACTGGTTTTAAGCGTCTTTATTAACCAGTTTTGCAAAGATTCGAAACGTTCAGACATTTAAGGTAATTTATTCAGGGTGTTCGTTGACAGTCTATGTTTTTTTATAGTTAAGGTAAAAACATACTAGCGATATTTTTCAGCGTCGATTTATTCTGGCATCATCTCGTAAATTTAGAGGAAGGAGAAACACTAGCACATGCTGGCTTCATGTATATTTGTCCTGATAGGGCTTGCTTTACTTGTTTATGGTGCCGACATGTTTGTCAATGGCGCTTCAAGCATTGCTCGACAACTGGGCATACCGCCATTAATTATTGGTTTAACGATTGTCGGCTTCGCTACTTCCGCCCCGGAAATAATTGTGGGTTCTGTCTCTGCTTTTCAAGGTAAGACCGCTATAGCGATTGGTAATGCGCTTGGCTCCAACATCACCAATATAGGCCTGGTATTAGGCATTAGCATATTATTACTACCTATTACTGTCGGATCGGGCACGATTAAAAGAGAATACGGGCTGATGTTTGTCTCCCTCTTGCTCGGCTTGGGATTGATGATAGACGGTAAACTGAGTCGGATTGATGCCACGATATTGCTGATCGCATTAATTGGATCGATTGCCTGGATTGTATGGATAGCAAAGAAAACGGCTTTGACGGATCCACTAATTGATGAATTTGCACAAGAATTAAACGCGCCGCCTGACCCAACCAGAATAGCTGTCATAAAACTTATTATAGGCCTCGTACTACTATTGGCAGGCGCAGACTTGCTGGTTCGCGGAGCAGTATTTATCGCCGAATATTATGGCATGTCTGATCTGATTATTGGATTGACTATTGTTGCTATTGGTACCAGCTTGCCTGAACTCGCCACATCAATCGCCAGTATTATCAAAAAAGAAGCTGATATAGCGATTGGAAATATTATTGGATCAAACATGTTTAACATACTTGCCGTACTCGGCATTCCGGCATTGATTAATCCGGATTCTTTTGCCCCGGAAGTATTAACCCGGGATTATCCTGTGATGCTAGGCTTGTCTATATTGCTGGGCTTTATGATATTTATTTCACGCAAGGGTAAACTAGTCAGGACTGAAGGTGCCATACTATTGTTCTGCTTTATTGGGTATCAGTATGTATTGTTTTCAAACAGTATTTTAACAACATAGATCATGAACGAAATAAGCCCGGATAAATTAAAAGCACTTGGAAAAGCGGTTATAGAAACCGAGCAGGCGGCGCTATCTAGCCTGATTGATCGCATTGATGATAAGTTTGTGATGGCTTGCCAAATTCTCCTGCGATGTGAAGGTCGTGTGGTCGTCATAGGAATGGGGAAGTCCGGTCATATCGGCAATAAAATTGCGGCAACACTAGCTAGCACGGGTACACCCGCTTTCTTTGTTCATCCCGGCGAAGCCAGTCATGGTGATCTGGGCATGATAACTAATAAGGATGTTGTAATGGTCTTATCCAACTCGGGGGAGACTGACGAGGTAGTCGCATTATTACCGGTAATCAAGAGACTCAACACGCCATTGATTGCATTAACTGGCAGACCTGATTCAACCTTGGCCAATAGCGCAACGGTAAATATTGATGTGAGTGTCAGTAAAGAAGCCTGCCCGCTTGGACTAGCTCCTACCGCAAGCACAACCGCGACACTGGCGATGGGGGATGCTATTGCAATCGCTTTATTAGAAGCACGGGGCTTTAGTGAAAATGACTTTGCCTTGTCTCACCCCGGAGGCACATTGGGTAGACGCTTATTAATCCATGTCAGCGACATCATGCATACCGAGAATGAAATCCCGAAGGTATCAGAGAACGCATTATTAAGTGATGCTTTGCTTGAAATGACACATAAAGGCTTGGGTGTAACAACGATTGTTGATGATGAAGGCAGGGTTTTAGGCATTTTCACTGATGGTGATTTACGTAGAACCCTGGATTCAAAGATTGATATCAATACCTGCCTCGTAAAAAAGGTTATGACCAAAAATGGCAAACACATACAAGCTAATGCGTTAGCCGCCTCGGCACTGGCACTTATGGAAAAACACCGTATCAATGCACTGGTCGTTATTGATGATCAGGGCAAGTTGATTGGTATCCTGAATATGCATGATCTGTTACGAGCTCGTGTTGTCTAAAACACATATATAAATTTTATGAATAAGAAATCGATTATGGAAAAAGCCACAAACATCAAACTAGCTGTATTTGATGTCGATGGTGTTTTAACTGATGGTAAGTTGATCCTTGGTGAAAGCGGCAACGAGTATAAATCTTTTCATGTGCGAGATGGGCATGGACTGGTCATGCTACTGGAGTCTGGTTGCAAGATCGCCGTTATCACAGCACGGTCTTCAAAGATAGTTGCGGAACGAATGGCTGCTCTCGGCATCGAATATGTCTATCAAGGTGAAAAAGATAAAGGGGCGCGCCTGTTAAAACTGATAGAAGACCTTGGTCTTCAGCGCGATCAAGTCGCTTATACAGGAGATGATGTGATTGATTTGCCCGCAATGGTTCATGTCGGCCTGCCTATTGCTGTAGCTGATGCCCATGTTGAAGTCAAAAACTATGCATTATGGACTACTGAAAATCTAGGTGGACAGGGCGCTGTCAGGGAAGTATGCGAATTAATTATGCAAGCACAGGGAAAATATGAAGCACGTATCAAGGCATACCTTTCTCTTTGAGCTATTAAGTTTTAATGTTTAATGAAAGATGGAAACTGGCGCTAATCCTGATCATAGTAGCAGGCTTCAGTTATTGGGCGCTGGAAAAACTGACTGAGGACAGCGCAACAAAGCTAAGCAAGCTTGCGCATTATCCGGATTATTACATGGAAAATTTCACAACCCTCACCATGAATCAGGATGGCACACCAAAGAACCGGCTTAATGCGCGATATATGGCACATTATCCCGATGACAATACGAGCGAGCTGCACAACCCCGAACTGGAAATATTTCGTTTGGATAAACCGCCCATTATGGTTAATGCAGATAGAGGGTGGGTCACGTCAAATAATGACGTTATTCTGTTAAGCGGCAATGTATATCTACATCAATACGATGAATTCGGTCAGTTAAAAATAGAATTAATAGCGGAAGATGCGCGAGTACTGGTTGACCAAAAATATGCAGAAACTGATAAACCTGCTACTTTGATTACAAAACGTTCGGTTACTAATTCAATTGGTATGCGTGCTTACTTACAAGAACAGCGAATGGAGTTTCTCAATAATGTACAAACGACAATTGAACCAAGACAAAAGCCCTAGATTACTATTGGCAATAACTTTAGCGTCAATGATGAATTGTACGTTCGCGTTATCAACCGATAAACAACAGGATATCGAGATTGAAGCCGACTCGGCCGAGATGGACGACATCAAGGGCATTACTATCTATAGAGGAGATGTTGTCGTTGTTCAAGGCAGTATTCGCATGACCGGACACACCATGACCGTATACAATGACAATAACGGTGAAACAGAACTCGTCATTATGCAGGGAAAACCGGCTACCTATAAACAACTGCCTGACGATAGCAAAATATATGATGAAGCCGAGGCATTACAAATGGAGTATTATGCTCTGAAGGACTATGTCATTTTGATTGATAATGCGTTGGTCACCCAGGAAGGTCTGCGTTTTAGTGGTAGTCGTATTGAATATGATACGGTTCTGAGCCAGGTCAAGGCTAAAGGCTCAACAAAAACAAGCAAGGCCGCGGGAGAGGACACTAAGAAAAAAAGCGATGGTCGTGTAAAAATAACAATTAAAAAGAAAGAAGAGTAATAACAATTATGAAACAGGAACACTTGCATTCAATAAATCTTAATGCGCACTGCGAATAATACTCTTAGATGTAATTAAAATTGTCTGATTAGTTAATATCTTCCTAAGCATACTGCTATGAGTATTTTATCCGTGCGTCATTTATCAAAATCGTATCGATCCAGAAAGGTCGTAACGGATGTCAGTCTGTCTGTACAAAGCGGTGAAACAATTGGTTTGCTAGGACCCAATGGTGCAGGCAAGACAACCAGCTTTTATATGATAGTTGGCCTGGTGCCATCAGACAGTGGCACGATACACCTTGATAATAAAGAAATAAGTAGATTGAGTATGGATGAACGTTCACACCTTGGTCTCGGTTACTTGCCTCAAGAAGCATCAGTGTTCAGAAAATTAACGGTCGAAGATAATATTATGGCAATACTTGAAACGCGCATGCCGAATGACCAGCAAAAGGCAAAACAGCGACTTGAGCTTCTGTTGCAAGAGTTTCACATTGCCCATCTCCGGTATAATTTAGGCATGAGTTTGTCCGGGGGAGAGCGTAGACGCCTTGAGATAGCCAGAGCACTTGCCTCAGAACCCCGTTTTTTGTTACTTGACGAACCATTTGCAGGCATTGATCCTATCTCAATCAATGATATACAGCGTTTAATCCATCGGCTTTGCGATCACGGGATTGGCATAATTATCACGGATCATAATGTTCGTGAAACACTGGGTACCTGTGATCGAGCTTATATTGTCAATGACGGCAAGATCCTGGCCGAAGGATCACCGGAAGAAATACTAAATAACGAACAAGTAAGGGATGTCTATCTGGGGGAACAGTTTTCATTATAGGTTTTTGAATGTTTGTATTAATTCAAACCGACAGGATTTAAGTTAAACTTATTATATATGAAGCAATCTTTACAATTAAAAATTGGCCAAAGCCTGACGATGACCCCGCAATTACAGCAGGCAATTCGTCTGCTGCAATTATCCAGCATAGAACTCCAGGCGGAAGTTCAAGAGGCACTTGAATCCAATATGATGTTGGAAATGGATGACGGCGATAGCGAGCAAAAATCTTCAGAAGAAAATTCAAACAGAGAGCCAGAGGGAAAGAAAGAAGCAGACTCAACTGACAAGGTAACTGACTTAAACCAGGATACTATGCCAGATGAACTCGCGGTAGACAGTGGCTGGGATGATATTTATGACAGCGTGCCTAATTACGCAAAATCGAATACCGATAAAAACAGCTATGATGGTTTTGAAAATCAGGACTCAAGTAAAAACACACTGCGCGAACATCTTGAGTGGCAGCTGAACCTTGCACAAATAAACGATAGCGATAAAGTAATCGCAATGACCATTATCGACTCACTGGATGATGATGGTTATTTAATGGGTGCACTGGAAGAAATCCTGGCAGCAGTCGAAGAAGACCTTGAAGATGTTGGAATTGAAGAGGTTGAAGCTGTCCTGAGAATGATACAGTCAATGGGCCCGGCAGGTGTAGGGGCCAGAGACATACAAGAATGTCTTTGTTTACAGCTAAAACAATGTAATGTAGACACGTTTCGACTGGAAGAAGCAAAAGTACTGATTGATAATTATCTGGATTTACTGGCGGCACATGATTACAACCAGTTAATGCGCAAGATGAAACTGGATCAGGAAGAACTGACGGAAGTCGTAAAATTAATTCAGTCAATGAACCCTCGACCCGGCAATGAAATTAGCGACGCCTACACTGAATACGTAATTCCGGATGTCTATGTCAAAAAAGTAAAGGGTGTCTGGAAGGTTGAGCTGAATACCGATGGAATTCCGAATCTAAAAATAAATTCAACTTATGCCAACATGATTCGGCGCGCAGACAACAGTGATGACAATACTTCTCTTAAAACGCATCTACAAGAAGCGCGCTGGTTTATTAAAAGCATACGCAGTCGCAGTGAAACACTATTACGCGTGACCACGTGCATAGTAGAACGACAAAGAGCATTCCTGGAGCATGGTGATGAGGCTATGAAGCCATTGGTGTTACATGATGTTGCTGAAACACTAGGCATGCATGAATCTACTATTTCCAGAGTGACAACGCGTAAATATATGCACACACCTCGTGGAATCTTCGAGCTAAAATATTTCTTTTCCAGTCATGTCGGCACCAATTATGGTGGCGTCTGTTCATCCACAGCAATACGCGCACTCATTAAAAAATTAATAAGTGCTGAAACACCAAATAAACCACTTAGTGATAGTAAATTAGCAGCAATACTGGAAGATCAGGGAATTAATGTTGCCAGAAGAACTGTTGCAAAATACAGAGAAGCGATGGCAATACCACCATCAAATGAACGTAAACGGCTTTCTTGATAATAATAATTTTTGACAGGAGTAAATTATGCTAATTAATGTAACAGGCCATCATATTGACATAACCAGCTCATTAAAATCATATGTTGAAACAAAATTCGAACGACTTGAAAGACACTTCGAACATATTACAAACATCCATGTCATATTGAGCGTGGAAAAAGAGCGACAAAAAGCAGAAGCAACCGTACACGTCAATCGTGGAAATTTATTTGCTAATGATGAGCAGTCCGATATGTATGCTGCCATAGATGGCCTGACTGACAAACTTGATCGACAATTAAAAAAACACAAGGAAAAGTTAACGGATCATCACCGGGAACAAGGCGGACTTAAAGATCAAGAGATTGAATAGTCTCATATCCTTTTAATTATTTATCAAAAAATATAATAGTATGAATATCTCAGATATTTTATTGCCGGAATGCATCCTCCTCGATATGGACTGTCATAGTAAAAAAGATGCTTTGGACACCTTGGCTAAAACCATTGCTGATTCAGATAGTGAGACATCTCAAACAGAAGTGTTTGATTGTTTATGTGCACGAGAAAGGTTGGGCAGTACCGGTCTTGGCAATGGCATCGCGATTCCTCATGGACGACTAAAAAATAGCAAAAAAACAATTGCTGCGTTTTTACAGCTTGATGATGCAATAGATTATGACGCAGTTGATAAAGCGCCTGTTGATTTGCTTTTTGCATTGATCGTGCCGGAAGATTCAACTGAAGAACATCTGCAAACGCTGGCATCATTAGCCGAAACGTTTAGTAATCCTGAGATTGTCAGCAAACTAAGACAGTCTGGATCTTCGGCGGAAGTGTTTTCATTATTAACAGGCTGACAATATGCCAGGACTCACAGACCAATTAAGCATAGAAGATCTCTATAATATACATCATGATAAATTAGAGCTTGAATGGGTAGCGGGTCAACAGGGAGCCAAACATGCGATCATTCGCGATGAAGACTCTGCTTCTACAGTCAAAAAAACAATAAAGAAGCCCGGCAAGAAAAAGCAACCCGGCAAAGCAGAAACGTCTCGTAGTTTGTCACTGGTCGGCCATTTGAATTTGATTCACCCGCATCAGATTCAGATTATCGGTAATATTGAAATCAAATATCTTGAAAGCTTGAGAGATATTTCCATGCAAGATGCGGTAGTACAGATATTTCGTAGTCAGCCGGCATGCGTCATCATTGCAGACGGATGCGAAGTACCCACCTTGATCAAGCGTAAAAGCAACGAACACAGCATTCCATTATTTTCTACGCCGATAAACAGCGGCAAACTTTCGGATGTTCTGCATTATTTTCTAAGTAATTTATTTGCGGACATGCTTACCCTGCACGGCGTATATATGGAAGTCATGGCTATTGGCGTTTTGATAACCGGTCCCAGCGGCATTGGTAAAAGCGAGTTGGCTCTCGAGCTGATTTCACGAGGACATCGATTGATTGCAGATGATGCGCCTTTGTTTTCCAGGATAGCACCGGATATTATCGATGGAACATGCCCTGAGACATTACAGGATTTTCTCGAAGTCAGAGGGCTGGGAATTATTAATGTACGGGAATTATTTGGTGACAGTGCTATCAAGAAAAACAAATACCTCAAGTTGATAGTGCAATTACAGCCCATGGACACAAAAAATTTATTATCGCTGGATAGACTTGAAGGGAGTTATAACACGCGTAGTATTCTAGATATGGAAATTCCAGAGATAACCTTGCCCGTTGCACCGGGTCGTAATCTGGCAATCATGATGGAGTGTGCTGCTCGAAACCATATATTACGAGTTAGTGGCTATGATGCTGCAGAAACATTTGCAAAAAGACAAGCAAGGTTAATAGAGTCGGGCGGAAAATAAATGAACGCAAAAGATCGTCGGCTTATCATTGTTAGCGGTTTATCTGGAGCAGGCAAAACAGTTGTACTGAATACACTTGAAGATCTCTCTTATTATACCATCGACAACCTCCCAATTAGCTTGCTTGATGAATTAATCAGCCAGTTTTCAAAAGCTGATAGCAATCTGGCTCATCTGGTTGCCATAGGGATTGATGCGCGCAATAACAAGGATGATCTTGCCTGCTTACCGGCACGCGTTAAATTATTGTCAGAACAAGAGCTATCAACTGAGCTTATATATATCGATGCTAGCGATGAAACTCTGACAAAACGATTTAGTGAAACACGTCGTAAACATCCGCTATCTTCAGATTCAGTTTCTTTGCTTGATGCTATCCATCAAGAACGCGAATCAACAATGGAAATAGCGCAGGCTGCAGACCTAAGGGTTGATACCAGCCATATGCAGTTAAGTGAACTGCGCAATATTGTTCGTGAACGAATTGCGCATAGAAATCAGACTGACCTGTCTTTACAGTTTATTTCTTTTGGATATAAAAATGGTATCCCCAGAGATTCTGATTTCGTCTTTGATCTTCGATGCTTGCCAAATCCTTATTGGAAAAAACACCTGCGGCAATATTCAGGGAGAGATGAACCTGTCATACAATTTTTATCAAAGCAAAATAATGTTAAAGAGATGTTAAATGACCTTGAGCACTTCCTCGAACGTTGGATACCTGAATTTGAAGCGGACAATCGCAGTTACTTAAGTATTGCCTTCGGTTGCACAGGAGGCCACCATCGCTCTGTATTTGTAGCGGAACAACTGGCGAAAAAATTTATAGCCCAGGGGAAAAAAGTCATTATGAGGCATCGGGATTTATAATTATGAGCGTAGGACTATTAATAATTTCGCATAATGGAATTGGCGCAGCTTTGTTCGGGACAGCTAACTATATGATTCCGGACACACCATTAAACGTAAAACTATTATCGGCTAACCGCGAAAGCGATCCTGATGAACTATTCGAATCAGCAACACTATTAGTAGAAGAGCTTGATGATGGAGATGGTGTATTAGTGTTAACAGATTTGTATGGCTCAACTCCGAGCAACATAGCACACCGTTTACGTGGTCAGACTAAAATCAATATTGTAACCGGCCTGAACCTGTCCATGTTGATCCGTATCCTGAATTATCCAAATCTCGGTCTCACTGATATGACGGATAAAGCATACAGCGGTGGGATGGATGGCATCACAATCGATCAAGGAAATATCGCAAATGAATCATAAAAAAATCACCATAATAAACAAACTGGGATTACACGCTCGAGCAGCAGCTAAATTTGTTCAAGAGGCAGCTCGCTTTAATGCTGAGATCAATATCAATTCAGGTCATCGCGAAGTTAGCGGCAAAAGTATTATGGGAATTATGATGCTGGCAGCCGGGAAGGGAACAGAGATTGAAATCAAGACGGTTGGCCCGGACGAAAATGAAGCCATGGCAGCATTAGAAACTTTGATTAACGATAAGTTTGGCGAGGACGAATGACCATATCGCTTCAGGGTGTCAGTGTTTCTCGTGGTGTCGCAATAGGACAGGTTCATATTGTTCAACGTGACCAGCTTGATGTGCATGAATATAAAATCCGCAAGACGCAACTCGATGATGAAATATTACGTTTTAATGATGCAATAGCCCTTTCCCGCCAACAGTTGCGCGCTATTCGCGATCATATTCCTGTCTCAACTTCCGTCGATATATCTGCATTTCTGGATACACACTTATTGATGCTGGAAGACGTTACATTGGCTGAAGAACCAAAAAGAATTATTAAAGAGCGCTTATGTAATGCTGAATGGGCACTTAAATTACAGCGTGATGCATTAGTTAATGTATTTAATGAAATGGCTGACTCCTATCTCAGCACAAGACGTGATGATGTTGATCATGTCGTTAATAGAATCTTGCGTGTTTTATTAAACCAAAAACCTTTGCTGCATGAAGTCCCGAATAACAATATAAAAAACAGAATAATAATCGCGGATGACTTAACGCCATCGGACACGGTATTAATGCAACATTATGGTATCGCTGCCTTCGCAACAGAGTATGGTGGCCCTACGTCACACACCGCTATTCTCGCACGAAGTCTGGGTATTCCCGCGATCATTGGATTACATAACGCACACCGTTTTATTAAGAATGATGACATGGTCATCGTAGATGGCAGCACTGGTGTCGTACTGGTTGACCCCGACAGATCAACAAAAAGTTACTATGAAAAAAGTCAGCGCGATGAAAAACGGTACTATGTATCTTTAGGCAAACTCAAGAACGCGCCAACACAATCTAAAGATGGAATATCTATAATGCTTATGGCGAATATTGAGTTACCTAAGGATTTTGAATCTGTCAGAGATGTAGGTGCAAAAGGTGTAGGACTATATCGAACTGAATTCCTTTATATGAATCGCGAAACACCGCCGGATGAAGAAGAACATTACGAAACATATTTAAATGTACTTAAAGCATTACGTGGATTACCGTTGACTATACGTACTCTGGATCTCGGTGCAGATAAACAGGTCGATGGGGCAGGTAATCAAACAGGACATGTTCGGTCAAATCCAGCTCTGGGTCTGCGCGCAATACGTTTATGTCTGAAAGAACCTGAGCTGTTCCGACCGCAATTACGGGCGATGTTAAGAGCTTCCGCACATGGACCAGTAAGGATAATGATCCCAATGCTGACGAATATCCAGGAAATGCAACAGGTCTTGCAAATGATCGATGATCTAAAAAAAGAGCTTGATAACCAATTAATTAAATATGATACGGATATAAAAATTGGTGGCATGATTGAAGTCCCGGCAGCTGCAATATGCGCAGACATTTTTGCCAAAAAACTGGACTTTTTATCTATCGGAACTAATGATCTTATTCAATACACCATGGCCATTGATCGTGTGAACGACGAGGTTAACTACCTGTATGATCCTTTACATCCAGCGGTATTGAGATTAATAAAAACTACGATTGACGCCGGTAAAAAAGCCGGCATACCGGTATCGATGTGCGGTGAAATGGCGGGCGAAAAAGAACACACTCAATTACTGCTTGGTTTAGGTTTAAGAGAATTCAGTGTGCATACCTCGGCATTACTGGAAGTTAAAAAGATTATAAATAATACTGATATCAGCGAACTTAAAACTCTGACAAAAAAAGTCCTCAATGCTGCAACTGGCGCAGAAATAAACCTGTTGCTGCAACAACTAGCAACTGAAACTGCGTAACAAGCTTTTCATATATTTGTAATACACATGTTTAGCATTGCGATGCTAGCACTGATAGACTCTTCTCTATAATACTCCTGGCCATAATTATGGAAGAAATTACTCAACAAGAACCAGCATTATCAGCAATAGACTCATTGCATGAAGCGCTAGATCAAGAAAATATTGAACTTGCGCGTGATGTTATTGGCTCCCTTCACCCTTCAGAAATTGCAGATGTTATTGAAAGCATGCCCGGGTATGAACGTGATAATCTCTGGCAACTAATAGACTCCGAACTTGAAGGTGATGTCCTGTCTCATATGCAGGACTCAGTACGAACCGAATTTCTGGAACAAATGCACCCGGATCGCTTGGCCGATGCAACCAAAAATCTGGATGCGGATGATGTCGCTGACATATTGCAAGACTTACCTGAAGATGTTGCAGATACAGTTTTGCGATCTATGGATGAACAAAATCTGCAACGTTTATCCTCCATTCTTACCTACGCTGAAGATACTGCTGGCGGCCTAATGAACATTGACGTTGTCTCCGTAAGGGCTGACGTCACTCTGGATACCGTTGCACGATATATTAGATTACTTGGTTCAATCCCCGAAAAAACAGATAACCTTATGGTGGTAGATCGTGACAACCATTACTTAGGCGTGCTTCCCTTAACAGAACTACTGGTGAGAGATCCACAATCAACGATCGGAGTCTGGATGGAAGAAGAATCTTATCTCTCTGCCAATACACCGAAAACTGAGGTGGCAAAATTATTTGAACAACGAGACCTGTTATCTGCCGCTGTAATCGACGAAGAGGGTCGCCTGCTTGGTCGTATCACCATTGATGACGTCGTCGATGTTATTCAGGAGGCCGCTGAACAAGCCGTAAGAAGCATGGCCGGTTTAGGTGAAGATGATATGTTTTCGCCGGTATTCGTAACAACAAAACGTCGTGCCATTTGGCTTGGCATAAATCTACTAACAGCATTCCTTGCGGCATGGGTCATCGGTCGGTTTGAAGACACTATTCATGAACTCGTCGCGCTCGCCGTACTGATGCCGGTTGTTGCTGGAATGGGAGGTATCGCTGGCAGCCAAACACTGACGATTGCTATTAGAGGTATCGCGCTTGGACAGATTGTTAAAACCAACATAAAACCGTTGCTTAAAAAAGAACTTACCGTTGGAATCCTGAATGGAGTTTTATGGTCAAGCGTGGTTGCAGGCATTGTACTCTTATGGTTCGACGATCCTTCTCTTGGCCTCATCATCGGCGTATCGATGCTCATCAATCTTGTCATCGCCGCCTTTGCTGGCGCAATGATTCCTTTAATACTTAAACGTTACGGGATTGACCCTGCTGTTGCCGGTGGCGTTATCTTAACCACAGTAACCGATGTTGTCGGGTTTATGACTTTCCTTGGATTAGCGACTATTTTTCTTATTACATAAGCTGTAAGTATTTTAAATATAATTATTTTTTAATAACGGCGTAAGTTTTATATCACCAACTATTTATATCCCTCAGATATTTTTCCAAGTACTTCTTTTCAAATTCTGCCAGACTCCATGGCTCATCTGCCATAAGATGTTTATACTCATCTTTAATGACATAAACAAACGCTTGTTGAGCTTCATTTTTAATATCTACCAAACAGCGTTCATATAAAATATCTTCGAATTGGTCAAGCAATACTAATGCATGGTCGCTAAGGCCAGAATACAGAATACCCTCGATAGTTTTATTTGGGTTTCTAATAATGCCAGGGTAAGTTTTATTTTTGATCTTGAAACGTTGATAGCCATTTAATGTGGCTGGAGAAGATTGAAAATCAACACCAACAACCAGCTGCATTACTTCCGGTATTTGTAGTGTGCCGTAGGTAAAAACAGAATGTGTAGATGTCATAAAAGTCGATTATATCTGCGAAATGCTGTAACTACTCAGATGAATAACCTTCTAGAAATTATCTGTACTACCACATGAAAATAAGCAGGTATTGGCAACCCGATTTATGTTTTGTGCTGGTCAGGTAAAAAATTCAAGCTACCAGGTAAACAACACCCATTCAGGAACCTCAGGATCCTTCAGCTCATAGTGGGTCGGGTCCAGCTTACCGTTGCCATCCATGTCCTTCAAATAATAAGCCGGACCAACAACTGGCGTTATCTTGACCATATAAAGTTGGCCATTAACCCGGTATTCCTCAATCACTGCATCATCTTTACGGATAATAGTAACTTCCGGCTCAATACTTTCCCCGCTAGCAACCGGATCAGGCAACTCCGGCGGTTCGGGAACAGGCTCCAGGCCACCCGGGTTTGAATTGCCCGCCATTACAAATGACGATGCCATTAGCAGTCCCAATATGATAATAAACCTTTTCATGCTGTCCTATCCTTTACAGGTGTTGTGAATCTACTTTACCACCTCAACCTGTATAGATGAAGCAGATCAATATGAATATCGAATATTACATAATTGCATCAGTAAAAGTCTGAGATTTTTCAGTGAAACTGTCATAATTTAACCTCGATAAAATAATTCAACTGACTAATTCGAAGACTTATGTCCGAACACACAATGGTGCTGATTGACGGCTCCTATTATCTATTCCGCGCCTATCACGCTATTCGCGATTTGACTAATGCCAAAGGCGAACCAACCAATGCCATCTATGGTGTCATCAATATGGTCCAAAAACATTTGACCGAAGGCGGGCCAGATTACTTTGCCATTATTTTCGACGCCAAGGGCAAAACCTTTCGCAATGATTTATACGCGGACTATAAAGCCAATAGACCACCAATGCCTGATGACCTTGCTTGCCAGATTCAACCGCTACATGATTTGATTCGCGCCATGGGTATTCCGCTGCTGATGATCGACGGGGTTGAGGCGGATGATGTGATCGCAACGTTGTCCAGACAGGCAGCGAATAGTGGCATTAAAACGATTGTATCTACGGGTGATAAAGATCTGGCGCAAATGGTCAATGATAAAATTCATTTAATTAATACCATGAGCAATGTCTATCTGGATCCAGCAGGTGTAGAAGAAAAATTTGGTATCCCGCCAGACAGAATAATTGATTACCTCACACTGATCGGCGATACCGTTGATAACGTTCCCGGTGTGCCCAAGGTCGGACCAAAAACCGCAGTGAAGTGGTTACTTGAATACGGCTCACTGGATAAAATTATTGCTCATGCCGATGAGATAAAAGGAAAGGTCGGCGAAAACCTGCGTGAATTCCTGCCTCAGTTACCTCTGAGTCGGGAACTGATTACACTTAAATACGACGTTGAGCTGGATTTTGAACCTGAAGATCTGATCATTGCATCGCCAGATAATAATGCATTGAAAAAAATGTATCAACGCTGGAATTTTCGAACATGGTTGTCGCAACTTGATGACAGTGATGAAGACGCCATAATTGAAGATGCGCCTGAAGCCACGCAAACGATGCCTGACAAAACTGGGGTAAAAGAGACTGAACCAGATTACGAAACCATACTAACAACAACACAACTGGACCAATGGTTATCGCGGCTTAAACAAGCGAAGCTGATCTCAATTGATACAGAAACAACCAGCCTTGATTACATGCAGGCCAAAATTGTTGGGATATCATTTGCGGTTTGTGAAAATCACGCTGCTTATATACCACTGCAACATGATTACGATGGCGCACCCGAACAATTATCTTTAGCAAGCACATTAGAAAAACTTAAACCACTGCTTGAAGACGAAAGCATAAAAAAGATCGGCCAAAACCTGAAATATGATCTGGAGGTTTTTGCCAACTATCAGATTACACTACGTGGGATAGAGCACGACACGATGTTGGCCTCATATGTCTTAAACAGTACGGCCAGTAGACATGACATGGATTCACTGGCTTCAAATTATTTGAACATAGAAACCATTCATTATGAAGATGTCGCTGGAAAAGGCGCTAAACAAATCCCTTTTAATCAAGTGAAAATAGAAATTGCCGCGCCCTATGCCGCTGAAGATGCCGATATTGTATTAAAACTACATCGCGTGTTTAGCAACGAATTAAATCAACAGGAAAAACTGAAACAAGTTTATAACGAGATAGAAATACCATTGCTAACGGTCATCGCTAGAGTTGAGCGTAATGGTGTTGTAATAGACTCAGACATGCTGCTGCAACAGGGCCATGAGTTAAAAATAATGATGCAGGAGATTGAAATAGAGGCGCATGATCTCGCGGGGGAAACATTTAACATCGCTTCTCCCAAGCAAATACAAACCATTCTGTATGACAAAATGGAACTGCCGGTACTGGCAAAAACACCCAAAGGCCAGCCCTCTACTGCTGAATCGGTATTACAAGAACTAGCCGAAAATTATAAGTTGCCCAAATTAATTCTGGAACACCGAAGCATGAGCAAGCTGTGCTCCACTTACACAGAAAAATTACCACAGATGGTAAACCCTGAAACCGGCAGAGTGCATACCTCTTATCATCAGGCGATAGCAGCGACGGGAAGACTGTCTTCTTCAAATCCTAACCTGCAAAATATTCCTATACGCACTCCTGAAGGTAGAAAGATCAGGCAAGCATTTATTGCGCCTGAAGGTTATACAATGGTCGCCGCAGATTATTCACAAATTGAATTACGTATAATGGCCCATCTGTCTGGTGATAAAGGTTTGCTAGATGCGTTTGCTAATGGTCGGGACATTCATAAATCAACAGCAGCAGAAGTATTTTCGGTGCCCATTGACAAAGTTGATAATGATCAACGGCGGGCAGCTAAAGCGATTAACTTTGGCCTAATCTATGGCATGTCAGCATTTGGACTTGCTAAACAAATTGGCGTCGGGCGTAGCGAAGCACAGGAATATGTTGATCTTTACTTTAGTCGTTACCCTGGCGTAAAAATATTTATGGATAAAACGCGTGAACAAGCCCGGCAGCGAGGCTATGTCGAGACCGTGTACAATCGACGTTTGTACTTACCAGAAATAAATGCACGTAATGCGGCAAGACGGCAATATGCTGAAAGAACCGCTATAAATGCCCCAATGCAAGGCACAGCAGCAGATATTATCAAACTCGCAATGATCAACATTGATGCGTGGCTACAAAATTCAGCGATAGATGCAAAAATGATCATGCAGGTTCATGATGAGCTAGTATTCGAAGTTGCAACTGATGGGCTAGAAAATTTTATGACTGAGGTCAATTCACGGATGTCAACGAATGATTTCCTGAGCGTACCGCTTGAAGTTGACATTGGCACAGGCAAAAATTGGGACGAAGCACATTAAAAAAGGATTTGAAATACTTTATAATCCAGCAGAGATAGCCTTATAATTTCAATTATGACATTCGCGCATATATGCTAAGATATTTATCAAACTTGAATTATTAAACAACGACTCGTCGACCCTCATCGAATTAAATAATTATGTTAATCATTCCTGCCATAGACATTAAAAACGGAAAGTGTGTACGCCTTAGTCAAGGACAAATGAACAAGGAAACCATTTACTCTGATGACCCTGTCGCAGTAGCTGACAGATGGATAGAAGCAGGGGCAAGACGACTGCATATCGTAGATCTGGATGGTGCTGTTAACGGCACCCCCAGAAACGCAGATATTATTAACTCAATTGCTGCTGCACATCCCGATGTGCCGATACAAGTCGGCGGCGGGATCAGAGACGAAGATACGATCCAGACTTATCTGGACGTTGGCGTTTCATTTGTCATTATCGGTACACGTGCAGTCACCACACCTCATTTTGTCTCTGATGTATGTCTTGAATTTCCTGGTCACATCATAGTTGGGCTAGACGCAAAGAACGGCAAGCTGGCTACAAATGGCTGGTCAAAGCTATCTCACCATGACGCAAATGACATGGCACGGCGTTTTGAAGATGACGGCGTAGCAGCGATTATCTTTACCGATATTGGTCGTGATGGAATGTTAAACAGTGTCAATATCGATGCGACCACTGATCTTTGCCGTGATATCACCATCCCGGTCATTGCCTCTGGCGGAGTCAGCAATCTTGATGACATAAGCGCCTTATGCAAAGTTAGTGGTGAAGGTATTTTTGGCGTCATCACAGGTCGAGCCATATATGAAGGCACCCTGAATTTAACTGAAGCTCAAAAACTAGCCGACGAACATTGCAGCTATAAGGCTTATTGATGGGTCTTGCCAAACGCATTATACCTTGCCTTGATGTAGATAAAGGCCGGGTAGTCAAGGGTATTCAATTTGTTGATATCCGTGATGCCGGAGATCCTGTTGAAGTCGCAAAACGCTATGACCTGCAAGGCGCCGATGAAATTACCTTTCTTGATATAACTGCCAGTAGCGACGACCGCGACACCATGGTTCATGTTGTTGAACAAGTCGCAAGCCAGGTATTCATACCACTAACTGTTGGCGGTGGTATACGAACGGTCGAAGATATCAAACGCATGCTCATCGCCGGAGCTGACAAAGTCAGTATAAATACCGCTGCTGTAAATGACCCGGAATTTGTACGTCAAGCAGCAACACAATTTGGATCGCAATGTATTGTTGTCGCGATTGATGCAAAGCGCGTAAACGGGGATAACGCTAATCCACGTTGGGAAGTGTTCACTCACGGTGGTCGTAATACTACAGGCTTGGATGTCATCGACTGGGCAAAAAAAATGGCCGGATTTGGCGCTGGCGAGATATTACTCACAAGCATGGATAGAGACGGCATGCGGGATGGTTTTGATCTGGAACTCACCAAGGCGGTATGTGAAGCGGTAAACATCCCAGTGATTGCTTCTGGCGGGGTTGGCTCGCTTGAACATCTTGCTGACGGGATAATCTATGGCAAGGCAAATGCTGTGCTGGCTGCCAGTATATTCCACTTTGGAGAACATACGGTTGCTGAAGCAAAAGCATGTATGTCTAAACGTAACATCGAGGTCCGTTTGTAATATACGGTATTTATCATGGCTTCATGGCTGGACAAGATTAAATGGAATAATGAGGGCTTAGTCCCGGTGATTGTGCAGGAACTGGATACGGGACAGGTGCTGATGCATGCCTGGATGAACAGGGAGTCACTACAACAAACTCGAAACAGCGGGAAAGCTGTCTTTTGGTCACGATCTCGCCAATCACTCTGGACTAAAGGAGAGTCGTCCGGCCACTTCCAGCTGGTTGAATCGATAAAACTGGATTGTGATTTCGATACATTATTGATCACCGTCAAGCAGGAAGGCGGCATGGCTTGTCATACTGGCCGGCATCATTGTTTTTTTATGACATTGTCGGATGATGAATGGCAAACGACAGAACCCGTTTTAAAAGATCCGCACGACATATATAAATAACAGGCTTGAAATGAAACAAGATATTCTTAATTCTCTCTCGGAAATACTGGAGCAACGAAAACAGGCTAACCCAGACGAGTCTTACACCGCTAAATTATTCAAGGATGGCTTGGATAGTATCTTGAAGAAAGTTGGCGAAGAAGCAACAGAGGTTATTATTGCGTCTAAATCCGGCGATAATGCTTCTATAACTCACGAAGTTGCCGACTTATGGTTTCATACCCTGGTTTTGCTTAAATACCATGAGTTGGACTATACAGACATTCTCAATGAGCTTGAGGGTCGGTTCGGGTTATCTGGGCTGGAAGAAAAAGCCCGTCGAAAGGAATAATCATAGCGACGAACATTAGCACGAGCTTGCTTGTGCTTATAAAATCAGGTCAACTAGTATTTAATCTATAAATAAAACTATGTGGAGAATATAAGTATGGGTTTTGGTGTCTCCGAACTGCTAATTTTGCTAATTATTGTTGCCTTGTTGTTTGGCACTAAAAAACTGCGCAACATGGGTGGCGACCTGGGAAGTGCGGTAAAAAGCTTCAGAAGCGCAATAAAAGATCCTGAAGAAAAGGAATCATTAAATGAGGCCGCAGACAAGTCAACAAATGGCAAAGTCATTGAAGGCAAAGTCGAGCCACAAAATGAAGACGCTTCAAAGTCCTGACTGTTAAATATAGCTCTTAGTTGATATAGCCATGTTTGATATCGGGTTTTGGGAGCTGATTATTATCGCCATCATTGCATTAATTGTCATCGGCCCGGAACGACTGCCCGGATTTGCTCGTGATGCAGGCAAGTTTGTTAATAAAATCCGTAATTTTGTAAATAGCGCCAAAAGAGAGCTCGAAAAAGAACTTGAGTTTGATCAGGTTAGTAACCTCCATAAAGACATTAATCATATTGACAGGCTGATGAAAGAAGCGCCCGACCGCGACCTGATTAATAAAGCGGTAAATAACGACGATACTAAAATCAATAGCTAAGCCCGTTCTATCTTCATAATGACGAATGCTGAGACCGATTCCGGCCAACCCTTAATCGCACATTTAATAGAATTGCGTGTGTGTGTACTACGAGCGGTAATTTGTGTCTTCGTTGTATTGCTAATCTTGTTGCCATTTTCAAATCAGATATACAGTTTCATCGCCACACCACTAATAGCGAGACTACCTGAAGGTAGCAGCATGATTGCCACAGAGGTTGCATCTCCTTTTTTCGCGCCTTTCAAACTAACCTTGTTCTGTGCCATATTTTTTACAATCCCTTACATTTTATATCAGGCCTGGTCGTTCATTGCGCCCGGCCTATATAACAATGAAAAAAAACTGGCTATCCCACTATTAATAAGCAGCAGTTTGTTGTTCTATCTTGGCGTAGCGTTCGCTTATTATGCGGTGTTCCCTTTGCTGTTTGCTTTTTTAACAACAACCGCGCCCGATGGCATACAGATTATGACGGACATCAATCATTATCTTGATTTCATCATTAAGCTTTTCTTTGCCTTTGGGGTTTCGTTCGAGATACCGATTGCAACATTTTTACTGGTCCGCGGGGGTATAATCAGCGCTGATAAACTGGCACAAAACCGACCCTATATTATTTTATTAGCGTTCTTCCTTGGTATGTTGTTAACGCCACCGGATGTGATATCACAAGTTTTGTTAGCTGTTCCAATTTGGCTGCTATTTGAGAGTGGCTTGTTAATGAGTCGACGCTACGGGAAGTCAAAAGAACCCTCTGAAAACGAAGATCATACTGCTGATTAATTAATAGCGGTGCTTGCCCAATTAGAACGTCGTTTAGTTTCCAGACCATTTTCAAAATCGATCAATTTATTTTTTATTGCGGCACCTACACTAATCTGTGGATCCGAGTTCTTGAATCCTTCTTTGTTTTCTCTGGCGTAAATAATTTCAGAGGCTTTATTGAAAGCTTCTATAAATGACTGCGTTTGTCTCAGACCTTTATCAAAGTAGGCATCGCCAAAGTAAGAGTATTTGCCGTCGTGACCACAACCAAAAGAGTTCTTGTCTGCACTTGCTGCAGTAATAACTAAAGTATATGGATCGGCCAATGGCTCTATGAAACCGCCTGAATAACAGGCTGATACTATTATGATGCGCCATTTAATTCCGGCCACGTCCAAAGCCGACTTGATGGTATTTGCATTAATGTTATTAAGCTTGAATGGAGGAAAGTTTATAGACAAATAGTGATCCGAGGTTCCGTGCGATGTCAAAAAAAGAAATAATATATCTTCCTCAAGATTCATTAGCGTTGCTATTTGTTTAATACCTCGTTTTAAATTGGGGCCGTTCGCCAATGGGAACTTATCAGCCGTATAAGCATTGTTAATTAAGCTCAATGAACGGCCATAAGCATCAAAATGGTTTTTAGTGATGTTTTGTGCGGCCAATGCTTCATTCATAAAAACATCTTCATCTGCATCGCCGGCAAAACCCAGGTAAAATAAATCTGTGACCCCTTCAGTGCTCTCGGCAATATTGCTCAACTGTTCCTGAAGTAAGCTATTTTGTGAATAATAGATCGTTTCGATATCTATTTTAGATGCTGTGTTTACTGTTTGTTTAGCAATTGGCTTTTCGGGAAACCAGAGCGGTTCGGTTGGCAACAAAAACAACGGGACAAAATTAATCACCGCATACAAAAAAGTATAGAACAGGGTCGACGCAAAGCGCAGGTAAAAGAATCGTTTAAACAGGCGGGCGGCGACCAAAAAATACCACAGGGTATAAAGAAGAAATATTGCCCAGCTTGAATAGAATTCATCAAAATAGGTCTGTTGTTTTTGAAGCAATAACAAGCAGACTGTTCCTAACCAAATAACAGGCACTATCGACAAAAACAGCACGGCTAATTTTGCCATATCTCGTTGTCGTGAATTTAATACGGCGATTAGGCTTAGACTGAAAAAGAACAACAAATACAGCATGGCTTGATAACTAAGACCATAAGGATTAAAAACATTATCAGGCGCGGTATCAAAATAATCATGGGCACAAGTCAACCCTAAAGAAACAACAAGAAGCAGACAGACTTGTAAATAACTGCTTTTGAATAGCCACAACCGAATCGGCATAAATAGAGCGGCACGCGTACCCGCCAATATATTTTTTACAAGGTCTGTCAGCATTCTGTAAGGGCTCAATTATTCGTCCTTTAACTAAATTGCAGACTCGAAAGAAACATTAATGCTAAGATTGCTCCCACGGTAAGCCGTGAAACCGCCAACCATTAAGACTGTTTCTATGTCCATTATCATCTTTATCTCCCTCAAACCCCTCGAGCACATTGTACACATCAGTAAACCCGTCTTTGATTAACATCTCACCGGCCAGCTTCGAGCGAGCCCCGCTTCGACAAAGCATTAGCAGCGGCATATCCTCTGTCGAAACACCTGTTGGCGTTTGTTCCGCCAATTTCACGCGTAGCCTCTCAACAAAGTCCGAGGCAGTATCCCAGTCCGGGGGTTCTCTCAGCGGCAAATGTATGGCGTTTAACGGGTGGCCGACAAATTCATATTCCATCGTACTTCTAACATCAATAAGTGTCGCGTCAGGTTGTTGTTCGAGGATCTTAAAAGCCTCTATTGGATTAACTTCTTTTATCATTTTAATCTTCTCATAGTGGTATGGTTAAGCATATTTCGTCTCTTAATGGCTTAAATGCTCCAGAAAACGATTACTAAACTGCATTCATTCAATAGTTTAGTCAAAGATTTATTGATCACGTGTGACTGGGGCATTAACATTAGCTGGCTTTATCAAAATAACAATAATTTACAGTAATTTTTAAAACTTTCGGTAATAAAACTAATGAGTATGGATGATCGTGATGGTGTTATTTGGCTTGATGGTGAATTTGTTCCCTGGCGAGAGGCAAAAACCCACGTACTGACCCACACCCTGCATTACGGCATGGGGGTATTTGAAGGTATACGCGCTTATAAAACGGACAGCGGCACAGCCATCTTCAGGCTTGAAGATCACACCAATCGCTTATTTTCTTCTGCACACATATTAAATATGCCGATGCCTTACGATAAGGCGGCCATTAATAAAGCTTGTCTAGGTGCGGTTAAAAATAACAAGCTCGATAGCGCCTATATCCGCCCAATGTGTTTCTATGGCTCCGAAGGTATGGGGCTACGCGCGGATAATCTTGAAGTGCATGTGATGATTGCCGCTTGGGCATGGGGTTCTTATCTTGGTGCCGATGGTCTTGAGAAGGGCATTCGGATAAAAACCTCTTCATTTACACGTCACCATGTCAATATCACTATGTGTAAGGCCAAGGCTAATGGGAATTATATGAATTCGATGCTAGCACTGCAGGAAGCGCTGGCCGGAGGTTATGATGAAGCTTTGCTATTAGATGCAGAGGGCTATGTCGCTGAAGGCAGTGGAGAAAATATATTTATTATTCGTAATGGCATTATTTATACTCCCGACTTAACTTCCGCGCTCGAGGGCATTACCCGTGAAACCATTATACAGTTTGCCCGTGAAAATAATCTAACTGTAAAAGAAAAAAGAATCACTCGTGATGAGGTATATATCGCTGACGAAGCATTTTTTACCGGAACGGCTGCCGAAGTAACACCGATCCGTGAGCTTGATGGGCGGCAAATTGGAAATGGTAAGCGCGGTCCAATTACAGAAAAACTTCAAAGACGCTACTTCGACTGTGTTGAAGGAAAGCTGGATGAGTATAAAAATTGGTTAAGCTATGTATAACGAGGTAACCCTATGAATGAATCAATACAAGATACTGCAACAGTTTCTACCAGTAGCGAGTCCGTTTTTCGTATCAAGAAAGACCAGTTGCCTCTACATTGCCCTTTACCCATAATGAGTCTTTGGAATCAACACCCACGAGTTTATCTGCCTATTGATAGTACCGGAAAATCAAAATGCCCATACTGTGGCAGTGAGTTCATTCTCGAGGATTAACTGATTTAATAATCAGGAAAACATGGCTCTCAATATATGGCGCTTTACTGATGGTAAACCCGGCCACGACTCACAAAGCATCGGATTATGCACGGCCATTGAACAACTAAAAACATGTCATCGCTTTGATGTTTCTGCAACCCCGCTGATAAACAGTATTGCCCTGTTTTTAGCCGGGCGTTTCAACTCAGACAAGGACTTACCCAAACCAGACCTTATAATCGGTGCCGGGCATGGCACGCATTTATCAATGCTGGCTGCACAACGCGCTCATGGCGGCCAAACCATTGTGTTAATGAAGCCTAGTTTGCCTCGTTCCTTGTTTGATGTCTGCATAATTCCAAAACACGATCTAGTGCCCGACAGTAGTCGCGTTATTACTACCGAAGGCGCCCTAAACCCGGTTCAATCTAATAAAAACAAGTCCCCTGATTCAGGCCTGATTCTGCTAGGTGGATTATCCAGGCATTACCATTGGAGTGAGGAAACGGTAATTGAACAGCTTGAGACTATAATTACGAGCATGTCCGATGTTAATTGGATTATCGCGGATTCACCGCGCACACCTGAATCCATTTTGACAAAACTGGATAAACAAAATCACAAGAACATACATTTATTAAATTATTCCGAAACAAATACCACTCAGATTCATAACCTTATTTTCGATGCGAATTACATCTGGGTATCGGTAGACAGCGTCTCAATGATATACGAATCACTTTCATCCGGCGCATCGGTGGGCTTGATAGAACTTAAAAACAAAGAAAAATCGCGTATGGCTAACGCTATAAGCTCACTGGTAAATGAGAATAAATTAACCACATTTAGTAAGTGGCAACAAGATCGTGTCATGGTGCCGGGCCTGAGTAATTTTAATGAAGCGAAAAGAAGCGCTGATTTACTGCTTGCCAGAGGTATTTTAGGTTAGCACTTATTTACTAAAATCTCGCTCATCCAGCGTGATAGCGCGGCAATGCCTTTCATGATCGATTGAGATCTCTGTTTATTGGCGAAAGGCTTACTGTATTAAGTTAATATAACCCACCAATTATTAATAAATCTTCACATACTTAAAGACAACCGTGAAACCAACTGTATTACAAATTCTTCCGGAGCTTGATTGTGGCGGTGTTGAGCGGGGCACGCTTGATGTTGCTTCGGAACTTGTTCGTCGAGGACATCGCTCCATTGTTATTTCCGGGCCAGGCAGGCTTGTTCCAGAATTAATAGATAGCGGCAGTGAGCACATTAATTTACCCGTAGGCAAAAAATCTCTGATCAGTGCCGTCACATTAATACCAACGTTACGTAAGCTGTTTGAAGAAGAGCCTATTGATGTCATTCATGCACGCTCAAGACTACCAGCATGGCTAGCGTATTTGGCCTGGAAAAAGCTCAAGCCTGAGAACAAGCCGATTTTTATCACTACTGTGCACGGCCCCTACACAGTAAATCGATACAGTAAAATCATGACCGTCGGCCAGCGTGTAATTGCGACCTCGGAATATATAAAAAAATATATTCTGGATAATTACCCAACGGTAGATGAAAAAAATATTGAGGTTATTCATCGTGGCATCAGCAGGAATTCATATCCGTTTAAATACAAGCCGTCATGTGACTGGCTCACTGAATGGAACAAACAATACCCGGAACTAAATAATAAATTTATCATTACGCTTCCGGCGAGAATAACAAGATGGAAAGGCCATAATGATTTTGTTGATATTATCACCAGGGCAAACACAATGGGACTAAATGTTCATGGCCTTATAGCTGGCGGCACCGAACCCAACAAGGAGCGCTATTTACAGGAATTAAAATCTATTATTGAGCAAAATAAAATGGGAGATCATTTTACTTTTGCTGGGCACCGTGACGATATGAAAGATATCATGTCTATATCAAACATTGTCTTATCTCTCGCAAAAATACCAGAGGCTTTTGGACGAACAGCGCTGGAAGCATTGTTTCTCGGCGTACCGGTTATTGCCTATGATCATGGCGGTGCTGCAGAAGTGCTGAGTGAACTATTTCCTAAGGGTAAAGCAAAACCTCTTTCCGTTGATAGTGTCGTCTCACTAATTTCAGAATTTTATGAAACTATGCCGGAAGTTCCCGAACGAAATAGTTTCACTTTGGAAACCATGCTGGATAAAACGATTTCTATTTATAATTCTTTTTATTAAAAAATTATATATGACAACGGCCACAAAATTTGTCGCAATATGTATAGCAACTTATAAGCGACCAGCGTTATTAAGTCGATGCTTACATGCTATCGAGAATTTAATATTACCGGTAAAAACAGAGATTCTGGTTGTTGTGGTTGATAATGATATTGCAAAAACGGGCAAACAAACTATTGATGAAACAAGATCAGGCCTGTCAATGCCATTATATTATTTTGTCGAAGACGTTCGAGGAATTGCTTCCGCCAGAAACCGATTGCTTAAAGAGGCTGTCGCTAAAAAAGCAGAATACATTGCCTTTATGGATGATGACGAATTTCCAGAGAAAACCTGGCTACAAAATGCTTTCTTGATTTTGGATAAATATAATGCCGATGTTGTCACTGGTCCTGTAGTAGCTTTATCTGAGGAAGGAGAAGTCACCTCAACCACACAGGGAAAATATACAGACGGGCAAGCGCCAAGAAAAGTCTCTACCAACAATGTTTTATTTAAAATCAAGTTGGTAACTACGGATCAGCTCCAGTTTGACTTAAGGCTAAACCTGACCGGCGGCGAGGATTTCGAATACTTTGACCGCTCCCTCACCAAAGGGAACAAACATGTCTGGGCCGAAGATGCCGTTGTTTATGAAACAATAGTGAAAGAAAGAACTACTAAAAAATATTTATTTTACAGACATTTTACCGGCGCAATAAATAACGTAATACAATATAAACATAATAAGGGAGCGCTGGCGGCCTGGCTCCATTTCTTTTTTAAGATAATAGGCAAAGCTTTCGGAGCACTATTAACCTTTATTACGTATATTTTTACATTCAACAAAAAGAAGCTGGAGAAAAGCATCGTTAAACTAGCCAGCTCACTAGGCTATATGAGCGGTCTTTTAAATATAGTCATTGAGCGCTATCGATAAAAATAACCCTATGACCAAAACAATTAAAAACACAGCGAACGACTGTTTCCTGTGGCTAAAGAATTACTGGCCATGTCTTTTAATAATTTTAGCAATCATTGGTTTTGAAAGTAAATCCCTTTATAACTATCCTATCGGGATTATGGCTTTACTGGGTCTATATAATATATTTGTTTCGCCTAAGAGCTTGTTTCAGGATAAAACATTAAAATTATTTTTATACGCTTTTTTGTGCCTATGGTTACCCTTATTAATATCACTACCAGACGCAGTTAACATTCATCACTCATCAAAGACCGTGTTGCCTTATTTAAGGTTTTTTTTCGCGGGTGTTTTTATTATTTCCGCGTTGTCTAAAGATCAACAACGTTCGAATTTAATAGTCTCTTCTGTCTTTATAATTGTTACCGTTTGGTGTATCGATGCATCTATCCAGTTTTTTTCCGGGCACAACCTTTTAGGTTTTCCCTATATTGCTTTTCAAGGAATTACGGGGATGTTTTATCCGAGAAATACAATTTCTCATATTTGTTCAATCTTATCCGGCTTTTGTTTTTTTTATATATTCCTTAATTTTAATAAAAAACGATGGTTGGTCATTAGTTTGATCCCCTTGTTTTTTATTGTTTTATTAAGTGGAAGACGTGCTGCATGGGTAATGCTGGCTTTATCATCTTTTGGTTTTTTTATTTATATGTATCTTTGTTCTCAAAATAAAAAGATGATATTAAAAACAACAGCCGTGATTACATTCGCTATAACTCTCTCATTATCATCAACGATAATATTACATAAACCAACCAATGACCGCTTCAATACTACGCTGGGATTATTTAGTAATAATTTTGAAACTATAGATAGTGCAAGTGCAGGACGTTTATCTCTTTGGAAAGTAGGCTTTACAATTTTCAAATCCAATCCGGTTAATGGTATTGGTCCACGCGGCTACAGACATGTGTTCCATGAGTATTCTTCAACGGATAATTACTGGTTTACCGATCCGCCACAAACTCATCCGCATTTGCTTATACTTGAAATTATGGCTGAAACCGGAGCTATTGGCTTGTTTGGCTACTTAACATTACTATTTTTCCTGATCAAAGGAGCAATAAATAGAAAAGCATTGAAGTCGGAGCTTCCTTATTTATTACCTGTATTAGTCGCAATATTTCCGTTTAATGCACATATGGCATTTTATGGATCGATATGGTCTAGCATGACATGGTTGTTGATATCGTTATATTTTGCTAATGCAAAATCAATTATAAACAACGAACGACTCAAGCAATAATGGCGTGAAGATACTAATCATAAAATTGGGCGCTTTGGGCGATGCTATAATTTCAACTTCTATAATCAAGCAAATCATAGATCATCACTCTTTAGAAGAACTACATCTACTCACAACGCCTGCGTTTTCTGAATTATTTTCTCATTTTGAAAAAGTTAAGGTTGTCGCTTTCGAACGCAAAGGACTGCTGAGTGTATTTAAAGCAGTCAAATGGATTAGAGGTCAACGCTTTGATCAAATTTATGACTTGCAGTCAAATGACAGAACCGCCTTTTTGTGTAGTCTGTCCGGAGTGCCTTACCGAGCTGGAAATCATCCGCGTTTCCCCTACCATAAACACCCGGAGAAACCTTATGTCGGTGAGTGTCATTCGTTTGATCGACTAAACCAAATCATCGAGTCCGCAAACATTCAACCTGCCAAACCATCGCCCTATTTACCTGTGCCAGAAGTCGCTCGTACCGAAGTAAATGATTGGTTAATCAAACACAATCTAAGCAAAGGCTCTTTTATAATTATTCATGCCGGCTCCAGCCCGCTACACATTAAGAAACGCTGGCCTTACTTTGCAGAACTGGCCACCAATTTAAGCGCGCTGTATGACATTGTGTGGGTTGGCAGTAAAGATGATCGGGAATTAAATCGTAAGTTAAGTTCCTGTGTAGGCATTGATGCAACAGACGTTTTTAGCATTTACGGCCTTGTGGAGCTTGGGAAATATGCGAGATTTGCCGTAACAAATGATTCAGCGCCAATGCATATTTTATCCTGCTCACATATCCCGGTCTTTGGTCTGTTTGGACCAACCTATGCGCGTAGAACTCACGCTCTCGGCCAACTTGATAACATTATTACTGCTGACGACAAAGCTATGGCGCTTGATGATAATGAATTCAGGCCTTCAAACATATCGAATATTTCTATCGATAAAGTACTTAATAAGCTTGGCGAGAAGGGGCTGTTATGAATCTTGCGGACAAGATCGCCTTGTCATATATAGAACTGATTAGGCTGGTACGCCTGTTCATAATTAATACTTTTTCCAGGCTTTTATTCAGGAAAACCAGCAGCATTAAAAAAATACTTATCAATCGGGACGGCGCTTTTGGCGACTCAATTGTTGCCTTACCTGCGTTAAATATAATAAGAGAAAATTATCCTGAAGCGCAGATTGATTTGTTGTCAATCAATGACAGCAATATTTCTTTTAAGGATCTAGGCTTAAAAGACAACCTGATAAACACTTTTTTTATTATTACTAAGCAACAACGCGCACAAACTTTAAAGGATTTGAAATTGGCCGGCTACGACTTATTTATTCAAATACCTCAAAATATTGGCATATATAAATCTATCAGAAATATGCTGCTTGTGCGTTTTTATCTGAAGATTAATCACGCATTCGGTTGGGACAGCGGCAGAATAAAATCTTTCATGCGATTACAAAAAAAATATCTCTCTATACCTACGGAAACAAAACGTTTTATTAGCAGCTTGCAAAAACATGATCTTCATGGTCAGCTTCGCTATTCGCTTGTTGGCCAAGAACCTGAAAATCCTTCATTAAAAGATTTGATCAATACACATCCGATTATTGTTTTTTTAATCGGTGGAAAACTTCGACCCAAAAAATGGCCTTTGGATCACTGGGTTTCTTTGGCTAACCTGATTGGCAGTAACTACACTATTTTGATCGCGGGGGGAGAAAAGGAGATAAAAGAAGCTGATTACATTGTGTCGAAATCTAAAAACACGACTAATGTTTGCGGGAAATTATCCGTTACGGAATTATATTACGTATTAACAAAAACCGTTATTGCAATTAGTCTCGATACAGGCGCAATGCACTTGTGTGATGCTGCCGGAACCAGGGTTATCGCGCTAATATCTACCAGAGACTTGTCTAATAAATGGTGGCCAAACAATGAAGGGTCCGTTGTTATAGAAAAGGTATTGCCATGTAGTTTTTGTCTGAAAACAGTTTGTTCTGACAATATTTGTATGAAAAAAATAACGCCTGAAGAAGTTTACGCTGCTTTTAGTACAGTTGATTAAGATAAGTTATCTTGGAACATTTATATTTATTTCATAAGCCTGCTTTGATCTTCCCAAAGTTCACGCCAATCACAAAATGGAGGCAAGCAATGTGCTTCTTGTAGATGCACGGCAACCGCCGGTATTGGTGAAAAGCCGGGAATATGCTGAAACAAGCGATCTGTTGTTTTTTTCTCTGAACCCAGGTGCCTTAGTTTAGAATTTTTTAAGCCCATATATTTTGTATTTTCAAAATAATCCCAATACTCACTCACGACAGAAGAATGAACAAAAAAAGTATGTGTCGCGTGACTCATAGTTCGCCAACGTCTATTTTCACCCAACACAATATAAGAAGGGTAACTAAATTGGCTATATATCGACTCATGTTCTTGTGGGTGAATCAATAAGTGTTGTTTTGTTTGGTAAAATACTTTTTGATAAAAACTCATCATTTCAGAAACGGCATCATTTGAATGAAGATAGTCATCTTCACAAAAATAAAAAAGAGCATTTTTATTTTTTGCATACGCAAAAGTTTCATTTAACGACGGGCCTTGCCCGGCCTCTTTAGTCGTTATTATTTCATAGCCACATTCAAGTTTTGAACATAAGCCTTTTATTTTATCTATCACGGAACTGTCGGATCGATCATCAAAAATAGCAAAGTTAATATTCAGGCCTTTACTACAGGCATCATTAACCGAGATTATCAATGAATTTATACAAGTCAAAAGATGCTCTTCAAGGCCAACACCCGTTAGTTCGCTACGCTTTCCCTTGGCGCGTTTTTGATTAATACACGTACGCAGACAGACTTGCAACGTATTCACATTACTGGAATCACTCAAATCGGCTTTAACGTCCGAGTTAAAAGACTCATAAATTTTTTCTTGATCAAGAAATTCGCCCGTATTCTTGAGGGGCAACAAATTATATTCGGGATGTTTTTTAATCGCATAGCCGCGCTTTTTTAAAATCCTGTCCAGAATCCGTAAAACCTCATTCATGTAACAAACTCCTTATCGCATTACTAACTTCATTTGTTGAAATATTACGTGCGTCATCATTTGCGCCCTGTATGCAGACCGAGTTGCCACCCCATGGACGAAACCGTTCAGGCCTCATGCTGCTGAAAAAACTAATGGTGGGAACTTTTACTGCACTAGCCACGTGCCCAAGACCAGAGTCAGGACCAATATATAAACATGCTTTTTCTATCAAAGCTGCCGCATCTAATAAACTGTTTCCTACTGTGTTTAAATATTGAATATCTACATTACGACAGATTTCTTCTGTCATGGCGGTTTCAAATTCATTGCCCAAAAAAATTACTCCTGAAAAGTCATTTTTATGAGTATTGAGTAACTCGATATACGTCTTTCCATTCAAGGATTTTTCAGGCTTACGACAATCTCCAACTGAGAGAGCCAATAGATTTTCTTTGTTGGGAAAAACTGATAGCTCTTTATTCGCATAATTTTGATTAGCATCAGCCAACCATAACTCTGTGTCCGGTATAGGCTCATCACCATGCAAACGCGCAACAACACCCATAATTTCTTCAACGGCATGCGGCCCGTAACTCTTTGCCGACCATTTAGTATATCGTTTTCCACCGCGTAATAGGTAAGCGAGCCCATCACTTCGAACATCAACAATAATATCGTACCTGTTTTTCCATAGCTGGAGTAATAATGCTGGCACACCGCGCAGCGCCTTATTTTTATTTTTTAAATAAAGATGATTTATGAAAGGGCAATTTTCATATAACTGGGCAGCACGCTTATCTGTTACGATGTCAAAAAGCGCCTCTGGAAACTTATTGTGTAAAGTCTTCATCACGGGCGTTGTCATTATGACATCGCCGACATTGCTTAAACCAATAAAGAGTATCTTGTTTGCACTCATGCTATTAATCTAAATCATTACTGCAGGAAAGCTATTGATTGTTGCTTGAGTAATCACGATATGACTTTTCTTCTACTAATTCTGATCCGGTTTTACTGTTTATAAGGCGCTTAATTTCCGCGCGCCTATCATTTGTAACATAAACCGACCTGGCTAATGCGATAAACTCTGCATCAAATTTCTGTTCGTTTTCTTTAAGTCTTATTTTGTCTTCAATTTCCCATAAGCATTCGTTGATTTTTTTTAAATCATCGATTTGATCATCAAGATTAATACTAATATAAGATGAAGACTTCCACTGCGTTTGCAAAACATGAAGTTCCTTTTTTACATTTTCTAATTTTTCAGCATCGTTCATCCTCTCCTGCTTAATTTGCAGTATTGTTATTTTATCCAACAACTCGCCTACAGAAATATCTATTTGTATACTCACAGTACTGCCCCTTTATTTACCAATACAAAATCGTGAAAATACAGCGCCCAGCACATCATCACTGGTTACCCTTCCGGTTAATTCGTCAAAGCCTGATAAACACTGCCGTAATGATTCTGCCTGCACTTCTAATCCAGCACCATCTTCAATATCTTTAATCACTTGTTTTAAATGGCTGCTTAGCATACGCAGACAATCAACGTGTCGCTGCCGAGAAAAAATCAGATCTTCTTCTCCCCCATCAATTTCAAGATTTGCAGATATTGCATCGATCAAGCCGTCCATGCCTTTGCCGGTTTTTGCCGAAACAAAAACTTCACTGTCAGGATTTGTTAAACTAGTATCATCACAAAGATCTATCTTGTTTTTTACGACAAGAATCTTCGCTCCTGCAGCAACACGATCAAGCAATCCGGCGCTAATATCAACTTGACCCAATGTATTATCATGAACATAAAGAACTATGTCCGCTAAACCCAGCGCTGTATGCGCACGTTCTACGCCGGCTGACTCTACTTCATCATTCGTTTCTCGAATGCCAGCCGTATCAAGCAAAGTGACAGCATAGCCACCAAGCAAAACTTTCTCCTTGATAACGTCTCGCGTTGTCCCAGGCGTAGCAGAGACTATTGCGGAATCAATACCAGACAAATAATTTATAATACTGGACTTGCCCGCATTTGGTTGACCAACGATAACAATGGTTGGGTTCGAATCAAGCACGCGCCCCGCCTCTGCTTTTATTAACAATGCATCTAGAATATCAAGGCACTGTTGTATTTCTTTAGCTGCAGGGTGGGTGTCAATCACAACGTCTTCTTCTTCGGGAAAATCCAACGCTGCTTCAATTAATGCCTTAGTATTAAATATGCGATCTCTCAGCCTATTAATGTCGTTAGAAAAAACACCTTGTAATGATTGTATTGCGCCAAGCGCGGCTTTTTTTGAGTTACTGTCTATCAGATCCGCAACAGCCTCTGCCTGAACCAGGTCAATTTTATTATTCAGGAAAGCCCTTTCTGTAAACTCGCCCGGCAACGCCAATCTTGCGCCTAAAGAAACAATTTCTTCTAATAACATGTTAAGCACTATGCGACTACCATGAACGTGGCACTCCAAGACATCCTCACCGGTATATGATGCAGGTTCTTTAAAAAATAAAGCGATGCCTTTATCTATTATTGTTTTGTCTGACAGTGTAAAAGAAACGTACTTTGCTACGCGAGGCTCTGGCACATGACCCGACAAAGAGGTGAAGATTGAACTGGAGAGTTTCCCGGAAACACGCACAACACCTAGGCCGCCTCTGCCGGGAGGTGTTGCTATTGCAGCTATTGTTTCATTTTTTTCAGTCATAGCGTGTTGGCGCTTAACCGAACTATTTAGTAGCGCTGGCGCGCTCAATATTACGAGTTATCATCCACTGCTGGGCGATGGAAAGAGCATTGTTAACTACCCAATATAAAACCAGGCCAGATGGGAAAAAGGCAAAAAAGACTGTAAACACTACTGGCAACACAGACATCACTTTTGCTTGTACAGGATCCATCGGCGCCGGGTTTAACTTCTGTTGTACGAACATGGTTATGCCCATCAACAAAGGCAAAACAAAATAAGGATCCGGAATAGACAGATCATGAATCCATAAAATAAAATCCGCCTGCCTTAACTCAACGCTTTCTAATAAGACCCAATACAATGAAATAAATACAGGTATTTGAATCAAGATAGGGAAACACCCGCCCAGAGGATTGATCTTTTCCTCCTTATAAATATCCATCATTGCTTGATTAAGTTTCGCACGATCGTCTTTATAACGATCTCTGATAGAAAGCAGTCTAGGCTGAACTTTACGCATGTTAGCCATGGAGCGATAACCAGCAGCAGATAGTTTATAAAAACAAATTTTGAGCAAAAGCGTTACCAGAATAATCGCCCAGCCCCAGTTATTGGTAAAGCCATGAATATAGTCCAGGACCCAATAGAGTGGCTTTGCAAGAAACCAGAAAATACCGAAATCAACCGTTAGATTAAGACCTTCTGCGATATGTTCCAGTCGCTTTTGAAGTTTCGGTCCAAAATAAACACGGTGCGTAAGGTTGTCGCTGGATCCAGCCAAGATTGTTTTGGCCGGACTAATTGCACCAATAACATAGCTATTGTTATCGGGGTTTAGAGTGTAGTAGTGAAACTTGTCTTCTGTTGAGGCGGGAATGAGCGCGGTGATGAAATAGTGCTGCAACATTGCGACCCAGCCATTCGTAATATCAACAGAGAGCCGATCTTCTTTAATATCATCGAAGTCTATTTTTTCGTAGCGCTTTTCAGGAGAAGAAATGACGCTGCCAGTATAGGTGTATATAAACCGGGATCCTTTATCTACTGGATCGGTACGGTTTATTTGCCCATAAGCACTGCCGGTCCAATCTGATGTCGTTGCATTTAAAACTTCATAGTTTATATCCGCAACATATTGGCCTTTATAGAAGGTATAGGTTTTTATTACTTTTAAACCGTCATCAGATTCCCACATAAGCGGGACGGAGAGACTGTCTTTGCCATCTAAAACGTAGTTATTTTTAGGCGCGGTAAAAAGTGTTTTATGATTAGCGCCGTCTTGTTTGCTTAACAACCCGCCTTGTATGATATAAAAATTATTACCATCATGATCTAGCAAGACCACCTTATCGTCTTGTTGTTTTTTAGAAACGGGATAATTCAACAATTCAAGATGCCGTATGGTTCCGCCCAGCGTATCAATTTCTAAATCGAGAAGATCTGTTTTAACATGAATCACCTCGCCGCTTGAGCTGTGCTTATTTTTCTCGCCGAGCAACAAAGAGGGTGTTTGCTTATTTAATTCTGTGCTTGGTGCCTCAGGCAAATCATCAATATTAGGAGTGACTTCTGCTAACGGTTCATAAGCTGATGATTCGCTGCTGCTTTGAATGGGCTGTTGGTTTCCGTAATCTTCATGCCAGGACTGCCAGATCATCATTAGAACAAGACCTAATGCAACCAATAAAATAAACCGTGTTGTTTCCATTAATTATTCTTCATTGTTTTTTGAGGTACCGGATCGAAACCGCCCTCATGAAAAGGATGACAACAACAAACGCGTTGTACGCCTAAAGACAAACCTTTAACTGTTCCGTGCTCTTTAATAGCTGTAACCATATATTCAGAACATGTGGGATAGAACCGACAGCTTGGTGCTAAAAAAGGGCTAAGATAACGCTTATATATCAAAATCAATTTGATTAAAAACTGCTTCATTTACAGAGTTTTTCCCAATGTGCGGCCAATCTTGGCTCAATAAGCTTGCTGTTAACATCCAAAGAACTCTTAACAAGGACAACAATATCTTTGCCTTCCAGTTGTTTTTTTCTTGATCGAAAACTTTCTCTGATCACACGTTTCAATCGATTACGTTCAAATGACTTCTGGATATGTTTTTTAGGAACAGCCAATCCGAGCCGAGCCTGTCTATTACCATTATCTTTGGCAATAAAAACAAATGATTTATCACTGGAACGTAATCTTGTAGAAAACACGTGCTTGAATTCTTCCGATTTCGATAATCTGTTGTCTGATCGAAAACGGCTCCCGAATGAATTCACGCTTTATAAAGAACTATGCAGAAAGCCTTTTTCTGCCTTTATTTCTGCGTGCTTTAATAATAGCTCTTCCTGATCGGCTTTGCATACGCGCGCGAAAGCCGTGGTTTCTTTTTCGTTTTAATGTACTTGGTTGGAACGTTCTTTTCATATGCAATTGCCTTCGCTTACTTTACGGCTCTTAAAAGGGCGCATATGTTACTGTTGCAACTACAAATAAGTCAATTACAACCTGCATATATAACAAAAATTGTTCTTGTGGATAACTATTTTGATCGGGTATACACTCTTGGCTTCTCTTCACCATCTGAAATTCAACGAGGGTTTATAAGTGGGCATTTCCCCATGGAAACGTTGCCTAGAGCGGCTTGAGGGTGAATTATCACCCCAACAATTCAACACATGGATAAGACCATTACACGCGATTGAAGGTGATAATGTTATAAGGTTGTTAGCACCAAACAGGTTTGTGCTTGATTGGATTAGTGAGCGCTATCTAACCAGAATAGAAGAATTGCTGTCAGCACAAGATGTAAATGGCGAACAAATTTCACTCAAAATTGAAATCGGCAGCCGGAACAGCAATATAACCGAAACCAAATTAAAAGGGGCCGACAACGAACAAAAAACCGGTTTTTCGAGCGACAAACCCCCAATAAAGCCAGTTAAGCATTCAAATAACCTCACTGCTTTT
>Ga0222715_10000124_pt1 | contig 78905 bp, 66 predicted proteins | sample C33_9DmetaG_FD_165056 | JGI IMG/M metagenome (GOLD analysis project Ga0222715, IMG submission 165056) | Estuarine water microbial communities from San Francisco Bay, California, United States - C33_9D | ecosystem: Environmental > Aquatic > Marine > Unclassified | place: USA: California...
GTTTGTTCTGCACTTCTTTTATTTGTCATCATCGTTTCCTCTTCGGTTAACGATGAACGAAAACTATCTCTTAGGCAATTAGGCTAATTGGTCCACATGGGGCTGACGGGGTACAGTAATTATAGCCAATCATTCACGTTTTAGTAGTAGATAAACTGCTCCGGTACCACCATCCGTGGGTCTTGCTGAGCAAAAAGCGATTATTTTTTCTTTCTGTAGCAGCCATTGGTTAACTTTATTCTTTAATACAGGTTGTTTATTAATTGAGTTTAAACCTTTCCCATGAATAATTTTTACACAACGCTTTGAACGTGCTGAACATTGATTAAGAAAATCATTTAATGCTGCTTTAGCCATATCAACAGTCATCCCATGCAAATCGAGTTCTGCTTCAATTTTGTAATGACCACGACGTAACTTTTTTAAAGTCTGTTTTTGAATACCTGATTGTGAGTAAAGGAGTTCATCTCCTCGCTCCAGAAGATCTGAATTAAATTCACCATCGATCATTTCTTTAATAACAGCAATTTGATCAGCGACAGTTTTTGCAGGATATGCTTTTGGTTTTGGTTTTTCAGTAATAAAGCTATCCTGTTTCAATGGCTTCGCATCACCAATTGCTTTACGAAATAGAGCGCTATCTTCGTCTGAAATATTTGGGAATTTCTTCATGAAATCAAGTTGTAACTATTCATTTGTTACAAGTTTAGCGCATGACTGCATGTATGTCAGTCAACTGCCCGATCTGCTATGTAGCTAACTATTTTATCGGATCTGATATGCAGGTTTATTCTAACCACTGTCTCGCATTGAGAAATATCTTCATCCAGGGGCTGTATTCATTATTCCAGCTTGATGGCAAATAAGAGAATTGTTTGCGCAAGAAAATTCGCTCTGGATGCGGCATCATGATCGTGATACGACCATCATCATTAGTGAAACCGGTTAATCCATCAGGTGAACCATTAGGATTCAAAGGATATGTCTCTGTTGTATTGCCTGAGTTATCGATATAGCGCATTACTTTATTTTCATAAGTGTTTTTGCCTGAGACACGTCCTTCGCCATGCGCAACAACAACAGGAATTTTTGAACCAGCCATATCTCTTAATAAGAGTGAAGGTGATTCAATTATCTCTACCATGACCAGACGCGCTTCAAACTGTTCTGATTGATTACGTGAAAAATCTGGCCAACTTGCGGCACCGGGAATTAAATCACGTAGTTGTGACATCATCTGACAACCATTACAAACGCCAAGTGAAAAAGTATTTGTTCGATTAAAAAAAGATTCAAACATTTTAGTCAGATTGTGATTGTATAAAATGGTTTTGGCCCAACCACCACCAGCGCCGAGAACGTCACCATAAGAAAATCCACCGCAGGCTACCAGTCCGTTGAACGAATCAAGATTTATTCGCTTATCGATCAAATCCTGCATGTGTATATCGATACATTCAAAGCCGGCGCGATCAAATGCAGCAGCCATCTCCAGTTGGCCGTTGACACCTTGTTCGCGCAGAATTGCCATTTTTGGTTTTACATTCTTGTTAATGAATGTAAGAGGATTATTTTCAAGTTTGAATGAGGTTTCTACAAACAAACCGGAATCATCTTTATTGCCAATCTGTTCGAATTCCTGTTTTGCGCATTCAGGATTATCACGTAATGATTGAATCTGAAAGCTGGTGGAAGACCATTTTTTATGTAAATCACTTATAGATAAATTTAAGACTTCATTATCATTATGTTTCAGTCTAAACGTGTATTCATTATTTACTGTGCCAATAGTTTGAACAGATTTTTCATTCAGGCCTGCATTAATAAATGTTTGTTTTACGCTTTGTTCATGTTGTTTTTTAATTTGTATAACTGCACCGAGTTCTTCGTTGAATAGTGAGGCAATTATGTTTTTTGTTTTATCAAGATCAATATCAATTCCTGTATGTCCAGCAAAAGCCATCTCTGCCAGGGTAACAAAAAGACCACCGTCTGATCGATCATGATAAGCAAGTAACAAATCAGACTCATTTAGTATTTGTAAACTTTTAAAGAAGCTTATTAATAACGTAGCATCATCGAGATCCGGTGTTTCATTTCCGAACTGTTCATATACCTGACATAAGGCCGAACCACCAAGACGTTGCTTGCCATTCGCAAGGTCAATATACAAAAGAACAGTTTTGTTATCTTTAACTAATTGTGGTGTAAGCGACTGCCGGACATCTGCGACACGCGCAAAGGCAGTAATATTTAATGACAATGGTGAAACAACTTTTTTCTGTTGTTGATTATCATCCGTCCAAACTGTATTCATAGATAAGGAGTCTTTACCTACAGGTATGGCAATACCGAGTTCTTTACAGAGTGTACTTACAGCAGCAACCGTAGCATATAGTTTTGCATCTTGTTCTGGCACACCGCAGGCGGCCATCCAGTTTGCTGACAAGGCAATATCATCGAGTTTAAGAATACGCGCTGCAGATATATTCATAATTGCTTCTGCAATGGCTATTCTTCCAGAAGCAGGAGCGTTCGTGATGGCGATTGGGGCACGTTCACCAATAGCCATGGCTTCACCGATATAATCAAAATAGGAAGAGCTGGTTACGGCACAATCAGCAACCGGGACTTGCCAGGGTCCGACCATTTGATCGCGAACAACCAGCCCGGAAATAGAACGATCACCAATCGTGATTAAAAAGTTTTTACTGGCAACAGTAGGTAGCTGCAGAACGCGATTAATTGACTCTTGTAAATCAAACACAGAAGTATCTAACTCTGACCGGGGTGTGGTTTCACTCTGCGCTTCACGTTGAATAGCTGGCATCTTGCCAAGTAATACTGACATCGGGATGTCAATGGCCTGATTTTTAAAGTGTGAATCATTTAAAATGAGTTGTTCTTTTTCAGTTGCATCACCGAGGATAGCGTACGGTGCACGTTCACGTTGGCAAAACATAATAAAGCGTTCAAGTTGATCAGAACTGATAGCAAGTACGTATCGTTCTTGCGACTCATTACACCACACGCCCATGGGTGACATACCGGGTTCATCATTGGGTATCTTACGTAATTCAAGTTGTGCACCACGATGACTTGCACTGACCAGTTCCGGCATAGCATTGGAAAGACCACCCGCGCCAACATCATGGATACTGATAATGGGATTCTTTTCTCCCAATGACCAACATCGATCAATCACTTCCTGACAGCGTCGCTCCATCTCCGCGTTATCGCGTTGTACAGAAGCAAAGTCGAGTGACGCATCACTCGTGCCTGATGCCATAGATGATGCTGCACCTCCACCGAGTCCAATCAACATCGCCGGCCCACCTAATACAATTAATTTAGCACCGACGGTTATATCCTGTTTATCAACATGTGGTTCGCGAATCATGCCGTAACCACCGGCAAGCATGATCGGTTTGTGATAACCATAGATTAAAGATTCATCTTTTCGTTGTTCATAGCTGCGAAAATAACCACATAAGGCAGGTCGACCAAATTCATTATTATAGGCAGCGGCTCCAATAGGCCCTTCAAGCATGATATCCAGAGCTGAAACAATACGGTCAGGTTTGCCATTATCTATTTCCCAGTTTTGTGTAAATCCGGGAATCTTTAAGTTAGAAACGGCAAATCCAGATAAACCTGCTTTTGGTTTCGCACCTCGGCCGGTGGCTGCTTCATCGCGTATTTCACCACCCGATCCAGTAGCAGCACCCGGGTAAGGCGATATTGCCGTTGGATGATTATGGGTTTCGACCTTCATTAATATATGTATAGCTTCGTCGTGATAACCATACTGATTCGTATCGGGATCTGTAAAAAAGCGCGCACCACTAAAACCAGACATGACTGCAGCATTATCATGGTATGCCGATAACACATTCCCGGGATTGGCTTCGTGCGTCTGTCTTATCAGCTTGAATAAGGAGTGTTCTTGCTTCACATTATCGATAGTCCATTCCGCATTAAATATCTTATGTCGACAATGTTCCGAGTTTGCCTGCGCGAACATCATCAGTTCGACATCGGTTGGATTACGTCCCAGTGTTTCAAATGAAGTGAATAAGTAATTGATTTCCTCGATAGATAAGGCGAGACCCATTTTGACATTAGCCGTTTCCAATGCACTTATACCACCTTTAAGGATATCAACCTGATTCAACTCAGCCGGTTCGGTAGTGGCAAATAAAACAACAGCTTCATGATCCTCATCAATAAGAATTTCCGTCATGCGGTCATGTAATAACGGTTTGATGAGTGTTATTTGTTCCTCATTAAGCGTATTACCGTTACCTAGTTTAAATGAATAGAATTTACCTCGTTCAATACGATTTATTTTGTGTAGGCCAGAGTTATGAACAATATCGCTTGCCTTGCTGGACCAGGGTGAAATTGTGCCTGGCCTTGGTATAACGATTAATTTAGCAGTTTCAGAGTCAGTGTTACTCACTGCCGAACCGTAGTTTAATAGTGCATTAAGTTGTTGAATCTCATTATGGTCAAGATCCGTATTCGTCTGGGCAAAATGAATATAGTGTGACTGTACGGAAACAATTTCCGGAATGCATGATTGCAAGGCGGAAAGAAGTTTATTTACACGAAAGTCGGAAAGAGCCTTGCCGCCTGGTAGTATTAACATCAAGTCTTAGATAACTATTTATTGAAGGATAGTGAGGCTGCTATTTTATCAGCCTATGGTAAAACACGCGAAACTATTTTAATTCTTCCACCTTAACCAATATATTCCGATGCTCTTGCCCACGTTCTTTTGTGCCTATCAGGTTTCTTTTACGCTCATTATTATACTCTTGGGAGATGCCGCCGATGTGTATCCATTCGCCTAAACGACCACTGGCGGTGGTTTCGACGTTTTGAATATCAAAAATACCTGTTTGGTTTGGACTAATACGTGTCAGATGTGGCGCAATTAGCAGTGTAACATTGTCACCCTGCAATCTGGGCAGCACATAAAATCCGGATGACACATCTTGATATTCAACGCCATCCTGAACAACGACACCGCTGCCTGTCACATAAGCAGTTTGATTTGGTATGGGCACAGATTGGCCAGTATTAATAAAAGCCGGGTTACCTTCCAGTGCCTGTACACGAAATACGTTTCTATCTTGTCCTGGTGATTGTGTTTCCAGTTGACGATAGCGAATCACATTGCCATCACTATCTTGCCCTTGAATAATGGTGCCGCCTCGGCCTGAGTCATGTGATTCTATTTTGACGCCACCTGTACCATAGCGTCCGGATAATTCACTTTCACGGGTACTGACATTACCGCCGACATCTTGTTTGACGCTGATTATCAATCGCCGTGGAGCATGGTCAATTTGAGCCAGGACTTCTTTTATTTGTTTGAGATTGGAAGGTGTGGTTTTGATGATTAATTTATTATTTATTCCGGTGACGGTGCCGCCTTCTACGACTAATGATCTAAGTACCGGGATGACATCTTCCACTGGCCTGCTATTCATGGGAATGGTTTCAATTTTCATTGCTTCTGCCATAGTTGCAGGGCTAGCAATAATAAGAGTAGTCAGAACAAGTAGAATCAGTTTTATCAAATGTGCATTCTTCTAAAATTTGGATCGGATATAGCTGTTTCCCACATCGCATTAAATACATCCAGCATATGCTTCGACTCACGGCGGCTGTTGAAGTTTAATCTTCCTTTGTAACGCTCAATGCTTTCACGGAACAGGTAACCCACTTCATCAGCGATCAATACTGCTTCATTGAATGATTTATATTGTGAGGAAGGTTTGCGTATTTCGATATAGCTACTTATTTTTCCAGCCAAATCGACAAGCTTATGGCCTCTTCTAACGATTATTTGAGGTTCAAACGCCAGAATACGAATATCGACATTTCGTCCTTTTAGAGCCAATTGTCTTACGGCTTCGACAAATTCCGGCTGGTCAAAAACAAAAGGATCCAGTTCATGGGAGATGATGGCGAGCTTCTGTTTGCATTGTTTAACCAGAGCGAGTGCAGCGGCTGCATTATCCTGTCGTGTCTCAACCCTAACGACTTGATCTGTTGACTCTCCCAAGATGTAATCATCCAGATTTTTCATGTCTGTTTACTTCTCTCCGCTCGGTTCTATTATTTTTTAGAGATCAGTCCCGCTTGAATTTCAGCATTACCAATATAGTTTTGCGGGGTAAGTTGTTGCAATTGCGATTTAACATTATCAGGGAGGTCGAGTTGCCCTATAAATTTATGCAATGTTCCCTGATTAATATTCTGACCACGGGTTAACTCTTTTAATTGTTCGTATGCATTGTCAATTCCATATCGACGCATGACAGTCTGTATAGGTTCGGCCAGAACTTCCCATGATTGTTCCAGATCATCGTTTATCGCGGTTGGGTTTACATCCAGTTTTGTTAATCCTTTTGCACAAGAATCAAATGCAATAAGCGTATGTGCGATACCTACACCCATATTTCTTAATACAGTTGAATCTGTCAAATCTCGTTGCCAACGTGAGATAGGTAGTTTTTGTGCAAGGTGTTCGAATATACCATTAGCCAAACCGAGGTTGCCCTCAGCATTTTCAAAGTCGATGGGATTAACCTTATGTGGCATGGTGGATGATCCGATTTCACCTTCCTTTAGTTTCAATTTGAAATAGCCTAATGAAATATAGCTCCATATGTCACGACTAAGATCGATGAGGATAGTATTGATACGCGATAAGACATGGAAATATTCTGCCATATAATCATGCGATTCGATCTGGGTAGTATGTGGGTTCCAGTCCAGACCAAGACCTTCAACAAATTCTTTTGAAAGTGCCATCCAGTCTAATTCAGGATAAGCAGACAGGTGTGCATTAAAATTACCAACGGCGCCATTCATCTTTCCGAGTATTTCTATTTGTTCCAGTTGTGATTGTTGGCGTAATAAGCGATGTACATAAATCGCAATTTCTTTGCCCAACGTTGTCGGCGATGCCGTTTGACCGTGTGTCCTGCATAACATCGGTAATGCAGCGTGTTCACTTGCCAGTGTTTGTAAATGTGTTATCAGTGTTTGCAGTCCCGGACCTAATACTGATGCACGTGTTTCCTTTAACATTAAAGCATGACTTAGATTATTAATGTCTTCTGAAGTGCAGGCAAAGTGTATGAACTGGCTTGCCTGTTGTAGAGAATCATTACCTTTAATCCTGTCGCGAATAAAGTATTCAACCGCTTTTACATCGTGGTTAGTGGTTTTTTCAATGTCCTTTATCGCCGTCGCATTATCTACAGAAAAGTTGTTTTTAATATCATCGAGTAGAACCAGCGCGTCTGCCGAAAAGGTATCTACTTCAATTATCTCCGGGTGATTCGCCAACGCTTTCAGCCATTCTATTTCGACCTGTATGCGAAAACGAAACAAACCGTATTCACTGAATATGGGTCTTAATGAATCTGTTTTATTATGATAACGGCCATCAATCGGTGATATGGCAGTCAATGCTGATAATTCCATAGTGCCTCAAACAATATTATTTAATGTGTATTGATTATACATAGTTTAATAGGTAGAAAATCACCGAAAAATAAATTATGGGGATGGATTTGGAATTTTTTCATGGATAGATTCAATTGCCCGTATGATATTTTTTGGAAGTTTTATGTCAATGCTCCCAATATTACTCTTCAACTGTTCTATCGACGTGGCGCCAATAATATTACTGGTCAAAAACGGGCGACTGTTAACATAAGCGAGGGCCATTTGAGCTGGATCCAGCTCATTTTCCTGCGCCAATTTGACGTAGGCCTCGGTTGCTTTAATAGCTTCCGTGTTTGAATAACGGGAAAATCGATCCCACAAAACCAGACGCGTACCTTCCGGTCTGGCGCCATTTAAAAATTTACCACTTAAGACACCAAAGGCGAGCGGGGAATAGGCTAGCAGGCCAGTTTGTTCACGATGAGCAAATTCGGAGAGGCCAATCTCAAAGGTACGATTCAATAAGTTATAGGGATTCTGGATACTGACTATTCTTGCCAAGTTCTGTTCATTAGCAATACGCAAGTATTCGGCACAACCCCATGGCGTCTCGTTGGAAATACCCACCATGCGAATCTTGCCTGTTTTTACCAGGTCATTCATTACATCCAGAGTCTCGGCGATAGATGTCCCGTCTTTTGCCGGGGCATGGTAATAACCCAACTTGCCGAAATAATTGGTATCACGATCCGGCCAATGCGTTTGATAAAGGTCGATATAATCTGTTTTTAGTCGTTTTAGTGATGCGTTCAATGCCTCGTGGATATTTTTTTTATCCAGTTTAGCCTGACCGTTTCGCAGATAAGGTACGAATAAATCTTGACCACAAACTTTACTGGCAATGATTAATTTGTCGCGATCCTGTCTTTTCGCCAGCCAGGAACCAATGTAAGTTTCAGTTAGTCCTTGCGTCTCTGCCCTGGGCGGTACCGGATACATTTCTGCTGTATCAATAAAATTAATCCCGGCATCTACAGCATAATTCAGTTGTTCATGTGCCTCGACTTCAGTGTTTTGTTCGCCCCAGGTCATGGTGCCGAGACAGATTCGACTCACATCAATATCAGTTCTGCCCAGTTTTGTGTATTCCATAATGAGTTCTCTATTAAAGTGTCTAGATACCTTTCAGCGTTAATATGTAATAATTTGTTATCGATATGCAAACATTAACCATAACAAAACCCGACGATTTCCATCTTCATCTACGAGATGGTGTTGTATTGGCCAACATAGTAAATCATACCGCTGCGCAATTCGCGCGTGCGATAGTCATGCCTAATCTTAAACCACCGGTAGTTAATACAGAAATGGCCCTGGCTTATCGAGATCGTATTTTACAGTGCGTAGACAAAAAATATAATTTTGAACCCTTGATGACTTTATATCTTACGGACAATACCTCTACAGAAGTTATCATGGAGGCCGCGGAGTCTAATATGATCAAGGCACTAAAATACTATCCTGCCGGAGCAACAACCAACTCTGACCAGGGTGTCACAGATATCAGCAAAACCTACTCCACGCTTGAAGCAATGATGGAAAAGGGGCTCCCACTTCTGGTGCATGGCGAAGTAACTGATAATGATGTCGATGTATTTGATCGTGAATCAGTCTTTATTGATCGTGTTTTAGCGCCGCTGGTGAGGAACTTCCCTGATTTAAAAATCGTTTTTGAACATATTACGACACGTGCTGCAGTCGATTTTGTTACACAATCAAGCAACAATATCGCCGCAACGATTACACCACAACATATGCTATTAAATCGAAATGATTTATTTAAAGGTGGCTTGCAGCCACATCATTACTGTTTGCCTGTGTTAAAGGCCGAAGCTGACCGATTGGCAGTACTAGAAGCCGCAACAAGTGGTAATTCAAAATTTTTTCTCGGCACGGATAGTGCGCCGCATGCACGAAACACGAAAGAAACCAGTTGTGGTTGTGCTGGTATCTATTCAGCTTATGCTGCAATTGAAATGTATGTGGAAGCATTCGATGCTGCAGACAAGCTAGACAAACTGGAAGCATTTAGTAGCCACTATGGTGCCGATTATTACGGCTTACCACGTAACCAGGAAATGATTACATTAATAAAACAGGATCAAACTATACCAGCGATATTACCTCTTGGTGATAATGAACTGGTTCCCTTTCTTGCAGGTGGAACGTGTTCATGGCAATTGAAGAATTAAACGAAACAGACACGAAGAAAACATCGTTAGTCGCAAAACGCTTTCGCGGCTTTTTGCCGGTTATCGTTGATGTGGAGACAGCAGGTTTCAACGCTGCCACAGATGCATTATTAGAAATAGCTGCTGTAACAGTGACAGTCAATGATGAACAGCAATGGTGTATTGATGAGATTGTATCCAAACATGTCAATCCATTCGAAGGGGCAAATCTTGATCAGGCATCACTGGATTTTATCGGCGTTGACCCTAATCATCCTTTTCGTAAACAGATCGCAGTCAGTGAAACCGAGGCATTGCATGAAGTATTCAAACCAATTCGGAAAAAGATAAAAGAACATAAATGTAGTCGAGCAATACTTGTCGGGCACAATGCCTCATTTGATCTGGGATTTTTAAATGCTGCTGTTGAACGCGCACAGATCAAACGCAATCCATTTCATCCCTTCAGCACCTTCGATACTGCAACCATGGCAGGCCTTGCCTATGGCCAAACGGTACTATCACGTGCCGCCGTTGAAGCAGGGCTGGAATGGGATAGCAAGGAAGCACATTCCGCACGTTATGATGCGGAACAGACGGCATTAATTTTTTGTGAGATTGTTAATCGATGGAATGAGTATTCGGGTAAGTTCCATAGTTAAAGAGTAAGTGCATTTCCTTTTATTAAAAATATCACCCTTTAACTTTTTTTTCCCAGGCCTTTGCTTTATTCATCACCCTGGAATATTCCAAAGTGGTTAATTTTCTATCCTTTAATAGTTGCTTGCCGGCAATCCAGACGTCACTGACCTGTTCCCGATTACCCGCATAAACGATTTGTGAAACCGGATCGTACATTGGTACGGTTTCGAGTTGACTAAGGTTGATTGCTACGATATCGGCTTGTTTGCCTTTCTTTAAGGAACCAATTGATTCGTTCAGGCCAAGAGCCCTGGCGCCATTGAGAGTTGCCATTTTTAATGTTGTGTGTGCATCAAGACAGGTTGGGTCATTGGCAACACCTTTCGCAAGTAAAGCAGCAGTTCGCATTTCACCGATCATATCCAGATCATTGTTGCTGGCTGTACCATCGGTACCGATACAAACATTAACGCCAGCTTTCACAAGTGCGCCGACCGGGCAGAAGCCACTGGCAAGTTTCAAATTTGATTCGGGACAATGTGCAACACTGACGCCGAGTTTGGCGAGTTCGCCTATTTCAGCTTGTTCCAGTTGTGTCATGTGTACTGCCACCATACGTGAACTGACAACACCGAGTTCGGTTAAACGTTGTAATGGTCGTTTGCCGTGTTGCTCAATACCTTGCGAAACTTCAAATGCAGTTTCATGGATATGCATATGGATTGGTATGTCGAGTTCTTCTGCGAGTATATTGATTCGTTGTAACGGTTCATCGGAAACCGTATATGGAGCATGCGGTGCAAAGGCAGTATTAACCAACGGATTATGGCGGTAGGTATCATGTACCTGTTCGCCCTTAAGTATATATTCATCCGCATCATCGGCCCAGGCAGTAGGAAAGTCGATCAGGATCAAGCCGACAACGACACGCATGCCCACATCCGCACAGACTTTTGCTGTTTGATCAGGAAAGAAGTACATATCATTAAAGCAGGTGGTGCCGCCACGGATCATTTCAGCTATTGCAAGCTCGGTTCCGTCCTTGACGAATTCAGAATTCACCCATTTTTGTTCTGCTGGCCAGATATGATTATTAAGCCATTCCATTAAAGGCAGATCATCAGCCAGTCCACGTAATAAGCTCATCGCTGCATGGGTATGCGCATTGATTAAACCGGGAATGAGCGCATGTTGGTCCATGTTGAGTTCTGTTGTCGCGGTAAATTTTTTACGCGCGGCATCAGACGGGAGTATCGCTTCTATTTTGTCACCATTAATGGCGATAGAATAATTTTCATAGACGGTATTTTCCGGCTCAACCGGTATAATCCATTTTGCATGAATCAGGGTATCTATTTTCATCTTGAAAACGGCATCCTTATTTTAATTTACACTATGATAATTCATTGACAGGATAAAACGAATTGAACAGTAATAAATCAGATTATCCAAACGAAAAGTTCACTGCGGTTAAATGGAATGCAGGAAGGTTAACTTTATTGGATCAAAGGAAATTACCCGGTGAAATAATTTATCTCAATTACGATTCAGCTACAGCTGTGGCCGCTGCTATCAGGGACATGGTAGTCCGTGGCGCACCTGCGATTGGAATTGCGGCGGCCTATGCAGTAGTTCTGGCAGCGCGTTTGGCCTGGCGTGAAGCGTCTGATTCCTGGTGTGAAAGTATAGAAACTGACCTCTCAACACTGTCAGCGGCAAGACCAACCGCAGTAAATCTACATTGGGCTATTACAGAAATGCGTAAAGTCTTCAATGGTATTGAAGGCGAGCCGGAAGCGATATTACTGGAACGTGCAAAGCAAATACATGATGAAGATATTGCCGCAAATCATGAGATGGGCCGCTTAGGCGCTGAATTGATTATGCCTGATAGTCTGGTGATCACCCATTGTAATGCGGGTGCGCTGGCAACTGGTGGTTATGGCACCGCATTAGGTGTCATCAGGTCAGCATTCAATAAAGGAAGCATTCAGAAAGTGTTTGCTTCTGAAACTCGACCCTGGTTTCAAGGTGCTCGTTTGACCAGTTGGGAACTTCAACAGGAGCATATCCCGGTGAATCTGGTTATTGATTCAGCTATCGCAAGCTTGATGGCGAGTCAAAAAATAGCCTGGCTTATCGTCGGTTCAGATCGTATTGCAGCAAATGGTGATGTTGCCAATAAGATTGGTACCTATTCACATGCTGTTTCGGCCAGGTATCACGGTGTTAAAGTGATGGTTGTCGCTCCTTCCTCTACGATTGATATGCAGATTGAAAGTGGTGCAAATATTCCGATTGAATACCGAAACACTGAAGAAGTGACGGATTTTAACAGGACGCGAATTGCCCCGGATAATATAGAAGCGGTTAATCCAACATTCGATATTACCCCGGCAAAACTGGTCGATGCCATAGTCACGGAAAAGGGAATTGTACAAGCACCGGACACGAAAAAAATGCTTGCAATGTTCGGATAAATCAAGCCCGAAAATAAGTGCCTAGATGTAAAATTTAAGTAGGGTAAATGGCTGAATTATGTTAGAATTTCGGCTTGAAAAATTACAAGAAATTAAGGCTTTTTTTACTCCCTTTTCCATCAATAATTTATGTCCGATTCTGATTTCGCTCGTGCAATTTCGCACGTAAATATAGAAGACGAGATGCGGCAGTCCTATATGGACTATGCCATGAGTGTTATCGTCGGCCGCGCCTTGCCTGATGTCCGTGATGGGCTCAAGCCAGTACATCGTCGTGTGTTGTTTGCGATGAAAGTAATGGGCAATGACTATAATAAACCTTATAAGAAATCAGCCCGCGTCGTCGGTGATGTTATTGGTAAGTATCATCCTCATGGTGATACTGCTGTTTACGACACAATGGTGCGTATGGCGCAGCCTTTTTCTTTACGCTATTTGCTGGTGGACGGTCAGGGTAACTTCGGCTCGGTAGACGGCGATTCTCCCGCGGCAATGCGTTACACAGAAGTTCGCATGACACGAATTGCGCATGAAATTCTGGAAGATCTTGATAAAGAAACAGTTGATTTTTCACCTAACTATGATGGTTCAGAACATGAACCTGTGGTTATGCCAACCCGAATTCCTAACCTGCTTGTTAATGGTTCCAGCGGTATTGCGGTGGGAATGGCAACCAATATTCCACCACACAACCTGACAGAAGTTGTGTCGGCTTGTTTAGCCTTGATTGAAAACCCGGAGTTAACAATTCTGGATTTGATGCAATATATCCCCGGGCCGGATTTTCCTACAGCAGCCATTATTAATGGCTCATCTGGCATCAAGGAAGCCTATGAAACGGGACGTGGTCGTATTTATGTTCGTGCCCGAACTGAAATTGAGGAGCATGAATCAGGCAGCAAAATCATTATCCATGAGCTCCCTTATCAGGTTAATAAAGCGCGTCTGGTTGAAAAGATAGCGGAACTGGTAAAAGACAAAAAATTAACCGGTATAAAAGAACTGCGTGATGAGTCGGATAAAGATGGCATGCGTGTTGTTATCGAGATTCGTCGCGGCGAAGTCGCGGAAGTGATTTTAAACAACCTGTATAAGTTTACTCAGATGCAAAGTGTGTTTGGTATTAATATTGTTGCCTTGGCCGATAACCGACCACGATTGATGAATCTGAAAGATTTACTCGAAGCCTTTATTAGTCACCGTCGTGAAGTCGTTACCCGTCGGACTATTTTTGATTTACGTAAGGCACGTGTTCGAGCGCACCTGTTAGAAGGCCTTGCAGTTGCATTAGCCAATATCGATCCTGTTATCGCACTCATTAAACAATCTCCAAGTCCGGCGGATGCCAAGGCTGGTTTATTGGCAGAAACCTGGGAGTCTGGTGCTGTCGTAGAAATGCTAAGCCGTGCTGGCGCGGAGGCATCACGGCCCGATTATTTGCCGAAAGAATATGGTTTGACTGATGCGGGTTACCGTTTATCTCCAGAGCAAGCACAGGCCATACTCGAATTACGCTTGCAAAAATTAACTGGTCTGGAAAAAGACAAGATACTGAATGAGTATGGGGATTTATTAGACGCGATAGCGGATTTATTAGATATATTGTCACGTCCAGAACGGTTGATGGAAGTAATTCGCGATGAATTAAAAGATATTCTGGAACGCTATGGTGATGAGCGTAAAACCGAGATCGTCCATACACAGGAAGATCTTAGTATGGAGGATTTGATCACGGAAGAAGACGTTGTCGTAACCTTATCACATGCGGGATATGCCAAATCGCAACCGATGGATACCTATCGTTCACAAAAACGAGGCGGTCGTGGTAAATCCGCTACCTCGGTAAAAGATGAAGATTTTATTGATAAATTATTTATCGCAAGTACCCATGACACAATCTTATGTTTTTCCAATCGCGGTAAAGTGTATTGGCTCAAGGTCTATGATTTACCTCAGGCCAGTCGTACAGCGCGCGGTAAACCAATAATTAATCTCTTACCTCTTGAAGATGGTGAACAGATTAACGCTATCTTGCCCATCCGCGAATATGCAGAAGATAAATTTATCTTTATGGCAACGGCAGATGGCACCGTCAAGAAAACATCACTAAAAGAATTTTCAAGACCTCGTCCAAGCGGCAAGCGTGCTATTGAATTAGCCGAAGGAAATAAACTTATCGGTGTTGAGATAACCGATGGCAAGCACGACATTATGTTATTTAGCAATACTGGCAAGGTGGTTCGTTTTCCAGAGTCTCATGTCAGAGAAACAGGCAGAACGGCTAAAGGTGTACGTGGTATTCGTTTGAAAAAAGAGCAACATGTTATTTCTTTAATCATTGTTGAGAATAAAGATGTGACTATCCTTACGGCTACTGAAAATGGTTATGGTAAACGTACGGCAGTTGAAGATTACCCGCAAAAATCGCGTGGTGGCGTAGGTGTTATTTCTATTCAGGTCTCTGAACGAAATGGACCAGTTGTCGGAGCTGTATCGGTTGAAAATGATGATGAGATTATGTTGATCAGCGATCAGGGTACTTTGATTAGAACACCGGTAAAAGATATCTCGATTTTTGGTCGTAATACTCAGGGCGTGAGATTGGTAAATCTGAATGAATCAGAACATTTAGCTGGACTCGAATGTATTGTTGAGTATACGGAAGACGAACAAGAACCAGAGGATTGATATCCGCTAAGGCTAGCATTCATCCATTTCAGGGTCTTTATAACAAACAGGATCCTTAGTCATTGCAAGAAGATTTCCAGATTCTCGAATAGTCCATCGATAGACATGTGTTTATAATGGTTTTTTAAGCGATTAAATAGAGTGATTGCCCGGTCTTACAGAAGAATTTGACGAATTATATTAGAGGCTCCTTAACAAGTGTCGATCTCTACCGTATGCTGTCAGACTTTGAAAAATAACTAAAACCAGCTTGGTACCCAACCATGGCCGATGAAAAAAAATTAACGCAATTGCGTATCGATATAGATGCAGTAGATAAACAGCTAATAGATCTAATCAGTGATCGCGCGCGTCTTGCGCAAGCAGTTGCAGAAGTAAAAAATGAATCTACAGAAGCGGCCAGCTTTTATCGCCCGGAGCGTGAAGCACAAATATTAAGAAAGGTTATTGAACAAAATAAGGGGCCTTTATCTGAAGAAGAGATGGCGCGCCTGTTTCGGGAAATTATGTCTGCCTGTCTGGCATTGGAGCAGCAGCTCGATATAGCCTATTTAGGTCCGGAAGGTACATTTACCCAATCTGCCGCATTGAAGCATTTTGGTCATTCGGTTAACACAACGGCCTTTGGTACTATCGATCAGGTCTTTCGTGAAGTTGAATCGGGAGCATCACATTATGGTGTCGTTCCGGTGGAAAACTCCATTGAAGGCGTAGTCAATCACACGCTGGATATGTTACATCACTCTAGCTTAAGTATCTGTGGTGAGGTGGAATTACGTATCCACCATCATTTATTGAGTAAAGATAATTCTTATGATGAATTAACAACTGTCTATTCACATCAACAATCGTTGGCACAATGTCGTGCATGGCTGGATACACATTTGAACAAGGCAGAACGTATCGCGGTTAGCAGTAATGCAGAAGCTGCCCTGATTGCCAGTAATAAAGAACATGTTGCGGCCATCGCGAGTAGTGCCGCAGGCGAATTATATATGTTGAATAATCTTGCCAATAACATTGAGGATGAACCGGATAATACCACTCGTTTTCTGGTAATCGGTAAAGAGATGTGTCGAGCTTGTGGCAATGATAAAACCTCTTTGATTTTCTCAACACCGAATAAACCAGGCGCTTTACATAAGATGTTGAGTTGCTTTGCAGATAATGGCGTTAGTATGACGCGGATAGAATCCAGACCATCACGCCGTGAGATGTGGGATTATGTTTTCTTCGTGGATATTGAAGGCCATGCCGATGATGAATCAGTTAAAAAAGCATTGGCAGAGCTTGACGAACATGCTGCGATGGTCAAGTTACTTGGCTCTTATCCTAAGGCCGTACTTTAAAATTAGTTTATTAATCCTCTTTACGTGCTGTCTTGAAACAAAATATCAAATGTTTAGGAATGAATTTATATGTCCTGTGATCTCTTAACGCTCGCAACACCAGGTGTCTCGGGTCTGCAGCCTTATCAACCAGGCAAGCCTATTGACGAATTACAGCGCGAACTTGGTGTTGATGAGATTATAAAACTCGCTTCCAATGAAAATCCATTCGGACCTGGTCAACATGTATTAGACGTTATTGCGGCGACAACAGATTTATCGCGTTATCCGGATGGTAATGGTTTTAAGCTAAAGCAGGCTCTGGCAAATAAACATAGTATTGCGGCAGACTGTATTACATTAGGTAACGGTTCAAATGATATTCTGGAAATGGTTGCGCGTGCCTTTGTTACCAATGTACATCAGGTTATTTACTCACAGCATTCTTTTGCGGTTTACCCTATCGTCACTCAGGCAGTTGGTGCAGAACATGTTGTGGTTCCGGCGAAAGACTGGGGGCATGATTTGGCCGCTATGTTGGATGCAGTGACTGATAAAACACGATTAATGTTTATCGCCAATCCGAATAATCCAACCGGCACCTGGGTTAACAGTCTTGAACTAAAATCACTGCTTGAAAATGTACCTGAGCATGTCATTGTTTTGGTAGATGAAGCTTATTTTGAATATGCACGTATCGAAGCGAATTATCCTGATAGCAGTTTGTGGTTAAATGAATTTAATAATTTGATTGTAACTCGAACTTTTTCCAAAGCCTATGGTTTAGCGGGTCTACGTGTAGGTTATGGCTTGTCTCATCCGGATATTGCAAATTTATTAAACCGAGTGCGCCAACCTTTCAACAACAATAGTTTGGCATTAGTTGCTGCTGAAGCCGCTTTACAAGATAAAGAATATATTGATCGTAGTGTGACTAACAATCAATCTGGCATGACTATGCTGATAAAAGCATTTGATAGTTTGGGGCTGGATTTTATCCCGTCCAAAGGCAATTTTATATGTATTGATTTTGAGCAGCCGGCAGATCAGATCTATCATGCTTTACTCAAGGCCGGAGTCATTGTCCGTCCTGTAGCAAACTATGGTATGCCGAATCATTTACGTATCAGTATTGGTCTTGAATCAGAAAATGCTCGTTTTATAAATGAGCTTACTAAAATTATGGCAGCATAAACGATGTTAATTGATCATCTTAGTATCATTGGTGTTGGACTTATTGGTGGTTCGCTTGCGCGTGCTTTACGTAAGGCCAAACTGGTCAATCGGGTAACTGGTTGTAACCGAAATGAAGACAGTTTGAAAAAAGCCATCGAGTTGGATGTAATTGATGATTATTCATTAAATATACATGAAGCAGTAAGTGGTGCTGATGTAGTTGTTATTGGCACGCCATTATCGACCACAGAAAAATTGCTGCCTAAAATTGTTGACTCTTTGAAAGCAGGTGCAGTACTCACGGACGTAGGCAGTGCCAAAGGCAGTGTGGTGGATGCTGCGAAAAGAAGCATGGGTGATAAATTTCCTTATTTTGTGCCAGGACATCCGATTGCCGGAACAGAGCAAAGTGGTGTTGAAGCTTCATTTGCCGAGTTGTTCATTAACCATCGCGTAATACTAACGCCATTACCTGAAACGGATTCCAAAGCGCATCAGTTAATTATCGATATGTGGCAGGCAGTCGGCGCCGATGTGATTAATCTTGATGTTAAACATCATGATGATGTCCTTGCAGCGACCAGTCATTTACCACACATGCTGGCCTATGCTCTGGTTGATTGTCTGGCAGGGATGCAGGAACGCGAAGAGATATTCAAGTATGCAGCAGGTGGTTTCGCTGACTTTACACGTATTGCTTCTAGTAGTCCTGAGATGTGGCATGACATCTGTTTTTCTAATAGAGATGCCTTATTAAATTCATTAGATAGCTTTTCCCAGCATATTAATCAAATCAAAAACGCTATCGAAAAATCGGATAGCCAACAATTGCTAACTATTTTTAAACGTGCCAAAAATGCCCGAGACAAGTTTTCTGAATCAAGAAATAAGTCGGCTATTTCTAACGAGTAGTTGTTAGTCTTTATCGGATAACAAATCAACATGAGCTCAAAAAGAGGTTCAAGGTTTCGAATTAAACCCGGTGGTGTTCTTAGTGGTCGAGTCACTGTGCCCGGAGATAAATCCATTTCGCATCGGGCCATGATGTTAGGCGCAATTGCTGAAGGAGAAACTAAGATTCATGGTTTCTTGCAAGGTGAAGATACATTAGCGACTGCAAAAGCATTTCAACAGATGGGCGTTGAAATAGTAAACGACGGAAAACTGGTTCGAGTTAAAGGTGTCGGTTTACATGGACTGAATGGACACACGGGCGCACTGGATCTGGGTAATTCAGGCACCTCCGTACGACTAATGACAGGCTTATTGTCAGCTCAATCATTTAATTCAGAATTGATAGGCGATAAATCATTAATGACAAGACCGATGCTGCGGGTAATTAAACCATTACGGAGCATGAATGCAGAGATTGACTGTACCGACAAAGGTACATTACCGATAAAAATTACTGGCGGTCGTCAGTTACACGGCATTGAATATGAATTACCAATAGCCAGTGCTCAATTAAAATCTTGTTTATTGTTAGCAGGATTGTATGCCGAAGGCACAACTACCATTATCGAAAACGAACCTACCCGGGATCATACCGAACGTATGTTGAACACTTTTACTCATCAACTGCGTAGAGAAGGAAGCAGAATAGCTTGTGACAAAGCAGATAAGCTGATCGGTACAGAAATAATCATCCCAGCAGATTTTTCTTCAGCAGCATTTTTTATTGTAGCAGCGACATTAGTGCCTGGTTCTGATCTGATACTGGAAAACGTTGGAGTGAACCCGACTCGCAATGCCATGCTCAAGGTAATGAAGATGATGGGTGCTGATATTACACTCGAAAATGAACGAGTTCAGTCAGGAGAACCCGTTGCTGATATCCATATAAAGAGTAGTGAATTAAGCGGTATTGCTATTCCTGAAGACTGTGTCTCAATTGCAATCGATGAGTTTCCAGCAATTTTGGTGGCAGCAGCTTGTGCTAAAGGGGAAACACGTCTGACGGGTGCTGCTGAATTACGGGTTAAAGAGAGTGACCGCATACAATCGATGCTGGACGGTTTCATGGCGACCGGGATCGAGGCTGAGGCAACCGAAGATGGCATGGTCATTCAGGGTGGTCAATTTGATGGTGGCGAAATAAATAGTCATGGTGATCATCGCATTGCCATGGCTTTTGCTGTTGCCGGAATGATTTCTGCGGAAAGTATGTTGATTAATGATTGTGACAATGTTTCGACATCATTCCCCGGGTTTGTCGATTTAGCCAGACAAGCCGGTATGGATATCGACTATGTCTAATATCCCCATCATTACAGTTGATGGCCCCAGCGGTACTGGAAAAGGCACCATCTGTAGTTATCTGGCTGAGTGGTTGCATTGGCATTTTCTGGATAGTGGTGCCTTGTACCGCGTCCTGGCATTAGCAGCAGAGAAACAGGGTATAGATAAGGATGACGATGTGGCGTTAGAGCAGTTGGCGGAGAATTTAAATGTCGAATTCAAAGTCGCTGAAGCTGGATCCCTGGTCAATGTATTACTAGACGGGGAGTATGTTACCGAAGAAATCCGTACAGAAACATGCGGCAATGCAGCTTCTATAATTGCGCCGATAGCTACTGTCCGTAAGGCTTTGTTGGCCAGACAACGAGCTTTTCATCAAACCCCTGGCTTGATTGCCGATGGCCGTGATATGGGTACTGTCGTTTTCCCTGATGCAACTCTAAAGATATATTTAACAGCGAGTGCTGAGGAGAGGGCTAAAAGGCGGTATAAACAGTTGAAGGAAAAGGGTATTAGTGCTAATCTCCGCGGCCTTTCCGCTGATATTGCCGAGCGAGATGAACGTGATAGTACCCGTTCTATATCGCCTCTAAAACCTGCGGAAGATGCGATTGTAATAGATACAAGTAAATTGGATATTAATACAGTCGTGGCAAATATTTCAGAATTAGTGTGTAAAAGAATTCCGGGTTTGCCAAAAACAGGTGGCTAATCACTCGCGATGAGTGCTTGGCTAAACATTAACTTAACATATAGTCCTGCCGTTATATTAGCAGGTTTCAGGAATCACCTTTCATGAGCGAGAGTTTTGCAGAATTATTTGAACAAAGCCAAATAGAAAATAAAATGCGCCCCGGCGCAATCATCAGTGCCATAGTCGTTGAAGTCACCTCTGACAATATCATAGTCAATGCAGGCCTAAAATCCGAAGGAATTATCCCCATAGATCAATTTTATGACGAACATGGCGAACTTGAAGTCGCCGTTGGTGATGCCGTTGATGTTGCACTTGATTCTATCGAAGATGGTTATGGTGTCACTCGTCTTTCTCGTGAAAAAGCAAAACGTAAAATTGCCTGGACGGTACTTGAAAAAGCACATGAAGAAAATGCAACCATCATCGGTGTAATTACTGAACGTGTAAAAGGTGGTTTCACAGTTGATGTTGATAAAGTTCGCGCCTTCTTGCCTGGTTCACTGGTTGATGTAAGACCAGTTCGTGACACCTCTTATCTTGAAGGGAAGCCGCTTGAATTTAAAGTTATTAAAATCGATCAGAAGCGAAACAATGTTGTCGTCTCACGCCGTGCTGTTGTCGAGAATGAAAGCAGTGTAGAACGCGATGCTTTACTCGAGTCCCTGAAAGAAGGTGCTTTGGTCAAGGGCGTTGTTAAGAATCTTACCGATTACGGTGCTTTCCTTGATCTAGGTGGCATTGATGGTTTACTGCATATCACTGATATGGCCTGGAAGCGTGTTAAAAATCCTAGTGAGATCGTGAATATTGGTGATGAAATAGAAGTTAAGGTATTGAAATATGATCGCGACAAGAACCGCGTATCCCTTGGCTTGAAACAAATGGGTGAAGATCCATGGCTAGACTTAACCCGTCGTTATCCAGAAGGTGCTCGTCTGCATGGCAAGGTCACCAATTTAGCTGATTATGGTTGCTTCGTTGAGTTAGAAGAAGGTGTTGAAGGTTTAGTGCATGTTTCAGAAATGGACTGGACAAACAAAAATGTACACCCATCAAAATTAGTCCATATTGGTCAGGAATGCGATGTGATTATCCTCGACATCGATCAGGAACGACGACGTATATCTCTTGGCATGAAACAATGCCAGGCAAATCCATGGGAACAATTTGCTGCAACTCATAATAAAGGTGATCGCGTAGTTGGTGTCATTAAGTCGATTACAGACTTTGGTATCTTTATTGGGCTTGATGGTGGTATCGATGGTCTGGTGCATTTGTCGGATGTTACCTGGGCTGAAAATGCTGATGATTCAATCCGTAATTTTAGCAAGGGTGAAGAGGTCGAGACCGTTGTTCTGGCTGTTGATGCAGAAAGAGAGCGAATTTCACTTGGTGTTAAACAACTGGAAAGAGATCCTTTCTCAAGTTTTGTAGCCGAAAATCCAAAAGGAACGATTGTTAAAGGTATCGCACAGGATGTAGATGTGAAATATGTGACGATTGCTTTGGGTGATGGAGTTGAAGGTACTTTAAAGGCGAGTGAAATTTCCCTTGAAAAGCCTATCGATGATGCTCGTTCGGTTATAAAAGAAGGCGAAGAAATTGAAGTTAAGATAACTGCGATAGACCGCAAGAAACGGTCTATTAACTTGTCAATCAAGGCAAAAGAGTCTGATGATGAACAAGCGACTGTTAAGGATTATGCGCCGGAATCAGGTGGCGGAGCCAAGTTGGGCGACCTTTTGAAGGAGCATTTAGACAATAATTAAGTGGTTTTGAAATATAATTAAAGATATTTCAAACCATTAAACCGGTACAAGGATGTTCCGGTTTTGATATTTAGATGCGCTTTAAGGACGTAATAATCACAGTTATTTGCCGTTAAGCAGAAAAAAAGCATCAGATATGCTTTATTTAGTGAAGAATATGAAAAATTGCTGTTACAAATTGTTCATCTTCTGATAGGATTTAGGAATAATAACAATGGCTTGGACGTGTTTGGGCGGGGAGTCTGAAACACACTGACCGAGATAAACAAGCATGACAAAATCTGAACTTATCGAAATACTGGCTAGACGGCAATCTCAACTGGCTTATAAGGATGTTGAGTTAGCGGTTAAAACAATCCTTGAGCATATGTCTTCGACGCTCTCAAATGGCGAACGCATTGAGATCCGTGGATTTGGTAGCTTTTCACTACATTATCGTCCACCAAGAGTCGGGCGAAACCCAAAATCCGGCGAACCAGTATCCTTACCAGCTAAACATGTCCCGCATTTTAAACCTGGTAAACAAATGCGCGAACGGGTCAATAATTGTCATAGCCCGATTACTGACTGAATAGTCACTCAAATACTAAATAGTTTATCTGCATTAAATCTTCTGTTGTTGATCTTGTCATGTTTGGACAGACTGTCTATTGTGTATAAGTAGTGGTCTTTTCTGGAATGATGGACTAAAAAGTTAAATACTTTTCTTTGTGACTAATCGATAATCTGATTGAATACTAAAATTATATTCATAGATTTTTATCTATGAGTTAGGTTTAATCTTGATGGATATACTGATGGAGATACCATGTCCCGTATTGCGAAATTGATTCTTGTATTTGTAATTTTGCTGATTGGTTTAGCTTTTCATTTGAAAAATAATCAATTAATAGAATTAAATTATTATGTCGGTGCCATTAATCTACCGATGTCCTGGTTGGTAGTCATTGTCTTGTTTATTGGTTCGATGCTAGGTGTTGTTGCCAGTTTACCGATGTTAATCAAATTGAAGCGAGAAAAGTCGAAACTGGAAAGACAAATCAAGAATAGCGAAAAAGAAATCAACAACCTTCGTGTCATGCCGGTCAGGGACTAGTATTGATGCAATCACAGATGTACTTGCTATGGTTATTATTACCGATCGCTGCTTTTAGCGGTTGGTGGATTGCCAGACGCACTATTGATTCAAAAAATAAACAATCTTCAAGTTCAATTTATCCCGAGTATTTTAAGGGACTGAATTTTGTATTAAATGAGCAACCAGACAAGGCTATTGAAGTTTTTATTCGTATGCTTGAGGTTGATAGTGAAACTGTCGAGACACACCTGGCACTTGGAAATCTATTTCGTCGTCGCGGTGAAGTTGATCGTGCGATCAGGATTCATCAAAATTTGATTGCTCGGCCTACACTTAATCGTGAACAACGAGCACATGCCTTGCTTGAGTTAGGTATGGACTACATGCGTTTAGGTTTACTGGATCGTGCAGAAGGTTTATTTCTTGAATTAGTCAATTCTGACTTACACCTGAATCAGGCGTACTCTGAGTTGTTGGAAATATATCAACAGGAAAAAGATTGGGAAAATGCAATTAACATTGCCAGAAAACTTGAACTTATTTCAGGTGATTCTTTAAATCCGGTTATTGCCCAGTTTTATTGTGAACGTGCTGAGTCAGCATTACGTGAAGGAAATATGCGTGTTGTAAAAGATAACATACGACGTGCAATCAGTTTTAATACAGGTTGCGTACGTGCAAGTTTAATTGAAGCGCAAATGTTTCAACGCATTGGAAAGGAAAAGCTGGCGATAAAATCATATAAACGGATTGAAGCACAGGACAGTGATTACATTACAGAAATTATTGGACCATTATTTGATTGTTATCGAAAACTGGATCGTGTGGATGAGTTTGTTGAATATCTGAGAATGTTGGTAAACATCTATGGTGGCATCAGTTCCTTATTAATGTTGACAGAATTAATTGCTGAACGGGAAGGTGAAAATGCCGCAATTCGTTTCATCTCGGATGAACTAAAAAGTCGGCCTACTGTTAAAGGCGTCGATCGTCTTATCGAGTACGCATTATCGAGATCTGAGGGTGAAACATATGATCACCTAAAGACAATTAAAGAACTAACCGGTCAATTAATCGATAGCCGATCCATGTATAAATGCAATAGTTGTGGTTTTGATGCCAAGCAAATGCACTGGATGTGCCCTGGCTGTAAAAATTGGGATACAGTCAAACCTGTCTTTGGTGTGGCCGGTGAATAATAATAATCGCGTTATCGTTTCACTGGATTTCCCAGCGGCTAAACAAGCACTGGAACTTTGCCAAAAACTGGATCCAACCAGCTGTAAACTCAAGGTTGGCAAAGAACTCTTTACACGCGAAGGACCTGCGTTGATTGAAAAATTCATTAAAATGGATTTTGATATCTTTCTTGATCTTAAATATCACGATATACCCAATACCGTTGCCAGTGCATGTCGGGTAGCAGCAGATTTAGGCGTATGGATGCTTAATGTTCATGCATCTGGAGGCAGAAGCATGATGGAAGCTGCGCGTGACGCATTGGAGAAATCAACGCATAAACCGTTACTTATTGCTGTTACTGTTTTAACCAGCATTAATGATAATGACATACATGAACTTGCTATTACGAATACTGTAAAGGAACAGGTGATACTTTTAGCTAAATTGGCGAAATCTTCCGGTCTGGACGGTGTTGTTTGTTCAGCCATGGAAGCAACTGATTTGAGTCTTCAATTAGGAAAAGAGTTTTGTCTTGTTACACCTGGAATACGCCCGGCAGATTCCAGTAAAGATGATCAACAACGTGTAATGACGCCAACAGAAGCAATCAATGCTGGCAGTCATTACCTTGTTATTGGTCGACCTATTACACGCGCTGAAGATCCGCTTGCTGCATTGAATGCAATTAATGCTGATATAAATTCAGCAGAATAAGTTTTTTATCTAGATGACAGTGCCTACGCGACAAAATGTATTGTCTCCAAAGTTGCCCGGAGCAGGCCAGTCAAAAATAAACTGGAGTCGTTTATACGGTAGTGCCAGATCACTGGTCATTGCCAATATGGCAACTCAGGAACAAAAACCAATTGTTGTTATAACTGCTAACACAATTAGCGCAGTGAACCTGATCAATGAATTAAAAGTGTATCTGGGCACGAGCAGCTCAATTCCAGTAATTACCCTCCCAGACTGGGAAACCTTGCCATACGATCTCTTTTCTCCATATCAGGATATTATTTCAGAGCGTTTACAAACACTGTTTGATTTACCTGATATGAAGCAAGGTATTCTGATTGTTCCAATAACGACTGTTATGCATCGTTTGTTACCAAAAGATTATTTAACGGCTAATAGTCTGGTACTGGATTCAGGACAAACTATTCGTCTTGATGAATTTAGAAAACAGCTGACTCAACAAGGTTATCGCTTTGTCGATCAGGTGAGTGAACATGGCGAAGTTTCAACAAGAGGCTCCCTGTTGGATATCTTCCCTATGGGTGCAATGCACCCATTTCGAATCGATTTATTTGATGATGAAATCGATAGTATCCGTACCTTTGATATAGATTCACAACGCTCGATAAATAAAATTGAATCTATACGTGTATTGCCGGCACGGGAAGTAGCACTGGTAGATGAAGGGATTGCGCGTTTTCGGGAAAATTGGCGTATGCGTTTTGAAGGCAATCCAGCTCAATGTCCTATCTATCGTGATGTTAGTCAATCACTTGCACCGGCAGGTATTGAATATTATTTGCCTCTATTTTATCAAGAGACCAGCCTCATATTTGATTATTTACATGACGATGCGATCCTGGTCCTGGATGAAGGGGTACAGGATGCAGCTGAATTATTCTGGCATGATATCGAATCACGTTACGAACAAGAACGTTATGATGTTGAAAGACCTATTTTGCCGCCACGTGATGTATTTCTTAATATCAATGACCTTTATACGGCATTAAAGCCTTATACCCAGATCTATATTGCTAATCTTACAACTGAATCAGGGTTAAAGCTGATTGAGTATGACTCCGAGTTACCGACAAACCTTTCAATTGATGCCCGTGCTAAAGATCCACTCTCATTAGTAAAACGTTTTATTGCTGATTTTGAAGGTCGCGTTTTAATCGCTGCTGAAACTCAGGGTCGACGAGAAACGATAATGGAGTTATTTAAACAATATGGTGTGCCGACCAAAGTTGAAAACTGGGATAGTTTTCTAAACGGTGATGTTAGTTTTGGCATTGCAATTATGCCGATTGAAAATGGTTTGATTATGCATGATCCGAATATTGCCATTATTACCGAGGCGCAGTTATTTGGTGAACGCGTAATGCAACGGCGTCTGCGTAAACGCAAACAGCAAGATGCAGAAGCCGTTGTTCGTAACCTGACTGAACTGAGGGTTGGTGCGCCCGTTGTACATGAAGATCATGGTGTCGGCCGTTATTGCGGATTGATTACCATTGATGCAGGAGGGATACCCGGTGAATTCATTCATCTGGAATACGCTGATGGCGATAAACTTTATGTGCCTGTCGGAGCATTAGAATTAATTTCACGTTATACCGGTGTCGATCCGGAACATGCACCTTTACATAAATTGGGTAGCGGACAATGGCAGAAGGCCAGACGTAAGGCAGCAGAGAAAGTTTATGATGTGGCTGCAGAGTTATTGGAATTACACGCTCGTCGTGCTGCAAGACAGGGTCAGTCTTATGAATTTGATCAAGATGCTTACTATGCCTTCACCCAAAAGTTTCCATTTGAAGAAACACCCGGGCAATCTGATGCTATAGAGGCCATGATAGCGGATATGCGTAACGATAAACCTATGGATAGACTTGTCTGTGGTGATGCGGGCTTTGGTAAGACAGAGGTGGCAATGCGTGCGGCATTTATTGCCGTTCAAAATGGAAAGCAGGTTGCCTTATTGGTACCTACCACCTTGTTAGCACAGCAACATTATCAAAATTTTATTGATCGTTTTTCCGATTGGCCAGTGAGGATAGAATTATTATCCCGGTTTCGTTCTAAGAAAGAGCAGGGCATTGCCTTAACAGCAATGTCTGATGGTAAGGCAGACATAGTTATAGGTACACATAAATTATTACAGAACGATATTGATTTTAAAAATCTTGGACTCATCATTATTGATGAAGAACATCGTTTTGGTGTACGTCAAAAAGAAAAATTTAAATCCCTGCGCGCAGAAATCGATGTCTTGACCCTGACCGCAACACCGATACCGAGAACTTTAAACATGGCCTTGTCGGATCTACGTGAACTCTCAATTATAGCGACTCCACCATCACGGCGATTGGCAGTAAAAACATTTGTGCGAGAGCGTAGTGATATTTTACTCAAAGAAGCAATGTTGCGAGAGATAAAGCGAGGAGGACAAGTATTCTATTTGCATAATGAAGTAAAATCGATAGAAAAGACCGCTGCAGAAATTGAAAAATTATTACCCGAAGCACGCGTTGAGTTTGCACATGGACAAATGCCTGAAAAGCAACTTGAATCGATTATGCTTGATTTTTATCACCGACGTTTTAATGTTCTGGTCTGCACTACCATTATAGAGACCGGCATTGATGTACCCAGTGCAAATACTATTATTATCGATCGTGCGGATAAATTTGGTTTGGCTCAGCTCTATCAATTACGTGGGCGGGTAGGGCGTTCACATCATCGTGCTTATGCTTATTTAATTGTCCCACCACGTAAAGCAATAACTGCTGATGCTATAAAACGTCTTGAAGCCATTGAAGCGCTGGAAGAATTAGGTATTGGATTTACACTGGCAACACATGATCTTGAGATAAGAGGCGCTGGTGAAATACTCGGTGAAGGTCAAAGTGGGCATATTCAAGAAATAGGGTTTGGTTTGTATATGGAACTATTGGACAGGGCGGTTCAAGCAATGAAAGAAGGAAAACAACCGGAACTGGATCGTCCCCTTGACCATGGTGCAGAAATTGATCTGCACATTCCTGCCTTGATCCCGGAAGATTTTCTGCCGGATGTACATATGCGACTGATCATGTACAAACGAATTGCCAGTGCGAAATCAGATTCAGAATTAAATGAAATGAAAGAAGAAATGATTGACCGATTTGGTTTGTTGCCTGATGCGCTTAAGAATTTGTTTGAAATTAGTAACCTAAAACAATTAGCAAAACCATTGGGCATTCGTAAAATCGATCTTGGACAAAATGGGGGCCGTATTTTCTTTCAGCCCAAGGCTAATATTGATCCGGGTCGTATTATTCAGTTAATACAATCAGATCCGCGTAGTTATAAACTTGACGGGCAGGATAAGTTAAGAATTAGCAAAGAATTACCAGATAGTGAATCACGTTTCGAGATACTAGAATATCTTTTTAATGAAATTGCATTAAAGATCGCGGCATAATACACATATGAAATCTATTAAACTCTGGATTGCACTATCGTTTCTGATTTTTTCACACATTGCTCAGGCAGAATCCTGGTATCAGGTTGAAGTTATTGTATTTGACAGGCTTTATCCAAATCTGGATGGGGAGCAATGGGAAAATGAAGTATTTACGCTGAGAAATAATCTGATTGAATTACAGACAGATGATGGTGTTTCACCTTCTGGACAGGGCTTGATACCTTATAAGGTCTTGAATAACAGTCGCAATAGACTAGGTGGTGTATATCGCTTTTTAAAACTATCCAGTGAATATCGACCATTAATTCATCTCTCCTGGCAACAACCCGCAACCGAGCGTAGAGAATCACGCTTTGTCCACTTGGTTAAACTGGATGGTGAGAATACTATTCCCGTAGCCGAATTGAACATGACTGATACAGAACCGGATTTTCTGGATGAAATAATGATGTCGAATAAAATTATTGACGGTGCAATCAGGATCAGAAGTGGTTTTTATTTGCATGCCGATATCGATCTGTCTTATTTCAAAGATCTGCCCTCGGAGAATAAAATTCTTCGCACCAGTGAAGAATCATTTACAGGGACTACGGATAAAACCATTATCAAAATGAAAGAAACTCGCAAGATAAAGCTTAATGAACGCCATTATTTTGATCATCCAATGTTAGGCGTGATACTTCAGGTTAGTCGCCTTTAGTAGCAGACAATCCAGTTCAGGAAATATAAATCTGTTTTTCAATTCTACACCCAAAAGTGGAGCTACCTAATATATGTGGTTACGTGCAAGTTGTGATCTAACGTTTGATATTGCTGTGCCGACACCCTTCATTTTAATGCTACGACCACGTAGCGGTGCGCAACAATGGCTAGCAAAAGAAGAATACAGACTTGTGCCAAGCGTCCCTGCGTTCGAGTTCGCCGATAATTACGGTAATCTCTGCCAGCGATTGGTCGCTCCTCCGGGGATTTTTGAGGTCTATACCGCTGCAGAAGTAATGACCGATGATTATCTTGATCAAGCACCTGGAGCACCATTTATAGAGGTCCAGAATCTGCCTGATGCAGTACTCAATTACTTATTGCCCAGCCGCTACTGTGAATCGGAATTGTTTGGACAGATGGCAACTTCAATTACGGCAGGTCACCTGTGTGGTTATGATCAAATTGCAGCCATCGAAACATGGTTGCGTAAGACAATTCGTTATGAGCCAGGAACTAGCGATAGCTCAATATCTGCGGTTGAAGTAAATTTAAGACAATCAGGTGTTTGTCGGGATTTATCACACTTAGGAATTGCCTTGTGTCGTAGCCTCAGTATTCCTGCTCGATTAGTGGTCGGTTACCTTTACGGTCTTGAACCTATGGATCTGCATGCATGGTTTGAAGCTTACGTTGGGGGACGCTGGTATACCTTTGATGCGACTCAGGAGGTACTCAAAGGTGGTTATGTCACTATTGGTTATGGGCGTGATGCTGCTGATGTTGCTGTATTTAATCAGTTCGGTCCCCAGGTGTTTCCGATCACACAGAATGTTCAAGTCCAACTTCTTGAACAAGAAGCAGGCTAAGTCGTTTAGTGTGACTCAGTCTAATAACTGACCCCAATGCTCATCATAAGGATGGACTTTGCGGGTGTTGCCATATTGATCGACAAGTGGTAGACCTGCATTGGCCCAGACAAAGATGGAACCTTCCAGATTAGCTACATTTGTTATTCCAAGTTTATTTAACTCTTTCGCCATTATTGCTGATCGATAACCGACGGAACAATAGACAACGACATCTTTTCTGGATTGAGCAGCAAGTTTGGCAATCATTTTCGGGTTCTTAAGATTTAGCGCACCGGGAATATGGCTTACTGCAAATTCTTCCTCTTCCCTTACATCAATTAGCAGTATGGTTTTATTATCCTTAGCGTTTAGTTCATCTATAGAGATATGTTTTACATCGGGAAATTTTTGCTGTATCTCAGCGTTGACTTTATCCCAATTAAGCGTATCACCCTGGCAAGCGGGTAACATAAAAACAAGTAATATAAGATAGTTGTATTTCATGGAAACTGTAATTTCATTATACTTATGACTATTCGTTTTCATGTCCAGGATGTACAGCAAGTCTGCCGTTTTGGTCCAGAGAAACATTTAAATTAATTGGTCTACAGCAGACTTCACAATCTTCTATGTAATCCTGTTCTGCAACACTGCAATCAATTAGAACCTCTATAGCTTCGCCACAATATGGACACGAAATAGTTTCACTCGCTAGTTGATTCATTACTTATTATTAATTACAGCGCTTATTAAATTTTGTATTTTACCCATGCCATCTTTGAGATTATTTTCTATAATCTCCATAGTAATGATTTCATCAGTTTTACCAGCTGCCCAGTTAACCACTAGAGAACAACAGGCGTACTCGATGTCTAATTCTCTGGCCAGACTTGCCTCGGGCATACTGGTCATGCCAACGATATCGCAACCGTCTTTTTCCAGTCGACTAACCTCTGCCGCTGTCTCCAGTCTTGGCCCTTGTGTTACTGCGTACGTGCCTTTGGAAACAATTTCAATATTAGTTTCTACCGCAGCCTGTATCAATAGTTGTCGTAATGCTTCAGAGTAAGGATAAGTAAAGTCGATATGCTTAACTACTTCAAGGTCATCTTCATAGAAACTATCAGCACGACCATGAGTGTAATCTATTAACTGATCTGCAATAACAATACGACAAGGCCCCATTGATGAGGTGATACCACCAACGGCATTGACGGCTATAATTTCATTTATACCTGATTTATGTAATGCCCAAAGATTGGCCCGATAATTTATTTTGTGTGGTGGAATCGTATGTGGATTACCATGACGAGGTAGAAACAGTATTTCAGTATCATCGATCTTACCAACGGTGATCGGTGCAGAGGTTTTACCCCATGGCGTATTTACTTCGATCTCATCAATGATTGTTAATCCTGGCAACTGTGTCAGTCCACTGCCGCCTATTATTGCGAGTTTAGTCATAATGCATATATGCCATTCAAGTTGCGATGATATTCATGGTAATCCATGCCATAACCAAAGACATAACGGTCTGGGACATTTAATCCGGTAAAATCTGCATGTTTGATTGGTTTATCCTGATTGAGTTTTTTTTCAGCTAAAACAGCGGTCAAAACATTATGCGCACCAGCGTCATAACAATTCTCAATAATTGCCGCAAGTGTAATGCCTTCATCAAGAATATCATCAATCAATAAAACAGTTTTATCTTGTAAGGATTGCCCTGGTTTCTTTAACCAGTTTAATTCACTGCCCGATGTATTTCCTCGATAACGAGTCGCATGAATGTAATCGACGTGTAATGGAAAGTTGAGTTGTGGTATCAGTTTTCCTGCCAATACTATGCCACCGATCATAATCGGTAGTAGCAATGGTTCGGTGTATTGTAATTTATTCGTTATTGATTCAGCCATAGTAGCAATGGCTTGCTCCACTTCGTTTTCACTGTAGAGTAACTCGGCGGTAGTTAGTGCATCCTGGGCTTGCTCAGCAGAAATCTGTTGTTTTGACATAAGTTTGGCTAATTATCAGGTGTTTCTGTTCTTTAATTGTTGACGCCCGGTCCAGTCTTTGGCGAACTGTGCTGCGGAACGACCACTACGAGACCCATGCTCAAGCGCCCATTTCAGGGATGCCTTGCGTACCATATCCATATCTTGACCGACGAAACCAAGTTTGTTTAACCAGTAATCAACTATTTCCAGATATTGAACCTGATTGAAAGGGTGAAATGAAAGCCAGACTCCGAAGCGCTCGGAAAGGGATAGCTTTTCTTCTATTGATTCGTTCAGATGTAATTCGCCGTGTATGTTTTTGCTGGCAACATTATCACTCATCATTTCCGGTACTAGATGACGGCGATTAGACGTGGCATAAATCAAAATGTTATCGGGCGTATTACTGAGTGAACCATCCAACACAACTTTTATAGCTTTGTAGCTGGGGTCATCAGCTTCGAAAGAGAGATCATCACAATACAAAATGAAATGTCCTTGTTTACTACTAAGCTGTTCAATGATTAATCTCAGATCGCCAAGGTCCTTTCTTTCAACTTCAATCAGATTCAACCCCTGGTTTTGATATTCACTTAGTAAGGCTTTAATCAAAGAAGATTTACCTGTTCCTTTTGGCCCCCATAACAAAACATTATTTGCGGGTAAATTGCCGAGAAACTGTCGAGTATTGCAATCAATTTTTTCTTTTTGTCGATTAATACATTGCAGATCGGACAACTTGATTTTAGTTGGGTGACTGATTTTATGGAAAAGACCTGTATGACCATAACGTTGCCACCGAAACGCACCACCATTAAATGTATTGATTCCATCTGGTATGTCTGGAATCAAGGGCTCAATCTTGTTTAATAGTGAGTCCAGGCGTTTTAGTAATTTATCTGTTTCTGACACGGTTCCACCGAAGCAATGTTAATGAACGTTGGATTATAATTCAGATGATGTTTGGTTTGTAATTTATATGGTCGAGACCGTTTATGCGTTCAAGGCAAGTTATTATGGTAAGGTAAACTTTATGCTCACTCTGATCAGGGATAAATAATATAACTGGATAAAAACTTAATACGGATGATGAATAGTTTTAGAAGGGTTATAAAGCCTTGCGCTAATTAATTCCGATATGTGCTGGATAGCTTTCTTTGTTTAATGAAGTAACGTCTCTAATCAGTTATTTCAGGGGTACCCTTTCGTTCTTCCAATCAACTAGTCGCTTGATTATTACTTAATCTTGGTCAAATTAGCTCATTATTATCATTAATACTTCTATTTTTTTATATAGCAATTATTTCCTATCATATTGTTTTATATGAATATATTTATTTTTTATGGTGTCTTATCTCAAAAATTGCAAAAATCAAAAGTCCTTGGCAAATAGTGCTGAATTAAGAATATTGTTCATAAAAATAACATTATTCAGATAAAATAAAACCCTATAATTTTCATTATCTTAGGTAGTCAATAGGCGGGGGTATTTGCTAGAATTGAGCCTCTTGAAAGCGATACTAATTTGAGAGTATTTACTCAATGACTTGGCAGATGTTTTTTGCCTGTATTCGCCACCACTTGTAATACTTGTAAGGGGAATGATGTTTCTATCGAGCAATTTGGTGACGCAACAAACTATAATAAAAAGACGTCAACCAGAAACAAGAACAGTTGTTTTATGAACACAATCTTATCGATATAGAAATCTCAGGTAGTTCATCTGGCTCGCACCTGGAATATTTCGTGCCAGCAAGATATGAAAAATTATAAGTAACAATAGATCGAATTCATTATTTCAACATTTTTTAATTTATAAATTGAGGGTTATTTATGTTTACTAAAGATACTAAAGTGCAAGGGTTTGACGATGAACTTTTTGCTGCTATGGAAGGTGAGCGTCGTCGACAGGAAGATCACATTGAACTGATTGCCTCTGAGAATATGGCTAGTCCAAGGGTATTGGAATGTCAGGGTTCAGTATTGACTAATAAATACGCGGAAGGTTATCCAGGCAAACGCTATTACGGTGGTTGTGAATACGTCGATGTTGTAGAGCAACTTGCTATCGATCGCGCCCTGGAATTATTTGGCGCGGATTGGGCCAACGTTCAATCACATTCGGGTTCACAGGCCAATGGAGCAGTTTATCATGCTTTATTGCAACCCGGTGATCATATTATGGGTATGAGTCTGGCGCACGGTGGACATCTGACTCATGGTGCCAATGTAAATGTTTCCGGCCGCATCTATAACGCTGTTCAGTATGGTTTAACCCCAGAGGGTGTAATTGATTATGATGAAGCAGAACGTTTAGCAGTAGAACATAAGCCAAAATTAATTATTACCGGTTTTTCTGCTTATTCGAGAGTTGTTGACTGGCAGCGGTTTCGTGAAATCGCTGATAAGGTCGGCGCATTAATGTTGGCAGATATAGCGCATATTGCCGGCTTAGTCGCGGTCGGCGAGTATCCGAGTCCGGTGCAGATTGCTGATGTAACCACCACTACCACACATAAAACATTACGTGGCCCACGTTCAGGCCTGATAATGGGTAAAGCTAATGAAGATATTCAGAAAAAAGTCAACTTTATGGTATTTCCTGCCTATCAAGGTGGTCCATTGATGCATACCATTGCTGCTAAGGCGGTTGCTTTTAAAGAAGCTATGCAGCCTGAATTCAAGACTTATATACAACAGGTTAAAAAGAATGCCAATGTGATGGCAGAAACCTTTGTTGAGCGCGGGCTGAAGATTGTTTCCGGCGGCACGGACAATCACCTGTTTCTGGTAGATATGGTTGAGAAAGGTTTGACAGGTAAAGAAGTGGATGCAGCTTTAGGTCGTGCCAATATAACCGTAAATAAAAATGCTGTCCCAAATGATCCGCAATCTCCATTCGTAACCAGTGGTATCCGTATTGGTACGCCATCTATTACAACGCGCGGATTTGATGAAGCAGATTCGAAGCAGGTTGCTAACTGGTGTTGCGACATTATGGATAATATGGGTGATGAATCTGTTGTTGAACGAGTTAAAGCGGAAGTCATTGAGCTTTGCAAGAGTCGTCCCTTGTATGAATTTAATGATGATTTGAAATAATAGTACTGTAAATATTTGTTGATGTGAGGGATTGATTATGCCTGATGGGCTATACCAATCCCTCATATATTTAGAAATTGAAATAATAGAGACAAAGTATGCGTTGCCCATTCTGTGCTGATCCTGATACACGAGTAATAGATTCTCGCCTTGTAGGTGAGGGTGATCAAATTCGTCGCCGTCGTGAATGTACGAATTGTAAAGAACGTTACACAACCTATGAATCAGCTGAGCTTAATTTCCCGCGGATTATCAAATCAGATGGTCGACGCGAACCTTTCAAGGAAGAGAAATTGCGAGGTGGTATTTTAAGGGCGATTGAAAAACGTCCGGTTGAAATGGAACGGGTAGAACTCGCAGTTTCGAATATTATGCATAAATTACGCGCGACCGGTGATCGTGAAGTTAAATCACTCCAGGTCGGTGACTGGGTAATGGAACAATTACGAGGCATAGATCAAGTTGCCTATGTACGTTTTGCTTCTGTTTACAGAAGTTTTGAGGATGTACGAGCCTTTCTCGAAGAAATAGAAAGACTTGAGCATGAATTACCGCCAGAGCTAAAAGAGAGTCAACTGGATCTACTCAATACTGATGGTGATGAGAGTTGACGTGGACCGCACAAGATTTTCAATTCATGTCCCATGCTATTCAATTGGCAAAGCGTGGTCGCTATACCTGTGATCCGAACCCACGGGTCGGTTGTTTACTTACTAAAGATAATCAAATTATGGCAGAAGGTTGGCATGCAGTTGCCGGTGAAGGGCATGCTGAAATAAATGCACTTAAAAACTGTAGTGACGCTAGCGGTTGTACTGTTTACCTGACACTTGAGCCGTGTTCTCATCATGGTCAGACTCCACCTTGCGCAGATGCGTTAATTAATGCCGGGGTGAGTAATGTCGTTGTTGCTATGGTCGATCCAAACCCATCTGTTTCAGGTTCAGGTATAACGAAATTGGAAAATGCAGGCATAAGTATCAGACAAGGTTTGCTGGAAGAAGAGGCTCATCGACTTAATCCCGGTTTCATCAAACGCATGACATTCGGCTTGCCCTATACTCGTAGTAAGATGGCAATGAGTCTGGATGGGCGTACAGCTCTGGCTAATGGAGAAAGCCAATGGATTAGTTCGGAACAGTCTCGTCGAGATGTGCATCGTTTGCGTGCTTCGAGTAGTGCAATATTAACCAGCGCTGAATCTGTAATACATGATGATCCATCGCTAAATGCACGAGAACTGGACTTTTATTTTAAACAAGAAGTACGAGTGATAGTTGATAGACAACTTAAGACACCCACAAAAGCGAAAATTTTTACTATTCCCGGCAAAATAATTATCTATACACAGAATGATAATAAAGATCGTATTAAAGAATTTGAAAATATGGATGCTGAGGTTGTTGTCTTGCGAAGTTCTCCGATATGGTTAAAGAATGTTTTTTCGCATCTGGCAAAAGAAAAAGAGATTAATGAACTAATGGTTGAAGCAGGTTCCAACTTGAATGGCGCCTTAATTGAACAGGGTTTAATTGACGAAATGATTGTCTATATGGCACCTTTACTACTTGGACATGATGCTAATCCATTATTAAAATTAAAAAAAATTGAAAGTCTCAGTCTAGCAAAAGATATTGAAATAAAAGATGTTCGGCAAGTGGGAAAAGACCTGCGTTTCACGTTGGCTCTATAAGGTAATTTATCGTTATGTTCACAGGAATTATTCAGACAACCGGTAGTATTAGTGCTATTGAAGAAAAAGATGGAGATTGTCGGTTTGTATTTAATACGGGCAATATGGATCTGTCTGATTTGACAGTAGGGGATAGCATTGCTGTAAATGGTGCATGTCTAACGATAATAGAGAAAGATAATGCTTCTTTTGTAGCTGATTTATCAAAGGAAACATTAGAATTGACTACTTTCTCAACTTTGAAAATTGGTTCTCGGATCAATCTGGAAAAAGCTATGATGTTGTCTGACCGTATTAATGGTCATATGGTCAGTGGTCATGTGGATGGCATAGGCAGGATTTTAAATAAAGATGAAGATGCACGCTCAATACGATTTATGATTGAGATCCCATCTCCACTGCGCAAGTATTTATCGAAAAAAGGCTCCGTCACAGTTGATGGCGTCAGCTTGACTATCAATACCGTTGATGAAAATAAATTCACTGTGAATATCATTCCTCATACCTTATCTGAAACAATATTCTCGGAATATGATACAAACACCAGAGTAAATATAGAAGTTGATCTGATTGCACGTTATTTGGATCAGTTAATAAATAATAATGTATAGTTAGCAGTTGCTTAATTGTTGAAGAAATATAATGTCATTAAATACCACGTCAGAAATAATAGATGAAATCAGTAATGGCCGTATGGTCATATTGATGGATGATGAAGATCGCGAAAATGAAGGTGACTTGATTATCGCTGCGTCATGTGTCCGTTCGGATGATATCAACTTCATGGCGCGCTTTGGACGTGGATTGATCTGTCTGACCTTGACCGGTGAGCATTGCCAGAAATTAAATTTGCCACTAATGACCAGTCATTCAAATTCCAACTTTTCAACCAACTTTACTGTTTCTATTGAAGCTGCTGAAGGTGTGACTACCGGTATTTCAGCTGCGGATCGTGCATTAACAATTCAAAAGGCTGTAGCCCCAGAAGCTAAACCAGCAGATCTCGTACAGCCAGGTCATGTTTTCCCATTAATGGCACAACCGGGCGGTGTCTTATCACGGGCTGGACATACCGAGGCCGGGTGCGATCTGGCAAGATTAGCCGGTTTACAATCATCAGCCGTTATAGTCGAAATATTAAATGATGATGGTTCAATGGCAAGGCGCCCTGATCTGGAAATATTTGCCAAGGAGCACGGACTTAAAATTGGAACGATCGCAGACCTGATTCGTTATCGCATAGAAAATGAAAAAACTGTCGAACACATGACCGAATCAGTTCTACCAACCGAGTATGGCGAATTTGTACTACATGCTTATCAGGATAAGTTGGAAAAAAAGTTACACCTTGCTTTAGTGAAAGGTAAAATTGATCCTGAGACACCAACATTGGTTCGAGTTCATTTGGAAAATCCAATATCGGATCTAACGGGTAGTCTTGCCAAAGATCGAGGTTGGCCTGTAGATGATGTGCTACGGCGTCTTGCTGATGAAGACTCTGGCATTTTGGTTATTTTATGTAATCAATTTGAGCCTATTGAATTGATCAATCAAATCGAGTCATACCAGACTAACAAGCAACAAAAAGAAACAAGCAATAATGAAAGCAGTAAAGATCTACGTACTATTGGTTTAGGCGCACAGATTCTTTCTGATTTGGGTGTCAGGAAAATGCGTGTGCTTAGTGCACCTAAACGCATACACGCCTTATCCGGCTTCGGTCTTGAAGTTATTGAATACGTAAATTAAAAAATAATATATAACACTATGTCTGCTATTAGAATAGTTGAACAAAAAGGGATTTACGAAGGATCCACCAGGATTGCTATCGTCGCCAGTCGTTTTAACAGCTTCATCGTTGATAAATTATATGCGGGTGCTATAAAAACTCTTAAACAAAACGGTGTTGAAGGAGATGCAATCACTGTTGTTAAAGTGCCTGGCGCGTTTGAAATTCCGGTGGCTGTACAAGCATTGCTTGATAAGAATGAATTTAATGCAGTAATCACCTTGGGTGCAATAATCCGGGGTGAGACACCGCATTTTGATTTCATCTCAAATGAATGTACGCATGGTATTTCCCAGTTGGCGATAAATTCCGGTATCCCTGTTATTTTTGGTGTATTAACCGTGGACAATGTTGAACAGGCTTTGGATCGGGCTGGTGATGAAGAGAGTAACAAAGGTTCTGAAGCGGCAGCAGCGGCATTAGAGATGATTAGTGTACTGGAAAAAATAAAATCATGAGTGCTAATGCACCAGCAATTAGTAAACGAGCACGTATCAAGGCCAGACGCAATACAGTTCAGGCATTATATGGGTGGTTTATGACAGGCAAAGATGTTGCCGATGTTATTGCTGAATTTGAGAGCGATGAACAGACACTGGCAAAGACCGATGTAGAATATTTTAAATTGCTGTTAAGAGGAACAATAAAAAATAGCAGTCAACTTGATTCGAGATTGGTTAATTTAATCGACAGGCCAGTAAAAGAACTTGATGCAATTGAGCGAGCAATTTTACATATTGGTTGTTATGAATTGGAACATCATCTTGAAATACCCTGGCGTGTAGTAGTGAATGAATCAATTGAATTAGCCAAGATGTTTGGTGCAGATCAATCACACAAATATATCAATGGCATTCTTGATAAGATTGCAAAAGAATTACGCGCCACAGAAATCAACAATGTTAGATAGTGACAGCTCTTGAATGAATTTGAGATAATAGAAAAATTCTTCAAGCAATCTTACCCCTCCAGCAAGGGGGATTTGGCTTTAGGGATTGGTGATGATGCGGCTATCATTAATGTCCCACATGATTCTGAACTGGTCATGTCAATGGACACCCTGGTCTCTGGCGTACACTTTTTTGATGATGCTACACCGGAAGATATTGCCTTTAAATCACTTGCTGTTAATTTAAGTGATATAGCAGCAATGGGTGCTTCACCACGTTGGATTACGCTTTCCTTAACCATGCCTGAAAAAGATATCGTATGGATAGAAAAATTCTCCTCAAGTTTTAATAAATTAGCTGAAGAATATTCCTTAATTCTAATTGGTGGCGATCTAAGTAAAGGTCCATTGTCTATTACTATACAAGCACACGGAACTAATCCTAAAGGCAAGTCTCTGAGACGAAGTGGCGCTAATGCAGGTGACTTGATTTATGTTACTGGTAATCTCGGCGCAGCCGCTTATGCATTAAGACATATACAAGATAGCGTATTATTTCCAGCACCTACCGAGATAGAAATTCAACGATTAAATTGCCCCGTGCCCAGAATAAGAACAGGTACTGTATTACGCGATATAGCAACTAGTTGTATAGATATATCCGATGGTTTGTTAGCTGATCTTGGTCATATTCTTAATGCGAGTAAGGTTGGTGCTGAAGTCAAACTATCCGATATTCCCTGTTCTGATAGCCTTAAAAAAATAGATCGAGAATTGGCATTGGAACTGGCTTTAACCGGAGGGGATGATTATGAATTATGTTTTACGCTTCCGAGTGGAATACCGGAATCTGCAATAAAGGATTTGAAATCTATTTGTCCAATTTATTGTATTGGCGCTATTACCAATAAAACATCAGAACTCTATTTTATGAATGAAGATGATGAACGTTGTGAGATTAATACAAAAGCATATACACATTTTAACTAACATCCAAATCTGAATTATAATCAGGGATACCGTCAGTGATTTCTTTATTACGTCTTACAGCTTCTTCACGTAATTCTTTACGCATTACAGCCGCTTCGTAAAGTTTTTTCTCAAATTCATTTTCCAGTTCCAGGGGCGGTGCTGATATACGTTTGCCGTCTTCACCCATAGCGATCATATTTACATAGCAAGAGTTGGTATGGCGAACTTTTTTGGTATGCAGGTCTTCAGTAAAAACCTTAACACCCACTTCCAGTGATGAATTACCTACATAATTTACATGTGCACGGAAGCTGACAAGTTCACCGACTTTAATAGGTTCTTTAAATGTTACTTGATCCAGAGAGATCGTCACAACGTAAGATTTACAGTAACGTGCAGCACAAGCATATGCGACCTGGTCCAGTAATTTTAATATCGATCCACCATGAACATTACCTGAAAAATTAGCCAGATCAGGTGTCATCAGTACAGTCATGTGTAAACTTTTTTCTTGCTTTACCATGACGGATGCCTTAAGTGATAAATCAAAAGATTAAAGATTGATATAATCATTTTGTAAGCGGTACTTGATTTCAGTCGGAGCATAGGGAACTGATTCGATAAAACCTGGTAGATCTTCTTGTATCACACCTCTTTTTTGCATAGTGGCTTCACAGACCTTCATATCAATTACATCATAGGCATCGAGCCTTGCTGCCAGATCGATCAGTTTTTGATTGTGTTCATAATTCTGTTGAGTAAACCAGTCTATATCCGGTCCATGAAGAATCATCACTATTTCAAGATCATCAAAATCGGCAGGATGAGTTTGAGAAACTTCTTCAGCTCTGATTAATAAGGCTTCAAGTTCTTCAATTGAATGATTTGAGACATCGAATAAATAACTCTTGTTTTCTATCACAGGCCAGGCTTGTTCCTTTGTCTTTTCCTGGACTGACACGGCAGCACTTATTGGCAAGGTATTTGTCGAGTCATTAACGTCACTATCGCAAGCAGTTATTGAGATTAAGCTCAATAATAATGAAGCCAGATATTTCAGGTGTTTTTGTTTATCCATTATTAGTCATGACATCAGTATTAAAAGGTGTCCCTTATTTTTTGAGACCCAATGGATCATCAGGGTTTATTGACTCATTAAACGGTAGATGCCTATCAGTGTTAGTGATTTGGTAAACCTTGCCAATCCAGTTATTGATCACAGCCTCAGCTGTATCATGCCAGGTATTATCAAGGAAAGGGATAATCAAATCTTCCGGAAATTCGGGTGGTTCGGCTTCTGATTTTAAAGCCCAATCCAGATGGTCCTGATACTCCTCAAGAATGGCCTGACATTTTAATGAAAAATAATTCTCGGGAAAGTTCGGATACTGGTCTATTTTACCGTCAATATATCGACCAATCTCACGCTTATATTCCTTCATTAAACTGATTAAATCATATTCTGGATGACCCTGAAAAAAAACAAGACGAAAACCGTCTTCACTCACAGCAAGGTGAACATCATTATCTTCACTGACAACAAGCACTTTCAGTTCAGCCTGTTCAAACTGTTCGGGGTAGATTTCATTAAACCTTGAGTGTGGCACATCAAAACGGGTATTTACGCCGGCAACCAGTGGGTGTTTTCTGTCAACAACACGATGCGGGTAAACGCCCCAACGTTTGCCACCGGGCAGCCGCTTGCGTTTTTGATTATAGCGAAATTGCAGGACAGCATGTGTCGTCAAACATGAGCATAATGTTGACGTTACATTATCATATGCCCAGGCAAGTACTTCGCTTAACGGCTCCCAGAAGGGTTGATCCGCCAGTTCACTACCAACCATGTTGGCACCTGTAATGATTAATGCATCAAGGCCTTGCTGCTTGATTTGATCAAACGTCTGATAATAGTTTTCAATATGCGTTTTTGCTTCTTTACATCTCTCCAGCTTATCCAATGTGAATGGGTGTAAGTAAAATTGCGCGATCTGGTTACTTTCGCCAACCAGTCTAAAAAATTGACGCTCAGTTGCTTCCAGTGCAGCATCTGGCATCATATTTAGCAAACCAATATGTAACTCGCGGATATCCTGATGCAAGGCCTGTTCAGCAGTGATAATTGTTTCACCGTCCTGTTTCAATCTTTCAAAACTTGGTAAAGCGCTATTGGAAACTAATGGCATAATTCTTTCTCTTAATTATTCTGTTCAAGAGTACTTTCAATCAGATTAAGAAAATCTTTTTCAGAGTTAACCCTGGAAATTTCATTCGTACTAATGGTATAGCCATATTTATCAGCAATAGTCTGATAACGTGGTATACGATTGTAGAACAGTTTTGAAAACACCCAACGCACAAAGTCATCCGGCTCGATCAATGCAGCATAACCTAATTTTTTTTCTTCAAGATATTCAGCAATCTGTTGATCAAGAAAATCTTCACGATAATAAAGCGGTTTTGGCTCAAGTTCAGCGCGTTTGATTAATTCTAGTTCATCATGCTTAGTTGCCTTGATGTAAATAATCAGAGTGTGCTCGGCTAACGTATCATAGACAGAATCTTTATCGAGTTCGCATAGGCTACCACCAGCATCATTGATAAAGTGTTCGTATCCATAGACATCATGAGAACGTTTTATAAACTTGGGCACATCCAGCATTGCCTCTACTTCTGCTTTGTAATGCAATGCCTGTCTACGTTTAAATTCTCTCAGGCCTAAACCACCTTTTTCAGGATCACCCAATTGCCCGAGAAAGCTAGATACAGCCTTCAGGTTATCGATTGAGATATTATTATCAATATTGATCGAATCTGACAATAACAAATGTTTTAGCAATGGGATCTGCATCGCTTTTTGCTTGATGTTATCGAGGATTGATTCATTTAGATAACGTGTCCCAATCCGGTAATCTCCGGAATAATGAAACCAGTGTGATTTACGCAAAAGGCAGGCGAGACGAGTTTTCCCCACTCCCGACATACCGAGCAGGGTAATCGCCTTGCGATCCCATTCTCTGAATTGACTTGCGCTAAATTTCACTAAATCAGTTCCTCAGCTAAAATGCGCGATATTATAGGCGAATCAATTAGCTTTTTATTAAATTTATACCGGTTAGGGTAGATTATTTACCTTAATTAGACCTGAATTTGATCAAATTATGGAAAAAAGATATTTAACAGCAAAAAATATTATTGTTAAAAGCCTGTTAATTCAAGGATTAATAGAAATTGTTTTGAATATTGAACCTGCTAACAGACTATTTAGTGCATACTTGTTGAGCAATAAATAATTCTTTTATCTTTTATTAAGCTGATTTATGAAGATAGTCTACCCGCTTTTATCGTTACCAGTTTAACTAATAAATCTTTGGGGTAATACTTTTTGATTAGTTATCCTGGAATCATAAAACAAGTCACCTGAAAATGAGATAAACTAACTGTTGTTTACGCAACTTCATTGCCTGTTCTATAATTTAAATACTATGAAATTATTAATCCGAAATCTCTCTCGTACAACGACAGAGCAAGAAATAAAAAATATGTTCGATACTTTTGGAAGGATTCAGTCTTGCTCTTTGGTTATTGATGAAAAGACAGGTGACTCAAAAGGTTTTGGATTTATCGAGATGCCGAGGATAGGCGAAGCTAAAGCAGCGATGAAAGCCCTTAATGGTAAAGAGGTTAATGGTAATATAATTCGGGTCAAAAAAGCAGTATTGAAAGCAGAACTGATCGAAAAAGAGGAGGCAGACAAGAACTCCGGGATTAAACCAGATAAAAAGATAATTGATCAGGTTTCGGCTGAATCTATTTGGAAAAAAACGACTAAAAAATAATACAGGTTTAATAGATGTTAATAGTTAATTTTGTCTTAATTAAAACATCTTATTAAGTAATAACCTTTTCAAGGTCATTGTTTCAGAGTCTAACTAATTGGTACGCCTCGATACATCCTGGTTGTACTATCTTGCATAGGTAATTCATAAGAGATGGAATGTGTAACTGGTTGCGTAAAGATCATTAAATCCTGTTCTACTTCATTTAATATACGTTTTTCCAATTCAATAGCACTGGGTTCATCAACTATAATACTTATTTGCGCGAATTCCTGATGTTGTGTGCTATCAGCTTGAGTATAAAACTGGAAATAATTTATGTTAGCACCTGGCGCGCCCATATTTATTATTTGTCGTGAAATTTCATGTGAATTATCGCGGTAGACCAAAATTGAAATTAACGTTCGAGGCTTGCATACTGATTCAGAAGACAGTTTAGACATAAATCCTAACCCAGCTGTTGCACCTCCATGCATGGCGATTGAATCTTGATCTCGCCAATCTTTATTGCCTTTAATATCATCAATCGCACGAATGATTTGTTGAATACTGGCGGCATGACGAGTTTTAGAGTAGACACTGTCAATATTGATTAGTCCCTTTTGTACGGACATTCGATAGATAAGACCACGCCCAACGTGTTCCACTTGCCCGACTTCAGCCATAGCAGCAAATACCAGATCGGCGTCAACATTTTCAACCAAAACTGAAACTATTTCTTTTGTGGGTTTATTTGTAATACGTAACCAGCCTAGACGATCACGTAGACCATGACCTTCTGAGAACAGGATGATTGGTCCGTGGGAACCTGCATTCATTGCTGCGCGACAAACTGCCTCGGTTCGTTCACCCTGGCTGATTAAGTAGATTGCAGTTAGGTTTTCACAAAGATAATTGGATGCATCATCTTCAGGCAATTCCTCTTGATCTATAGGCCAGAGAGGAAATGTGCCTTTAACATGTAAATCCACACAAGGTTTACTGAATATAGAGCCAGCGCCTGAACGATGTAGTTGTGCAAGCCTGGCGGCACGTTCCATAATACGGTCAACAAACGGATCTGGCACTATCATTTGTATTACTGCTAACTCGGGTCTAATCATCGACAATATGCTTTGGTACCATTTATCTTGCATTAGTGTGCCACGCGCACTTGTCAATAATGCACTGTGAATACCGTCCGCAAACAAATCTTGCAATACTTTTTTAGCGCGATGTCGTCCGATAATAATAGTGACAACAGACATATTGTGACGAGTAATGATCATGACTCGTCTTCGTTATCTATTTTGGACTGAGCGCGTGCAACCAAAAGCCCAACAGTTAATACAGTTATGATTGGGCCAACCGAAGCCAATGCTAAAACACCAAAGCCATCACTTACACCTGGCACGTTTGCGCCGATGCCGAGTCCCATTGCGAGTACAAGTGGTACGGTAATTGGTCCTGTTGTGACACCGGCACTGTCCCAGCCAAAGTTAACGAATTCCTCTGATGATATCCAGGTAAGAACACATAACAACATATATGGCGGTAGTAATAAATATACGAGTGGGATATTGAATGCAATCTTACATACACCAGTGCCTATGCCTATAGCAACGCCCAAAGCAACTGATTGCATAAGTAACGATTCACGGAATGCCCCCACCGTGATTTTCTCAACAGTTTCGCCAAGCGCATTTAGGGCTGGTTCAGCAAGTGTGGCACCATAGCCAAGAAAAAACCAAACAAAATGGCAATTAACCTGCCGCCAATACCATCACTTATTAGAGGTCCTTGTTGTCCGAGCATTCCCCATGGAGTAACTGAGGCAAACACCGATGGAATATTACTACCGAGTTGAGTTCCTAGTGGTGTTAGACCAAGGTTAATACCCAAGCCAAACATCGCCATACCAAGGACAGCGAATATGATACCTATTAATACAATTTGTAAGTCTGCCAATCTTTCTCGTAATATAAATTTCAGCGTTAGAAACAAAAACAGGCAAAGAGGAAGTATCGCTTTTAGAGCAGCAGTTGCGGTTTCTTGCAAGTCCGATATCAAGTTACTATGAGGATCCCAGTTGTTCTCATCATAGGGTCTCACCTGACTGATTTTTTTAACGATGATAATGGATGCATTATCATGAACGATTTGTCCATCCACCAAATTAACGGAACCGCCTTTATATTGGATCTCTGTTTCTTCGGGTATTTCATTCGTTGTAAGGTAATGAGCAAATTCAGCTTCGGAAAAGATCTCAGACTTTAAAATAGGCTTACTCGTTTCTTGCAGTGTAGTATCCACCACTTTAGAGGATTCTAGTTGGCCTATATAGTTAGGTGCGCCATAGTAGTCACCCTGCAAATAGTGTATGTTCCCGAGTATTAATACAGCCAATATTGGAAATAAAGACGCCAATGTAACAATGCCAAAGCCATCCGTCGTCATATCTCCATTTCCCACGATGCGACATACACCTATCCCGAGAGCCAGCACCAAGGGCACGGTGACAGGACCAGTAGTTACCGCACCAGAGTCCCAGGCCAGACCAATGATCGGACTCAGTATCTCATTATTAAATGACCATAGGGTCAATCCTGTCAAAGTGACAACAAGTGGAATGATGAGTATCTTCAGTGACCAGTTATAGAAAAACCGCAATACTCCTAGCGCTACGGCAATGCCAACACCAATACCTATGGCTGCGACAAGTTGTAGTGCGAAGTCGTTGAGCAAACTATATAACAGTGGTGCCTGATTTGGTTTTACGCCACTTCCCGCTGCTTTAAGTACAGCAATTGCTGGTTCTGCCAATGTGGCGCCAATACCCATAAGAAAAGCAAAGAATAGAATAATAGGTAGCTTAGTTTTTCGTGGTAGGTGTGTTCCGATTGTTTCTCCAAGAGGCATTAAACCGAGACGCAAACCTTCCATAAAAAACATCAGACCAATTGCAACAATGGCGATACCTGCAGTGACCATCGTCGCATAAATAACGGGTAAGCCTAGAATAACGATTTGGAAAAAATAAAGGTAAGCGACGATAAACCAGATACTTTTAAGTTGTTCTAGTAGTTTTTCAACCAAGTAAGGTAACAGAATATTTAGTGTCGTTTGCAACCCAATCTTTACAGGTCTCTGTTTTATCAGGTTCGTATTACTCATCGCTATAATATTCTTTTAGAAAAGTTGATTGATATAATTTTCGAAAATGCGATAAAAACGCTGGTATTTCATACTTTCTGCTAATTAATTCGTTTGTGTCTCTAATTTATAATTAGGCTGACTTTCTATCGAATATGATTTTTTGCCACTGTTGCGGACCAGTTTGATGGACTGAATTGCCATTGACATCTACCGCTACAGTAACAGGCATGTCTTTAACTTCAAATTCATGGATTGCTTCCATTCCGAGTTCCGGGAAGGCAATCACTTCTGAATGTGTAATGGCTTTTGAAACGAGATAAGCAGCACCCCCCACGGCCATAAGGTATACAGCCTTATGCTTTTTAATCGCATCAATGCCCATAGGCCCACGCTCTGCTTTACCCACCATACCAATCAAGCCGGTCTTATCCAGCATCATTTCAGTAAACTTATCCATGCGTGTTGCTGTGGTGGGGCCTGCCGGGCCTACCACTTCTTCTCGTACGGCATCAACTGGACCTACGTAATAGATGAAACGGTTTTTGAAGTCTACGCCATCCGGCAAAGGTTCTCCTTTATCGAATAAATCCTGTATTTTTTTATGTGCCGCATCACGGCCGGTTAGCATCTTTCCTGACAGTAAGATGGTTTCTCCCGGTTGCCATTGTTTGATATCTTCCGCAGTCACTGTATCAAGATCGACACGTCTTGCAGAAGGACCAACATCCCAGGTGACTTTGGGCCAATCATCAAGATTTGGTGGTGTTTGTAATGACGGACCTGACCCATCTAAAACAAAATGTGCATGACGTGTTGCTGCACAATTAGGGATCATTCCCACTGGTTTATTTGCGGCATGGGTTGGATAATCTTTTATCTTTACATCGAGTACCGTAGTCAGTCCGCCTAAACCTTGCGCACCAATACCTAAATCATTTACCCGGTCATAAATTTCAAGTCGTAGTTCTTCTACTTTATTTTTTGCTCCACGTGCCTTTAATTCCTGAATATCTACTGGCTCCATCAGGGCTTCTTTTGCCATGACCATTGCTTTTTCAGCAGTACCGCCAATGCCAATACCTAACATGCCTGGTGGACACCAACCAGCACCCATGGTGGGTACAGTTTTGACAACCCAATCGACAATATTATCTGACGGATTAAGCATGACAAATTTTGATTTTGCTTCCGAACCACCACCTTTGGCTGCAACTTGAATATCAACCTTATCGCCTTTAACTATTTCCATGTGAATGACAGCGGGTGTGTTGTCGCCGGTGTTTTTTCTTGCGCCTGCCGGGTCTGACATGATGGAGGCACGTAATTTATTATCCGGATGATTGTAGGCACGACGCACACCTTCATTGATCATGTCTTCAACAGATAACTTAGCATCCCACTTAACATCCATGCCTACTTTTATAAATACCGTAACAATCCCGGTATCCTGACAAATAGGTCGATGACCTTCAGCACAGAGCCGTGAATTAATTAATATTTGTGCCATCGCATCCTTAGCAGCTTTGGATTCTTCTTTCTTATAAGCAGCATTAACGGCTTGAATGAAATCAACCGGGTGGTAATAGGAAATATATTGCAGGGCGTCAGCAACGCTCTCAATCAAATCATCTTGTTTTATTGTAGTCATGTAATCTTGTCTCTGGTTATTAATGTTAAAAACATAACATTATTATAATGTGTTTTGGTCTACTCAGCTTGAATTGAATCCTTTAAATTACAAGCACAAAAAAGGCGACTATAAGTCGCCCGTTTTGTTAAAACGATAAAACCATTTAATTCACTACTGCAACCGGAATTGACTCAAGTTTGGAATGCGCTTGTGAGGCACTCTTTTGGAAAGACTCGATCTCATCAAAATTCAGATAGCGATAAACATCTGCAGCCATCGGGTTCAGATCAGCAGCAAACGCCATATATTCTTCCATGGTCGGTATATGACCGAGTATTGAAGATACCGCTGCGATTTCCGCTGATGCCAAATAGACATTGGCTCCATCACCCAAACGATTAGGGAAGTTACGGGTCGAGGTAGATACTGCTGTTGATTTGGCAGCGATACGTGCCTGATTGCCCATACACAAAGAACATCCTGGCATTTCTGTTCTGGCTCCCGCCTTGCCAAAAATACTGTAATAGCCTTCCTCGGTCAGTTGATGTTGATCCATCTTGGTCGGTGGAGATATCCATAAGCGTGTTGGTATGGTCGTTGCTGATTTTTCCAACATCTTACCTGCGGCACGGAAGTGACCAATATTGGTCATACATGAGCCGATAAAAACCTCGTCAATCTTGGTGCCAGCTACTTCGGATAATGGCTTGATATCATCAGGATCATTCGGGCATGCAAGTAACGGTTCCTTGATTTCATTCAGGTCAATTTCAAATATCTTGGCATATTCGGCATCGGCATCAGGTTCCATTAAGACTGGATTTGCAATCCATTCTTCCATGGCTTTAGCTCGACGGTCTAATGTACGCGCGTCACCATAACCTTCGGTAATCATCCAACGCAACAGGGTAATATTGGATGATAGATATTCAATGATGGGTTCTTTGCCTAAACGAATAGTACAACCACCTGCTGAACGTTCAGCACTGGCATCGGATAGCTCGAATGCCTGTTCGCATTTGAGATTAGGTAAGCCTTCAATCTCAAGAATACGGCCAGAGAAGATATTTTTCTTACCTTCTTTCGCCACGGTGAGATCACCACTTTTAATTGCGGCATAAGGAATAGCGTTGACTAAATCTCGTAGAGTAATGCCTGGTTGCATTTCACCTTTAAAACGTACCAATACCGATTCAGGCATATCCAGCGGCATAACGCCTGTTGCTGCGGCGAATGCGACCAAACCGGAACCTGCTGGAAAAGAGATGCCGATTGGGAAACGTGTGTGCGAGTCACCACCTGTACCAACGGTATCCGGTAATAACATACGATTTAACCATGAATGGATAATGCCATCACCAGGTCTAAGTGCAACACCGCCACGTGTCTGGATAAAATCAGGCAAAGTATGGTGTGTATTCACATCAATCGGTTTTGGGTAAGCCGCTGTATGACAAAATGACTGCATAACCAAATCAGCAGAAAAACCAAGACAGGCTAAATCTTTCAATTCATCTCGTGTCATTGGACCAGTTGTGTCCTGCGATCCAACGGTGGTCATTCTTGGTTCACAATAGGTTTCTGGACGAATACCTTCAACGCCGCAGGCTTTACCGACCATCTTTTGTGCCAGAGTATAACCTTTGCCCGTATCATTAACGGGTACAGGTACACGAAATAGGGTACTCGTTTCCAGACCCAAGGCTTCACGTGCACGTGTAGTTAAACCACGTCCAATGATTAAAGGAATACGACCCCCAGCCTGAACTTCATCAAGGATGATGTCAGTCTTTAATGTAAAGTTACATAATTCTTCGCCTGTCTCTGCATTTTTGACCTTACCTTCATAAGGATAAATATCGATAATATCGCCCATTTTCAGTTTACTGACATCACATTCAATCGGTAGAGCACCTGCATCTTCCATCGTGTTAAAAAAGATTGGTGCTATCTTGCCGCCGAGACAATAACCGCCATCACGTTTATTCGGGATGAAGGGAATATCATCTCCCATGTGCCAGAGCACGGAGTTAGTTGCTGATTTACGTGAAGATCCGGTTCCAACTACATCACCGACATATGCAAGCGGATAACCTTTTGCCGTTAATGTTTCAATTTGTTTAATAGGACCAATTTCACCTGACTTGTCTGGAGTAATACCTTCACGTTCCATTTTTAGCATGGCTTGTGCATGTAGGGGAATATCGGGGCGTGACCAGGCATCTGGTGCAGGCGACAGGTCATCGGTGTTGGTTTCACCTGAAACCTTGAAAACTGTGACAGTAATCTTGTCAGCCAGTGGTGGCTTGGAGGTAAACCATTCTGCATCGGCCCATGACTGGATGATTTTTATCGCGTGTTTGTTTCCAGCATCCGCCTTTTCTTTTACATCATGGAATGCATCGAACATTAACAGAGTGTGTGACAGTGCTTTTACGGCTGTCGGGGCAAGAGCGTCATCATCAAGACAATCAATTAACGGTACAATATTATAACCGCCGAGCATAGTACCAAGGAGTTCAACCGCCTTAATCTTATCAATTAACGGAGATTCTGCTTCTCCCTTGGTTATCGCTGCCAGAAAACCGGCTTTGACATAAGCGGCCTGATCAACACCTGCAGGAATGCGATTTGTAATCAGATCGAGTATAAATTCTTCTTCGCCTGCGGGTGGATTTTTTAATAATTCAACGAGGGCCGCTGTTTGTTCTGGCGATAATGGTTGTGGTACGACACCCTGGTCGGCACGTTCTTTTACATGTTGGCGATAAGCTTCGAGCAAAACAATTCTCCTTTATTTATTCGTGGATGGGATGCTTATTCAGCAACCAGATCGAAGGCCGGCTAGTATAATTGAAGATCGAGTCAATGTTTAATCGAATTTACAATTTATTTTGGTGCAAAATCAGTGTACGGAATCAATTATCCCTCCACCCAGACACGTATCTTCCTTATAGAATACAATGAATTGGCCGGGTGTAATGGCTCGTTGAGATGATTCAAAACTGACGCTAAAACTACTATTTTCATTTTTTTCAATAATGCAATTCTGATCTGCCTGACGATATCGATTTTTTGCCTGACATTTATAAGGAATATCGGGAATCTTACCTGAAATCCAGTTTATATTAGAGGCCGTAAGACCATGGCTGTGTAACAAGGGATGGTCATGATCTTGTGCGACAATCAACTCATTGTCTTCAATATTTTTTTGTACAACATACCATGGCGCATCACTAGCACCTTTTACGCCGCCAATACCGAGCCCCTGTCGTTGTCCCAGGGTGTAATAGAAGACACCTTCATGTTTTCCGATTATTTTCTTGTCTGTAGTTTTGATGAAACCTGGATCTGGCGGAATATAACGACTCAGGAATTGGCGAAAGGGTTGTTCCCCGATAAAGCAAATTCCAGTACTGTCTTTTTTATCATGCGTGATTAATCCGGCACGTTCGGCTCGTTGCCTCACATCAGCTTTATCAAGTTCTCCAATGGGAAATATTGATTTTTGAAGTTGTGACTGATTCAAGCGGCATAAGAAATAACTTTGATCTTTATTCTGATCCATACCTTTCAATAGCTGAAAAGTATTATCCTGTTCAACAATTCGTGCATAGTGACCGGTAGCAATTTTTTTTGCACCGAGCTCTTCCGCATGTTCCAGAAAGGCTTTGAATTTGATTTCCTGATTACACAAAACATCAGGGTTTGGTGTACGTCCATTTTTGTATTCACTGAGAAAGTTTTTGAAAACTTTTTCCCAATAATCAGATGAAAGGTCTACCGTATTTAACGGGATATCGAGTTTATCGCAAACCAACATGGCATCTTCAACATCGTTTTCCCAGAGGCAGGCACCATCTTCAGACTGGTCATTCCAGTTTTTCATGAATAAGGCTTCGACTTCATAGCCTTGTTCTTTCAGCAACATCGCCGTTACCGATGAATCCACTCCACCGGAGATGCCAACGATAATTTTATTATTGGAAATTTCAGTCATTGTCTAAATAGTGATGTATTAGTTCAAGTGGATAGCTGTTTCCTTTGAGATGGTCTTCTATACAACGCGGTACCAATGGACTACGCATACGATTATATTCCTTTTCAATATCTTCCAGTGTTAACCAGACAGCGCGAACTATCCCTTCATCAAGAGCCTGACCTTTATTTTCTGTAATGCAGTGCCCATAAAAGCAAAATCTTAAATAGGTGATATCAGCTTGATGCGGGTTTGGATAAAGGTAAACACCAACCAGTGATGTTGGTTCAAATTCCCAGGCTGTTTCTTCCATCACTTCACGTTTTACGGCTTCTATCAATGTTTCGCCTTTTTCCAGGTGTCCTGCCGGTTGATTAAAGACAGGGTTTCCATTGATTGTTTCTTCTACAAGTAGAAAGCGGCCATCTTGTTCAGCGATTGCCGCGACAGTCGTATTAGGTTTCCACTGCATTGTTAAGTCCCTGGTAATTTAGTTTTTTGGATTAAACGTATTATCCCGAAATGTGGATATTATGATTGGTGAAGATATCAAGGTTTTCAACCGCTCTTGCTATCTTTTTTAATTTTTACGATATCAGGATCGTCCCAACTTCCCTTGATGCTGTATTGATATCTTAATATGTCATCAATTCTGTCTGGAATAGATTTAAATAATTCACCGGTGAGATAAATGACAGCACCAACACCGACACCTATTGGTCCAAACAATGCGCTGGCAACAGGTAAACTATTTGAAAATTTTGGTGTTATGGTTGCGATCTGATCATAATCTTCGTTAACCAGTCCTGTACGCCCAGTAACGGTGATATTTGCGGCTGGCCCAATCAATTCAAGGTTGTTGGTATAGGCGTGACCTTGTTCCAGATTGAAATTTCCACTAATACTATCGAATGCGAATCCTTTATTGAAAAGATCAGTGAAATCCAGTGAAAGTCTTCTTGGTAAAGTTTGAATACTGAGCAGTCCAAACAGGCGACCAGCTGATGGATCGATATCAAGAAATCTTCCTTTCTCAATTTGCATATCAAGTTCCCCATTTATTTTTTCAATGGAAAAATTCATCGGTGTATCCATCCAGCTTGCATTCATTTCAATTAATGTTTTTCCATCTTCAATATTTGCAGAGGTGTAATTAAAGGTATTTAGCATTGTACTTATTGAGTCTGATTCCAGTTGGGCATTGAATTCAGAACGGTCAATATTATCAATACGACGCCAGGTTCCTTCCGCTTTTATATTAATACCTGGTTTTTTAATGCCAAGGCTACTTATGTTGATGCCATCTTTAATATTGTTAGTTACCAGTTGTAATTCCCCAAGTTGATTATTGTTATAAGTAAACTGCCCGACTTTAATATCAAGCTCAGGTATTTTATCTATATCCGATTTTTTTGAGCTATCCACATTTTCATTTTTTTCTAATGATAGCGTCTCGAGATCGACTAACAATTTATCATTTTGATTATTATGTCCCTTCAAAAACCGGGCATAACCTTTTATATCATCACCATCAAAATAAATTTTCCAGCCTTCAATTGAGTTGCTTAATTTCAAATTAATATCATTAAAACTATTCTCGAGTATTTGGAATTCACCGATATTAATATTGCCGACTATTTTACGTACAGGGGCAGGTTTATTATTTTGCGAAGTCACTATGTTATCTATATTAATAATATTGGCCCATTCAAACAGGTCTAGTTTTTCTAAAGTTCCTTGTATTGAAATGTCACTGTTTTCTGTAGTTTGGTGATGTTGTTGCCCAAGACCAATGAGGATGTTGTTGATCATCAGGTTGTTGCTGTTATCGACCATTACATCGGTAAAAAAATTATCATTGTAGTTAAAGTTAATATTGTTAATTGATACGTCGGCTAAACGTGTAGTAATTATTAAAGGTTTGGTTTCCAGCTTATTTTTTCCAAAAGGATAAGGCAGGTTTATTTCTATGCCGTTTAGATCAGACCTTAATTCAACGTCTCTTGCGCTAATATTATTCTCAGGGGCAGTCTTTTTGATAGTAAAAACCCAATTGCTTTCACCATCAAAATAATTGCTTAAGATTTTGCCCGTAGCTGTAAAGGATGGAAAGAAATTACCAAGTTGGTTAAGGATAAATGCTTTATCAGCAAGGCCCGATATTTCGAAAATTTCAGAATAGGGCCCATCCTTATCTATTTTGGGAATACTTAGTTTAACTGGCTTACCATAATACAGTGCATCTATGTCTTTGGCCCATACTTGATGATTAGTAAAGTGTACCTCACCGTTCACTTTTTCCAGACTAAGGCCGGGGAGATTGGATTCGATCGTAGTGTCGCTAAAGTTAACAAGTCCATCAACACTGGTATTGTGATGACCCAGAGGAATATCCAGTTTCAGGTTCAGAGCAAATTCTCCGGCAATGTTATTCATTAGTTCACTAACAGCCTTGTTTTCATTAATGGGGCTTTGCCTAATAAAATTTTTCGCGTCGCTAGTGTGTCCTGACAGCGAACCAATAATATTCAGTTGGTGTTCGCTATTACTCAGATCTTTGATCTCTGCTGAAAGCTCATTTATTTTCGCATCAAATATATAGCCCGAGTGTGATGATATGGATAAATCGTCATTGATTATAATGATCTCCGCAGTAAAATTATCAATAGCAGGCCATTGCTCATTATAGTCAAGTGTCGTATTTTCAATATTAAAGATAGCCTTGAAATTACCTTCAGCATTATTAAACGGATAATCGTTAAGGTATCCGTGGAAGATTAAATCACTGGATAAAATCTTTCCGCCAGCTAGTGCTTGATTAAACCAGTTTCTTAATTCTGGCTTGGTTTGTTTAGGTAAATAATTTGAAATATTCTCAATGTTTGTCTCATCAATGTGCATAACCACGTCGATAAAAGGATTTGCTTTATCAAGCTGAATGGCACCGGTTGAATAAATCGATAAATCTGTGGATGCTAATTCCAGATTTTGCAAGATCAGTTTATAAGGATCATCCTTTATTATTTCGATATCGGCTTTCAGCGCTGAGAAAAATAGCGGTTCATCATAGAGAGCACCCAATTTTATTTTTGGTAGCTCAGTGTCAAGTTGTACCTGTATGTTTTCATTATTGATGCTTAATGATCCTTCCAGACCGAAGATAGAAAAATTCTTATCAGATGAAGTATAGTCAAGGTTTTTAAATTCGGAATTAAATTGAAGTATTTCTTCCGAGTTTGAAGCAGGGCTGTAGCTGATACTTACATTGTTCAATTCTGCACTGATGGTTTGTTGTTCCAGTGTCTCCCTAAACTGGTCAGATATGATGTTCCCAGCTATAAGGACAGGCAATATCTCTTCCAGTTTCAGATAAGAAAAATAAGCGTTATAACGGTTTTTATTATCAGAGTCGTCTTCAATAATTAATTGGTGGTTTGAAGATGGCCACATGCCATGTTCAGTTTGTAAATTATTAACTATTATATTTAATAACCAGTCGGAGTCCTCTTTACGTTCACCAAACAATTTCAAGTCTATATTTTTAACCGGTAAGTCATATTTGTTTGCCTTGACCAAAAAGTCAGAGTAGTTCGCCTCGCCATTGAAATCCACTAATCTGGATTTCTTCCACCTTGTCCATAATTTGAAGTTTGCGGAACCATTTATACTTTTGATCGGGTATAAATCCAGTAAGTTATTCGGTTTAAATTGTTTTGCATCAAAATAGGCGGAGCCACTCCACTCAGGAGTCAGAATATTGCCGGTGACGTCGAGTAAGATGTTTAATGATTGCCCATATTGTTCCGGTAGCTTGATGTTTGCTTCGAGTTGCAGACGGTTTTTATCGGTTTTTAATTCAATGTGGGCATTAGAAAATTCATTATCTTTATCTGGGGTTTTTTCATCATGCCAGGTAACCGATGCGTCTTCGAGCACAATATGTTTTTGTTTTAATAACCAGCCTGATAAGGCCGCATTATTATTTTTGTCACGATTTACATCCTGATCATTGTCACTGTTAATTGACATCGAACCGTCTGCATGCCGGAAGATGTCAAAGTCGAGACCTGAAACTGATATATAACTTGGAATGATTGTTAACGCTCGAACACTATCTATCAGGTCAATGCCTATTTGAGCAGAGTCAAATCGGGTGATAACACTCGTATTATCTTGTGTATAGAGATCGATATTGCCGAGATAAAGATTGGGAGTCCAGCCTTGCCATTCTGCAGTTATCTTATCGATAACGACGGGGTGTTTCATTTGTTTACTAACCCATGATTGTATTTCTGTTTTGTAAGAACCAATCTCGGGTAAGGCGAGGCGTAATACTGTAACAGCAACAGCAGCGTTCAGAATAATAAATGCAAATGCATACCAGAAAAAGTGGTATAGACTTGTAAGAATTTTATTTAACATTAACGACCAATTAAAGCAGAACGATGTCGTATTGTTCTTGGGTGTAATATGTTTCTACCTGAAAATTGATTGGCCTGCCAATAAATGCCTCAAGCTCCGCGACACTGGTTGACTCATCATCTAGTAGCATGTCAACAACGCGTTGTGAGGCAACAACCAATAGTTTATTTGCATCAAACTGTCTGACTTCACGTAATATTTCCCGGAATATTTCATAACAAATTGTTTCCGCCGTTTTTATAGATGCTCTGCCATCACAGGTTGGACATGTTTCGCATAGAATATGTTCCAGACTTTCTCTGGTTCGTTTTCGGGTTAACTGCACGAGTCCGAGAGAGGTAAGTTCGCTTAAAGTTGATTTGGAATGATCTTTTTCAATATTTTTTTCAAGTGAACGTAATACCTGGCGTCCGTGTTCCGGATCTTTCATATCAATAAAATCAATAATGATGATGCCACCAAGGTTGCGTAGACGAAGTTGTCGGGCTAATGTGTGCGCTGCTTCAAGATTTGTCTTGTATATCGTTTCTTCCTGATTCCGATGACCAACAAAGGCGCCGGTATTAACATCAATGGTTGTCATGGCCTCAGTTTGATCAATGATCAAATAGCCGCCTGATTTTAATTGTACCTTTCTGTTTAGTGAACGTTGAATTTCATCTTCCACCGAGTACAGATCGAGTATAGGATGACCGCCAGTATAGTATTCGATTCGTCCGAGAAACTCGGGGATAAAGTGTTTGGAAAACTCCATAACACGCTGATAAGTTTCTTTGGAATCAATACGCACCTTTTCAACTTCACAGTGAACCAGATCGCGCATGGTTCGCATTACCAGAGGTAAGTCCTCATAAATTATACTCGGAGGAAACGTATTCTTTGCTCGTACCATAATAGATTCCCAGATTTTTCTGAGAAACTCTATATCTTTACAAATATCCTCGTCTGGCACATGTTCTGCTGCTGTTCTAATAATGAATCCGCCTTTCTTCAAGATTTCAGATTCACGCAACACACTGTGTAAGATAACATTGCCTTCGTTACCAACCGCCAGTTTTTCGATACCAGATAAATAACCTAGAATAATATTTCTTAGTCTTTCACGTTCTTCCTCAACTTCAATTCTTTGAGAAATACCTATAGTTGAATAATCGGGCATGAACACAATGTAGCGCGATGGGATTGAAAGACGTGTTGTCAATCTTGCTCCCTTGCTGCCAATGGGATCTTTAACTACCTGAACAAGAATTTCTTCTCCTTCATGGATAATTGATTCAATCGGTTGTATTTGTTCCAGTTCCTGCTTTTCAATATCGTATTCGCTATTATTCGCAACGATATCGGAAGAATGCAGAAATCCTGTGCGTTCAAGCCCAATATCTATGAAAGCTGCTTGCATGCCGGGCAGGACACGAGATACACGCCCTTTAAAGATATTACCTACGAGACCTCGTTTTTGTGACCTTTCAATATGTACTTCCTGCAATACACCATTATCAACAACGGCTACGCGCGTTTCTTGAGGTGTAACATTGATAAGGATTTCTTCACTCATGAGACTTTGGTTTTAATGGTCGTAATATCTTTAGCTACAACATTCAGAAGCTTGGGATTATATCATTAACTAGTTTTATATGTGCTCTAGAAATGGCAAAATTATCGATGATATAAGCCGGCTGTTAAATAAATCAAATAAGCATAAAATGATTCACTATGAATTTTAGTAAATTAACAGAGATTCTCCCAGCAGGGGCTGTATTGCTATCTGAAGAATCGCGGCGCGTTTATGAATGTGATGCGCTATCTGCTCATCGGGTAATGCCGGGCTGTGTAGTTTTGCCGGATACTGTGGAGCAGGTACAAGCCATATTATCGTATTGCCATTCTCACGATATACCGGTTGTCGCCAGAGGTGCAGGTACCGGCCTATCTGGCGGTGCGATGCCCCACGAAGAAGGAGTATTGCTGATTCTGGCTAAATTTAACAAGATAATCGAAATTGATCCGGAACAGCGAACGGCACGGGTTCAACCAGGTGTTCGTAATCTCGCTATCTCCGATGCCGTGAAATCACATGGTTTATATTATGCCCCTGATCCGTCATCCCAGATCGCCTGCACTATTGGTGGAAATGTAGCTGAAAATTCTGGTGGCGTTCATTGTTTGAAATATGGCCTTACAGTGCACAATATTATGCAATTGAAACTCGTCACTATTGAGGGTGAATTAATTACGGTTGGTAGCCATGCTTTCGATTCAGCCGGATACGATCTGCTTGCCCTATTGACGGGTTCTGAAGGGATGTTGGCGGTGATAGTCGAAGTCACGGTAAAACTGGTTCCGAAACCACCCTTCAGCAGAGTCTTGCTTGCTGCTTTTGATGACGTTGAGAAAGCCGGTAATGCCGTTGCGGGTGTTATCGCTGAGGGCATTATTCCTGCCGGTCTGGAAATGATGGATAAGGGAGGTGTTCGTGCGGTTGAAGATTTTGTTCACGCCGGTTATCCCACCGATGCAGAAGCGATCTTATTGTGTGAATTAGATGGTACTCAGGATGAAGTAGAAACAGGCTTAAATGCTGTCGAACAATTGCTTACTCGATTCGGTGCAACAGAAGTACGTGTTGCGCAGAATGATGCTGAATCAGATCTATTCTGGGCAGGTAGAAAAGCGGCTTTCCCGGCTGCGGGTCGAGTTGCACCGGATTACTATTGTATGGATGGAACCATCCCAAGAAAACATATCGCACAGGTATTGTCTGGTATAAATGATTTATCTAAAAAATATAAACTAGATGTAATCAATGTCTTTCATGCCGGAGATGGAAATTTACATCCCTTGATTTTATATGATATTGCTATTCCGGGAGAGTTAAAACGCACTGAAGCATTTGGTAGCGACATACTCAAACTCTGTATTGAAATGGGCGGTACCATAACGGGTGAGCACGGGGTCGGTATAGAAAAAATAAATGAGATGTGTATCCAGTTTAGCGATGATGAACTGGAACAGTTTCATGCTGTAAAAGCAGCGTTCGATAAAAAAGGTTTGCTAAACCCGGGCAAGGCGGTGCCTACTTTAAACCGATGTGCAGAGTTTGGAGCGATGCATGTACACGCAGGCAAGGATAAGTTTCCCGAGCTGGAACGTTATTGAGATGTTTTATTTCTGATATTACTTTAAATCAGCTTTTTCATTCATGACTTTAAAACTAAATTAATCAGATGACTGTTCAATGCAAGAAAAAATAAAAATCATCCAGGACCAATTAGCGAATGCCATTGAGCAGCGTGAGCCATTGAAGATTGTGGGTGGTGATAGCAAAGCTTTTCTAGGTAGAAACAGCACTGGAACATCTTTGGAGATGTCCTCTTATAGCGGTGTAATAAGTTATGAGCCGACAGAACTGTATATTACAGCTAGATCCGGTACAACGCTGAGTGAGATCAATAACACCCTGACCGAACACGGACAAATGTTAGCTTTTGACCCGCCTCAGATTAATGCCAGCACCACAATAGGTGGTGTTGTAGCGACAGGCTTGAGCGGGCCACGCCGACCTTATACAGGTTCGGTGCGTGATTATGTTTTAGGAATCCATTGTATAAATGGCTTGGGCAAAGAGCTGACATTTGGTGGACAGGTAATGAAGAATGTTGCTGGTTATGATCTATCGCGATTGATGACAGGTGCATATGGAACACTAGGTGTAATTTTGGACATTTCACTCAAGGTTATGCCAATACCTGAATTTGAGATGACCTGTCATCAATTATTATCAGCCGAAAAAGCCCTGGCGAAGATGCTTGAATTGTCCACTGGTAACATACCTATATCTGCATCCTGTTATGATGGTGAAGCGTTATTTATCCGTTTATCGGGAGATGAAAAGGTGGTCAAGACTTCAAGTGAGGCTATCGGCATGGATGTATTAGAACAAGCGCAGTTATTCTGGGATGAATTACGTGATTACAAATCGTCCATTTTTAATTCGGACAATAATGTTTGGCGATTATCTGTTCCCTTAACATCTGTCGTGGCTGTGGCTGATGATTCGTGTTTAATAGATTGGGGCGGGGGGTTGTATTGGCTTAATTCTGACCGTTCTGCGGAAGAAATATTTAATATGGCTTCAGTCGCAGGCGGCAGTGCGATGTTGTTTAAAGGTTCTGATCGTCAACAGGAAGTGTTTCAACCTTTAACAGATGGATTATTGTCATTACATAAAGGATTAAAAAACGCCTTTGACCCACACGGCATATTAAATCCAGGGAAGATGTACGCGACAGTCTAGAGCTTATGCAAACATTCATAGAAAAATCAATTAGCGATACATCCGAAGGTAAAGAAGCGGAACGTATTTTACGGTCATGCGTGCATTGTGGTTTTTGTACCGCAACATGTCCGACCTATCAATTATTAGGTGACGAACTTGATGGGCCAAGAGGACGTATTTACCTGATAAAGTCCATGTTAGAGGGAGAGGAAACATCGGATAGAACGCTACAACACCTAGACCGATGTTTGACATGTCGTGCATGTGAAACTACCTGTCCTTCAGGTGTTGAATATGGAAAGTTACTCGATATAGGACGTCATCATATTGAACAAAAAACAACTCGACCTTGGCATCAGCGCCTCGTCCGATTTTTTATCTTACAAACTTTACCTTATAAAGATAGATTTACTCCTTTATTAAGGACGGGGCAATTTTTTCGTTTTTGCCTCCCCTCAAAGATAAAAACGATGATCCCGGCGTATACAAAGAAAGCTAATCTTAAAACGATGAAAGTTCATTCACGTAAGGTTATTTTATTTTCAGGTTGCGTGCAGCCAGCAATGGCTCCGGGGATAAATCAGTCAGTAACTAAAGTATTAGATGCGCTTGGTGTTTCTGTCATTGGTGTTAAAGACGAGCAATGTTGTGGTGCTTTAAGTCAGCACCTTACGGCAACAGAACAGGCCTTAGCCTTTATGAGAGGTAATATTGATTTGTACTGGCCCCTTGTTGAGCAAGGCGTAGAGGCAATAATTGTCTCTGCCAGTGGTTGTGGTGTACATATCAAAGAATATGGTTATTTATTACGTGAAGATGAGGTCTATGCCAGCAAGGCAGCAAAAATTTCAGGCTTAACAAAAGATATCTCTGAGTATGTATCGGAATTTGATTTAGAAAAATTGCAATTAAACAAGCCCAAAAACGTTGCCTTTCAGAGCCCGTGTACATTACAGCATGGCCAAAAATTAAATGGCGTGACTGAAAGCCTGTTAAGCAGGTTGGGTTTCATCTTGCGTGAAGTAAAAGATGCTCATCTATGCTGTGGATCGGCCGGTGTTTATTCTTTATTGCAACCAGCAATATCAGGCAAGCTACAAGCCAATAAAATTGAAAATTTGCTGTCAGGTGAACCAGAGATGATTCTTACAGCCAACATTGGTTGCCTAAAACATTTACAGACAAAAAGTCCGGTACCGGTCAAACACTGGGTTGAGGAAGTAGCTGCATTAATTAAATAATGCAGCTACTGTTTGTAGGTTTTCAAAAAAGATAATGTTATGTCGCTAAATCTATCTTATTCGATGATTAACATACCTGAATCTGAATCTGAATCAGACTCTGACACATCATCGGCAAATTCACCGTCATCAAAGATATCGTCATAACCCGTGGCAGGTGGATTGCCATCATGGACAAGAAACTCACGTTGTTGTAGATAAGCTTCACGGGTGAATGAATAAGTATCCAGCGCTGCTTCGTCACGAATACTGGATGCTTCAAGCAGATTGGCACGTGTGTTCACAGCATTTATAACGCTAATTGGGGCGAAAATTATACCTGACATATAAAAGAACGGGTTTAACAGAGTGCTTGGCACTTGATCTATTACGTCACGTGTTGAGGTTGGTCCCAATAAATAGAGATACGATCCTTGATCTACACCCCAAGTAGCAAGTGTTTGGCCAAAATCTTCAATATTTGCAGGCATACCTATTGGTGTAGAAACATCAAATAAACCTGCAATACCAAATGTTGAATTATAGGTAAAGCGAAGCATGTCTGTTATTCCCTGTTCAAATTTCCCTTGCAAAAAATCATTCAAGATGACATTCAAGTAGCCTAGATTATTGAAAAAATTAGTTACACTGGTTCTAACGGGTAAGGGAGCTAGATCGACATATGACTCAGCAATAGGTTTAATAAGATGCTTATCAAGTGTTTCAGTTACATTGAAGACCACACGGTTTGCCGGTTCTAATGGATCGGGGTCACCGTCATTATTTATACTTTGTGTTGTTGCGCAGCCCGTTGCCAGCGACATAATCCCGATAAGAATCAGGAGTTTTGCTAAATCAAATAAACGCCATCCAGTCATTTTCTACTCTCTCTTGCAGTGCAAATAGGTTGTGATTATCAATCGGCAAATATTGACATACCTTAAGGCTGGAAACAATTTTTAATATTGGTTTTGTTTATATTTCAGGCTGCAAAAGTCTGATTTTTTCTTTCAGGTCGATTAAGAGGGCATCAAAACCCTGATCCTTGATAATGGCAGAATAGTCTGCTCGTTTTAGAGACAGGTCATTTATGCCGTTGGCGATGACACTGATTATCTTCCACTTATCATTCTCTTTTTGGACGATGTAATTGAAAGATACTGGTTCATCATCTGTACGCACAAATTCTGTTTTAACCAGATATCTATTTTTTTTCATCTTCTCTGTAGATATATCTTTAAATGATTGCTCTCTATAAGTATCAAATCGGTCTACATAAGTTGATATGGTCAAACGATTAAATAAATTTATAAATTCCGATTTTGATTTTTCATCAAGCGTTTTCCAGTAGCGACCTAATATAACTTTTGCAATCAGAGGTGAATCGAAATATTCAAGAACCACCTTCTCGATAACGTCATAACGTGCTTGAAAGCTTTGTTTCTCAGCAGCCTGCATAATGTTGATTAATGAGGTATGTAATTCGTTGACAGGGGCCTGAATCGCTTTCTCCTGCTCAGTTTCAGCCCATATATGAGTGCTAAAAAAGACTATTCCTGGATATATAAAATACCTTAAAAATCGTTGAAATGAATGGTGTGGTGAAGTCATTGTGTGAAATCCATAGTTATATAAATAGGTTAAATTATCGGCTGGTTTTATAGTTGTTTTCAGCTATAAAAAATTAGATGCATTTAACTGGATTTTGTTGCAATTAATTATAATGACGGTTTTTCCATACTGCACCCTTGCCAAAATAATAATGATAAGCGGAACTCCATGTCATTAGTAAATAAAGTATGCCTATCAATGGTAAGGTCAATGCATAGACTGGTTTCATTGAATAGTAGCGCAAGGTCGGTATATAACAGACGACTTGCAGGGCAAGGATGATTATTCCGGTTATAAAAATATCGAGTTGAGTTTGTAGTAGTGCTGTAATGGGTAAAGCAAAAGCTGCCACCATCAGCATGGTGCAAACTAATAATAACAATGGAGAATAACCTAGTTGGGTATAGGCGGTTCTTGCAACCATTTGCCAGATGGTCGAAAGTGAATTGTAACTACGGATACTGATTGCAGAATGGGTTAAACCCATCCAGATATTATAACCTTCCTGTTTAATCTGTTTTGCCAATGAACAATCGTCAATCAACGCATTTTTGATGCAGTTAAACCCACCTAATTTTTCAAGCACACTAAATTCAAGCAAGATACATCCACCTGCAGCAGCAGCGATAGATGATGTTGGTTTATTCGATAGATGGAATGGATATAGTAATTTAAAAAAGAAGATAAAAGCCGGCATTAACAGCTTTTCCCAGTTTGACTCCATCTTCAAGTGAGCCATCAGGGACAGCATTTTTAAATCCTTTTCGCGAACTACTTTCAATAATGTCGGAATAAGATTCGGCATCAAAACAATATCGGCGTCTAATAACAAGAGGAAGGGGGTCTTGATGTGTTGGCGTCCCTGTTCCAGCGCCCATAATTTCCCACTCCAACCTTCGGCCAGAGTTGTACCGGGGACTATTTTGAGATTTTCCAGTTCGACCGACTTGGCCAGCTCAGCTGTATTATCGGTGGATTGGTCATCGACCAGAATCACCTGTAATCCATGGCCTTGTTCTTTGAGGGCGGTAAGAGTTTGAGTAATTGTCTCAGATTCATCTCGAGCAGGAATAAGCACAGTGACATCGGATAAGTCCTGATTTTCTGCGCTTTGGCTGTCGAGAGATTCCCGGGTATTCCAGGGTCGCCAAGGCAGTAAGAGTATGGCGACCCAGATAAGCAATCCTGGCATTACTGCCAGGAGAGTTAATTCCATCAGGCGACTTGTTTACTACTAGCGCAACTCTTTGTTGCTTTATTTTCAGAAACCAGTTTCGGAGCGGTTACTGCATCATCGTCATAGAGTACGGGTAATTCAGGTGCCATTTCTCCATCTGTCTTGGGCCCTTTAAGAAATATACCCAAGGCCTTAAATGGATGACTTACTGTGTCGTTCACAGCAGTAGCTTCATACCCGCAATGAACCATGCAATTCGCACATTTAGGATTACGGCCAGTGCCGTAATTTTGCCATTCAGTTTCTTCCATCAGGGCAGAGAAGGTTGGTGCATAACCTTCGCCAACTAACAAGTAACATGGTTTTTGCCAACCAAATACGTTGCGGGTTGGATTACCCCAAGGAGTACATTCATAAGTTTGGTTACCAGCCAGGAAATCCAGATACAGTGATGACTGATTAAAGCGCCATTTTTTACCGATACCAAGTTTGAATATATCTCTGAACAGTTGTTTGCTCTCGGTCTTTTTCAAGAAAACGTCCTGTTTAGGTGCTCTTTCGTAATTATACCCTGGCGAAATAGTGACACCTTCAACACCCAGTTCCATTGCCATATCCATGAATTCTGCGACTTCATCAGCGGTTTCATTTTGAAACAAAGTGCAGTTTATGGTGACACGAAAGCCTTTTTCACGAGCAAGTTTGATAACGCTAATGCATTTATCGAAAACGCCATCCAGACATACAGAAGCATCATGACGTTCTTTGTTGCCGTCAAGATGGATAGAAAACGTCAGATAAGGTGATGGTGTGTATTCATCAATATGTTTCTTCAACAACAGGGCATTCGTGCACAGGTAAACAAATTTCTTACGCTCGATGTAGCCATCAACAATCTGCTTCATTTCTTTGTGTATCAGCGGCTCGCCGCCCGCAATCGAGACTACAGGGGCGCCACATTCATCGATGGCAGCCATACAATCTTCATAACTAAGTCGTTTATCCAGTATCTCTTTCGGATAATCAATTTTGCCACAGCCGGCACAGGCCAGATTGCAGCGAAACAAGGGTTCCAGCATCAATACCAGTGGGTATTTTTTTTCGCCACTGAATTTTTTGCCTAGGATATATTTTCCCATCCTGAATTGCTGAATTAGAGGTACACCCATTAAATAGACTCCAGATTATTGATTCGTTATCGATGTTCGACGCCATTTTTCAGTGCTGACGCACTAAAACCCGTCAAGATAAGTGATGTCCGCCTGAATGTACAGCCCGTGTTTTACATAATTTCAAGCTTTGCCATTAAGAGAGCATTGTTGAAGTAAGTTATTGTTCTTCTTGCATGCCACTTAGTCACTATTCATAATGGCATTATTTTAAAGCAATTATGTAATGAATAACGATATAAATACGCCCCTTCTTGACCAGATAGATTGTCCTGCAGACCTCAGAAAGCTGCCAGAATCACAATTAGAACAGCTTGTCGAAGAACTAAGATTATTTTTGTTGCACTCTGTAAGTAAGAGTGGTGGACACTTTGCGGCGAGTTTGGGTGTTACCGAACTAACCGTTGCGTTGCATTATCTGTATAACACTCCTGAAGATCGTCTGGTCTGGGATGTAGGACATCAAGCCTATATACATAAAATCCTGACCGGCAGAAAAGACCGCTTGCATAGTATACGTCAATGGGAAGGTCTGGCGCCTTTTCCTAAACGTGATGAAAGCGAATATGACACCTTTGGTGTAGGGCATTCAAGCACCTCAATCAGTGCGGCTCTAGGCATGTCCATAGCGGCTTCCCGTACAGGTTCGAATCGCAAATCTGTTGCTATCATTGGTGATGGCAGTATGACAGCAGGCATGGCCTTCGAGGCCCTTAACCATGCTGGCGCACAACATAGCGACTTGTTGGTGATCCTCAACGATAACAACATGTCTATCTCACCTAATGTGGGTGCACTTTCAAATCGTTTTGCACAGTTAATCTCTGGAAAGATCTACTCCAGCATGCGCAAAGGCAGCAAGAAGGTTTTATCTAATATTCCCAATGCAGTCGAATTGGCAAAGCGTGCGGAAGAACATGTCAAAGGCTTGATTGTTCCCGGTACCTTGTTTGAAGAATTCGGATTCAATTATATTGGTCCGGTAGATGGCCATGATCTGCATGCATTAATCAGTACATTAAAAAATATTAGAGAACTCGATGGACCTCAGTTCCTGCATATCATTACCAAGAAGGGTAAAGGTTATGAGCCTGCAGAAAATGATCCGGTTAAGTATCATGGTGTTACCCCGTTTGATCCTCACAAGGGTATTGTTCCCTCTGCTAAACCGTCTACTTCTGGTCCAACCTATAGCAAGATCTTTGGTGATTGGGCCAGTGATATGGCGACAATCGATCATCGATTTGCGGCAATAACACCCGCAATGCGCGAGGGCTCGGGTTTAGTACAATTTGAAAAAGATCACCCGGATAAATACTTTGACGTGGCGATAGCTGAACAGCATAGCGTTACTGTCGCTGCCGGTATGGCCTGCGATGGCTTGAAACCTGTTGTGGCAATCTATTCTACGTTCTTACAACGCGCCTATGATCAATTGGTCCATGATGTTGTGGTTCAGGAATTACCGGTATTGTTTGCGATAGACAGAGCAGGTTGTGTTGGCGCAGATGGACCTACTCACAATGGTTCTTATGATCTGAGTTTTATGCGCTGTTTACCGAAAATGGTGATCATGGCCCCGGCAGATGAAAACGAATGTCGTCAGATGCTCTATACAGGTTATCAACTCGATAAACCTGCTGCAGTGCGTTATCCACGTGGCACCGGTCCCGGTGTGGAAATACAACAAGAGATGACTGCATTACCGCTTGGTAAAGCGGAAATCAGACGCAAAGGTAAGAGTCTGGCTATCCTGGCATTTGGTACGATGGTTGAACCCTGTGAACGTATAGCAGAAGAACTTGATGCCACAGTTGTAAATATGCGCTTTGTTAAACCAATTGATGAAATGTTGATTGTCGAAATGTGTGCTGATCATGATCTGATAGTTACTGTTGAAGAAAATGTTATACCGGGTGGGGCAGGTGCAGCTGTGAATGAAGTTATAGCAGCACATGGGGTTACACAAAAGATTGCTAACTATGGTTTACCGGACAGATTACTTCAGCATGGCTCCAGAGAAGATATGTTACGCGATGCTGGTCTTGATTATGAAGGCATACGTAATTTTATTATTTCCCAGTCAGACCAGTTTGAAAAGGAACGAAAGATTAGTAGTGCGTCGTAGTTTTTTCTCTAGTTTGCTTTTAATTTTTTGGATGCCCATGGAATCAATATAAACCACTGAAAATAGCCCACCAATACAAAACCGATCCAGGTGAGGATTAGCATCGGTTCATTACTTGGCAATGAGATTCCACAACATTTATCAATTGAAAACCCAATAAATGCGATAGCCATTGCAAATATATAACCCAGTGGAAATGTTAGCCCTAAAATGAGTAGGCCATAAAAAATATGAGCTTCTTTATTATCGAAATTAAACAACGGTACGCACAAAACTGCGCCGCAGATAATTAACCAAATACTTAGTTTAATTAGATTTGATTTCTTCATTACAACCTAACTAGATTTATAGCCACTTTCATGATGAAGACGCTTGATTGCTAGGGGTTAAAAATTTTTCCGATTTCTTTAATCAACCTTTCCATATCACTATTACTCATCTCTCCCATACAGGAGATACGAAAGCGTGATTTGGCAAAGTCGCCTTGTCCGGCGTAGATGACGAAGCCGGCGGTTTTGAGTTTGTCGTGTAGTGTTTCGTAACTGATGCCTTCCGGTAGCGGGAATGAGTTTAATACACAGGAGCATTGTTCTCGTTCAAGGCAAGCGTTGATGTTTAGTTGTTGTAAACCATCACGCACGATATCCATGCGTTGCCAATAGAGCTGTTGTCTTTTTTTCCAACCACCAGCATCGTTTAATTCATCTAATGCTTCTGCTAAAGCATAGAAGGTATGCACCGATTGTGTGAAGGGCGTGCCATTGGCATCCTGATTTTTTAAATACGTTACCAGATCAAGGTAGAGTGTGCGCGATGGTGTTGCCGACATTTGTTTCATCGCCGTTCTATTGGCAATGACGAAAGATGTACCTGGCACAGCATGCAAACATTTATTCGCGGTTGCGGCGCAGGCAGCAATATTCCAGCCTTCGAATTTTATTTCTTCCGCACCAAAGCTACTGACGGCATCAAGTAGTAAGGGGATATTGCCGTGTTTGTTGCAGAGTTCTGCAATGGCATCGATATCATTTAAACGGCCGGTCGTTGTTTCATGATGGACTACGGCAACATGTGAAATTTCTTTGTGATACTGTAATTCGCCTTCAATTTTGACAAGATCAATCTCATCTCCCCATTCATGATGTGCTACCACGTGGGCAATATCATGGATCTGTGCAATCTTTGTTAAGCGTTCGCCATAGACACCATTTTCGATAATCAGAACCTTGCCGTGTGCCGGTATAAGACTGGTCATCATAGCTTCCATTGCCGATGTGCCGGAACCGGTAAAGACAATACTTGCCCAATCTTTAACTGAAAGGTTATAGACGTTTAATAGTTCGGTTCTAATCTTGTTTTGCAGGTCAATGAATTCCTGTTCACGATGGCAGAGATCGGGTTTTAAGAGTGCCTTGCGTACACGTTCGCTTAGAACAACTGGACCCGGATTGAGAAGAAGAGTTGTCATAGTTAGAAGCTGCTGTTTATGTGTTGCATAAATCTTACCAATACCTCGTTTGGGGTAATATCCGGTCTGGGTAAATCATCAATTGTACCGGCAGCTATTTTTAAATGAGCAAAGACGGGGCCTTCCTGTGGTTCTAAAGCGAACACCTCATCAATAGTGTCGATTTCGTTACCCGACAAACATACACCATAGCCACTCGCCTCTGCTACCTTTGAGAAATCTATATTCCTCCCAACGGTCGCCTGAGCGCCGGTGGAATCATGTACTTCATTATTTAATAGAATATGAATCAGGTTATTACCAGCATAACTGCCTATGGTGGCGAAATTTCCCATGCGCATCAAGCCAGCACCGTCACCATCGATCACGATTACTTTTAAATCGGGTCTCGCCAAAGCAATCCCCAGACCGAGTGATGAGGCACAGCCCATAGAACCCACCATGTAGATTTGATTCGGTCGGTCATTGATTGCGAATAGTTCACGCCCGGTAAAACCGGTAGTCGCAATTAACACCGTATTTTCTTCCGGCGTATGATCGATAATACGTCGTAATGCAGCATTCCGATTGATCGTTATAGCATCCGCATTATGCGATGATCGTACAACGATTTTACGTTCTGAAATATCAGTAACAGGATTTTTATGTAAGGCCTGTGGCGCTACCGTTCCTTTTTCCATAATGAAGGCATATGGTCGTTGTTCTTTTTGCATGTATTCATCTGCGCGTTGCAAGGCGGGGACAATATCCTCAGCTTTGCTTGGAAATATTTCCCATGGCACGCGCATGGTATCAAACAGTTCTTTCGTTATTTGCCCCATTAATTCATGTTGCGGTTCATCTTTTACGCCGGGTTGTCCACGATGTGTGCTGATGATTAAACAGGGTATGCGAAACACATAAGAGAGCGACGTGATTGGACTAACAGCGTTACCCAAGCCTGAGTTTTGCATCATCACGACGGAGCGTTGGCCGCCGATGGCTGCTCCCGCTGCCGTTGCCAGAGCATCGCCTTCATTAGCTGATGAAACATATTCCAACGCATCGTCATTGATAACGTAATTAATAAATGGTGTTAAAAATGAACAAGGGACACCCGTGTAGCGACTGAAGCCAAGTTTTCTTGCAGCTTCAACAAATTCTTTTGCTTCTATCAATGTACTTCTCTTTAGGTTTTAATTTTATCTTGCGTTTATTGAGTGAAGTCACCAGCGCGATCAATATCATCAAGCGAATTAACATCTAACCAATGCCCGTCAATATAATGAACATGAACTGGTTTGCCTTGCTCGATCAAATGGTTTAACAAATCGGGTAGTGTGAGTTCATTAAAGTTGGTCGCTGTCTTTAATTCATTAAGTGCGGCTTCTATCCATTGTCGACCTTGTTTTCTGACACGCATCATACCGATCCAGTAACCGGAAGTTTGTTTGTCGGCTGCATCTGCAGATGAGGACAATTGCGTTAGAGTTACATTTTGCATAAAGGGCGATCGGTCATCATCTTTACTACAATAGGCATAATCCGGTGAACCGGTAATATTTGGATTATCTAAAGCAGAGTCGACAATAATAACTACCTCTCCATCAGTCTCAATCAAGTCCCTGAGAATATATTCCCTGAACAAAAGATCACTATAGAGGATTAACATATCGTCATTGAAGTTCTCTTGTGCACAGATCAATGTTTGTAGTTCATCACCACTGTCATAATCTTCATTGATACATTTTTCGATACCCAGAAGGTCTATGGCGTCTGCTTTATAACCCGCGATTACTGTCGACTTATTGATCCCGGCTTTTTTAAGCCCTTCCATTAATCTGCCCAGTAAGGTTTTGCCACCAATACTGATCATTGCTTTCGGCTTATCATGGGTTAATTCGTGTAATTCACTGCCTCTACTGGCAGCAAGAATGATGGCGTGGATATCAGATTTTTGTACCAGATATTTATCTTGTGCTTTACTTAGTTCTTCGGCGCCTTGTAATTTGAAGATATGGTCTACACTGGCAATTTTATCCTCGATATCAGCTAATGACTCTGATTCAAAAATGGTGTTGCTGGTTTTTTCCATGGCTGCAACGGAGGTGCGTATCATATGGTTTGCCCAGATAACCAAATCGATACCCGCTTTACGAAAAGCATCGGTTGGTGTGCTGTAATATTTAGTCGGGACAATAACTAATGGTGAACGTCCCGCCCATTCTTTGGCAAAGGCAAGGATTTCATCAGGTCTGGATAGTTTGCTATGGATCAATATTCCATCAGCACCAGCTTGATGGTAGGCCTCTGCTCTTTTCAATGCTTCATTTAATCCCCATCCTGCGATCAATGCTTCAACTCTGGCGACGATACAAAAATCATCATCGGTCTGGCTGTCTTTACCCGCTTTAATCTTGCCACAGAATTCACCGATTTCTGCCAAGGGTTGTTTGTTACCATCGATAAAGCTGTTCGTTTTAGGAAACTGTTTATCTTCTATGCAAACTCCCGCGATATCACGTTGTTCAAGTTTAACTACCAGGCGACGCATATTATTAAAATTACCATAACCGGTATCACCATCCAGCAAGATAGGTATGGTGGTTGCATCTGACATAAATTCAAGCATATCGACGACCTGAGTCCAACTGGCTTCATTGCTATCACGCACACCAAATTGTGCTGACATCGCAAGGCCACTGCCCCAAATACCTTTAAAGCCAGCACTTTCAACTATACTTGCCGAGATACCATTATGTGCTTCCAGAATAAATTCAAGTTCGTTTGATTCGAGCAGTGAACGTAGTTGTTTACACTTGCTTGTTTTTTTATTGTTATTTTTAGACATTTTATATTAATTACTGATTAATGATTGATGGGTGATAATGCAGGTATTATTTCTTTTTGCGCGCGTTCAATATCCTCAGGAAAATCTATTTCAATCCAGGGGACACCGGTGACGTCTTCATATCCAAATTGTGATGCATCTTTTAACAACAAGTCGCGAATGGCTTCTTCATAAGGGGTCTTGTTTTCGCCTTTGGCAAGGTAGTCATCTATTCGTTCAAGCAGAGATTGTCCAATTTGATTATTAAATTTGAAAAAGCCTACTGATTCTCCCTGCATAGTATAATCAAGATTGTCAGCGATGTGCTTTCTAAATTCATTTATACGCCCATTTTTATCAACACAAATCTTGACGGGCTCATCGCCGGGAATAAAGTCTCGATCCAGTAACAGGCAATTATCAATACTGGTAGTGACCAAACGCCGAATCATTTCCTGATCATAAAGAACATCGGCATCCATTAATATGAACTCAGCTTCATTAAGTATAATTGGGCGTGCACAACCAAGACTGATAATGCTACCGTCAGTGTAACGATCATTATAAATATAATTGATAGTCATGGTCTGGCCTTCAAGATGTTCCATAATCAACTCTGATTCATAACCGGTGACAATGGTTATTTCTTCAATATGGTTTGCCGAAAGAATTTCAATATGGCGTTTTAGTAAGCTCTTTCCTTCAAACTCCAGTAATGATTTTGGTTGGTTTGCAGCGTGATCACCGAGCCGGTTACCAATGCCAGCGGCAAGAATAATAGCCTTCATAATGTTTTTAGTAATACCTTCGTGTAAATTATTTGAGAAGTAGATCAGATTTTGTCGTTTATTGGCAACTATAGGCCGAGCCGGATTGTATCACCCTTAGTAACAGTTCTTTGCTAATAAATGCAGATAAAAATTCAATGTATTATCAATAATGTGTTTTAATAAAATCTCATAAACCATTATAAGTAGTGTATTTTAATCTACAAATGAAAATTCCAGAACAATTAGGTAAGTACGAAATAAAAGAACAGGTTGGTCGCGGTAGCATGGGTATTGTCTATAAAGGATATGATCCTTATGCAGATCGTGATGTTGCCGTTAAGGTAGCGTTATCTGAAAACCTGAATGATAAAGAGTCTGGAGAACGATATCGAAAAATGTTCTTCAATGAAGCGCACACCGCTGGCACTCTTAAGCACCCTAATATAGTCGAGATTCTGGATGCTGGTGCCGATCAGGATCATTGCTATATTGTCATGGAACTTATCGAGGGCGGTGATACCTTAAAAACTTATTGTAATTCTAATAATTTATTACCCTTCGAGCTAGTAATTGAAATTATATTCAAGTGTGCAAAAGCACTGGATTATGCACATCGTAACGGTGTTATTCATCGCGATATTAAACCGACAAATATACTTATTGATGAAAATCGAGATGTGAAGATTGCCGATTTCAGTATCGCGCATATTATGACTTCAGATACGACCAATACCATGCCAATGGGATTTGTGGGTTCCCCACGCTATATGTCTCCGGAACAAGTTCAGGAAGATGTAATAACAAATCAAACGGATCTTTTTTCATTAGGTATCGTTATGTATGAGCTACTGACTGGAAAACATCCTTACCCTGCGGAAAGTTTTTCACGATTGATCCATATAATTATAAATGAAGAGCACTTACCGTTGAGTACACACCGTTCAGATGTTCCTGAAATTCTGGAGAAGATTGTTCATCACGCGTTGCAGAAAAATCCGGAAAAACGTTACAAGATGGGTTTGAATTTTGCAGCTGATTTAAGTCTGGCATTTGATTGTCTTGAACAACCCAAGGAAGATATTGAAGTTCAGGAAAAATTTAATTTAATACAATCGTTGGATTTTTTCAGTGAATTTCCTGTTTCAGAACTTTGGGAAATAATTCGTGCCGGTATCTGGCAGAAATTTAATACCGGTTCTGAAATAATTGTTGAGGGCGATATAGATGACTCATTTTATATTATTACATCGGGGGAAGTGGATGTTTTTAAAGACCGATCATTAATCGGACACTTAAAATCAGGTGATTGCTTTGGTGAAATGAGTTATTTAAGCAAGGCAAAAAGAACGGCAACAATTATCGCAAAAAGCGATGTTGATTTAATGAAAATTAATGCCACATTAATTGAGCAAGCATCAATAGAGTGTCAGTTACATTTTAGCCGTGTATTTATGAAAACACTGGTTAAGCGATTATCTGAGACAACAGCCATGTATGTCTCTAAACAAGATTAGCAAGATCATTGTAAGCGGGATTTTTTATAGAGTTCAATCAGATTTTGTGTAGATGAATCCAGGTCTTTTGTTGTTTTTTCTCCATTCATGTTTTCGTATATAGCCATCGCCAGTTTTTTTCCTAATTCAACACCCCATTGGTCAAAAGAATTGATCTGCCACAATAATCCTAGCACGAAAGTTCTGTGCTCATATATCGCGATCAATGAACCCAGGGTTTCAGGCGTTAACTCAGAATATATTATTGTAGTACTTGGTTTATTACCGGAAATGTATCGATTTGCATCAGTATTGTTTTCACCTTGCATTAAAGCCTGGCTTTGAGCCAGACAATTAGCGAGGAGTAACGCATGGTGTTCCTTATTACCTTGCTTTGTTAAAGGCACAAGAAAATCTACAGGTACCATGTGTGTTCCCTGATGTAATAACTGAAAAAAAGAATGTTGTGAGTTTGTACCTACTGAACCCCAGCAGATAGGCATAGTTTTGTAATCAATAATGTGTCCATCTAAATTCACTGACTTACCATTGCTTTCCATTAGCAGTTGAGATAGATAATCGGGGAATAATTTCAACGACTCGTCGTAAGGAATAAAGGCATGTGTTTCTGCTTCAAAGTAATTTGAATACCAATAATCAATTAGTGCAAGAACAACCGGAATATTATCTTCAAGCGGTGTTTGTGAAAAATGTTCGTCCACTTCATGTGCACCAGCAAGTAGTTTCTTGAAGTTTTCAAATCCTGTCGCTAATGCGATAGGCAAGCCTATCGTTGACCATAATGAAAATCTGCCGCCAACCCAATCCCATAACTCAAAAACATTCTCCGGTTTTATTCCGAATTCAACTGTTGCATCAAGGTTGTTAGAAACAGCAACAAAATGTTTGCTGATATCATTGCAACCTTTATTTTGCATCCATGTTTTTAGCGTAGTTGCATTAGTCAGAGTTTCAATAGTGTTGAATGATTTTGACGAAATTATAAATAATGTTGTTTCAGGATTTATGGTTTTGAGTAAAGAATCAATTGCCTGATAATCAATATTTGATATGAAAAAAGATCGTGTTTCACACTGACGAAACTTATCTAATGCATCAACCACCATTTTAGGGCCAAGATCTGAACCACCAATACCAATGTTAACAAAGGTATCAATTGGTTTATTTGTCCAGCCCCGGTGTGTCTTGTTATGTACATTGCAAACAAAGGCTTCAATTTTTTCGAGTTCCGCATGAACTTTTTCAACTATATTTACATTATTTATTTTAATATTTTGGTTCGATGTGGTTCGTAATGCTGTATGTAGTACAGCACGATCTTCAGTAATATTTATTTTTTCCCCGGCAAACATCGCCTTGATGGAAGCATCAATATCAGATGCCTGAGCAAACTTGAATAATAATGGCAAGGTCTCATCTGAAATAATATTCTTTGAATAATCTATATGAAGACCAGGAAAATGTATTGTATATTTTTTACCTCGGTTCTGGTCATGCATAAATAGATCACGCATATGAATATTACGCATCTCGTTATAGTGTGCAGTTAATTGTCCCTGGACTTTTTCTCTATCACTTTTTAAAGACATATGAGTTATCGTTGTGAATATAATTAGATTATGAAGTATGGAAGGATAGATTTTAGGATGGATTTATTGTCTATCCAACAATTTATAGAAAAGATATCAGGAAATAGTTAATGTTATTCAATTATAGATAGAGGCAAGCTTAAGGAATCTTAATATTATGAGATTCCTTAAGCTTAAAGGTATTGCTTTATATTACTATCTATCAACCTGTTAAAGAGCAAATGTCAGGCGGTATCAGTAATATAATGCTCCAACTGTTCAATAATAAATTCCTTATCAGAAATAATGCTTTTAACCACATCCATGATCGATAAAACACCGACAGTATTGTCTTCATCAACGACAGGCAAATGCCGTATATGATTTTTCGACATAACAACCAGACATTCGTCGAGAGTCTGGGATGTATTAACGGTTTTTAATTCTGAGGTCATTATTTCGCGAACTAAAGTAGCAGATGAACTACGATTATTCAGGATGACTTTTCTGGTGTAATCTCTTTCAGACAAAATACCTGACAATTCATCACCTTCCATTACAAGTAACGCACCAACTTTTTTTTCATTCATCATTCGTATGGCATCAATTACCAGTGAATCCGGTGTTACAGAGAATATTTCACTATGTTTAGCATTTAGTAGTTGTTTAACTGTTGTTGTCATAACGCCCCCCTCAATTTTAGACGCAGTCTATGTATCACAGCGCTATCGTTACTATATGATTCAGTATAGTAGTCTGGTTACTATGGTCAATAAGCACTGAATTGTGCGTGTAACAGCTGTATGAATGTCGTTACAGTATGACACTATCATTTATATTAAAATCAATATATATGCATTAATATAGATAAGTAACTTGTATTATTTTGATAAGTTATTGGGTGACAAATTTGTTGCGCTGCACATAGAATAGATGTTTCTATAATATTGAGATAGACAATTATCACATGACTAATAATGTCCCTGAGAAACTGGGTAAATACGAAGTAAAG
>Ga0222715_10000126_pt1 | contig 78283 bp, 72 predicted proteins | sample C33_9DmetaG_FD_165056 | JGI IMG/M metagenome (GOLD analysis project Ga0222715, IMG submission 165056) | Estuarine water microbial communities from San Francisco Bay, California, United States - C33_9D | ecosystem: Environmental > Aquatic > Marine > Unclassified | place: USA: California...
TGTATCCTCTACAACTGACAATTCCTAACTCGCTTTATTACTCGTGTTTGGTGGTTTGTCTTAGCGCTTTAATTTGCGCGCGACGTCCCTTAAAAAACGCAGAAATTTTACCCGAGCACTCTGCTGATAAGACCCCACTCTGCACTTCGACTTGATGATTCAATTTATCGTGTTGCAGTAGATTTAAAATACTTCCAGCGCAGCCTGTTTTATAGTCTGAAGCGCCAAACACAGCACGCTTGATCCGCGCATGCACAATTGCACCAGCACACATCGAACACGGCTCCAAAGTCACATAAACAGTCGCATTTAATACTCGATAATTGTCGATATTCTTAGCCGCAGCTTGAATAGCCATAATTTCAGCATGACCACAGGGATCGTTATCAATGATTGAGCGATTATAGCCTTCGCCAATAATTTTATTATCAAGTACTATCACAGCTCCGACTGGCACTTCCCCCATACTTTCAGCTTTATCCGCTAGAGTAAGTGCATGTGTCATCCATAATTCATCTTGCGCTATTTGGCTTAGGTCTGACATTAGTGATTTTACTCAATTATTAGTAATTTTGACAAAATCTAGTGTAGCACAAATAGTGTCAATAAAATTAAGCAGTTGAAAAGGTTAAGTTTTATATTTGGCACAGAACTTGTTATCTTGTCTATACTAACTAGAAAAAAGGAACCATTATGAATATGACTGCCATCGCTATTGTCGCGATTTGTTGCTGGGCATTAGTCGCGATTGTTGAAGCTGCTAAATCTAACAAAAAGCACAAAGTCTCGCAAATTGAGCGAGAAGAAATCGAAAAGGAATTACATAGTTTGAAGTCTCGTGTTGAGACGCTAGAGCGAATTGTGACTGATGAAAGTTACACGCTAAAAAAGGAATTCGATAATCTCAAATAAACATATGACACATTAATGGCCATCGAGAATATGCCGTTCAGCTCGCTCGACTCGCCGAGGTTTACCACTGATAACTAGGATATCGTTATCATGTAACACCTCGGTTAATGTTGGATTTTGGATTACGTCGTTACCTCGTTTTATTTTGCGCACATGGATCCCATATTTAACTAAATTACACGCTGCTATGGTGCGTCCAACAGCCCATGCAGAACGGTTAAGGTTAATCGCATGCATAAATTGTAATGTATCTGCACTTTCATAATTCAGCTCAGTCGTCTCACCCGGATAAAAACCATGAAGGTGATCGTATTTGCCTTTACGTTCATTGCGAATACGTTTTAAAATTCGTGCCATAGGCACGCCGCTATAGTGATAAACCTGTGACACCAACATCAATACTCCTTCTTGTAACTCAGGAACAACTTGTGTTGCGCCACTGTTATACAGCGCCTCTAATGCATAATCTTTGCGTGTGCGGACAATGATTGGAATATTAGGATTAAAGCTCCGTATACATTGGATACATTGGGTTACTTTTGGAATATGGTCAAAGGTAATGATCACCGACACTGCCGAATCAATATTAACGCTTTGCAAAATCGCTTTGTCTGAAACATCACCATAAATAACGGGTTCATTCGCCATTTGTGATTCTTGCACACGGATAGGATCAATATCTATCGCCACATAACTGATCTTTTCCATATCTAACATTCTTGCCGTTGACTGCCCTACTCGAGCAAAGCCCAAAATAACGACATGACCTGAGCGCTCGACTTCTAACACTTGGGCATTATTAATAATATTGGCGGTATCATCAGGTGCAAAATAATTGGCAAAACGCACACTATTGGCAACCAAATACGGCGTTATGGTCATACTAAGGATCCCAATACTGACCAAAATCGAAGCCGTAGTGGGATCTAAAACCGTGTGGGTGACTGCTAACGAAGCAAGAATAAAGCTAAACTCGCCCATTTGACAGACCTTAAACGCGGCTGCCCACGCATCATTCGCATCGGTTTTCACGACCATCGCAGAAAAACGCACAATCAAGATTTTTAACACCAACATCGCGAGTAACCCGCACACAATAATCCCAGCGTATTCTGCGACCACAGATAGCTCTAAGCGCATGCCGACTGTCACAAAAAATAAGCCCATCAAAATATCTTGAAAGGGACGAATATCCGATTCTAATTGGTATTTATACTGACTTTCACCTAGCATCATGCCTGCGATAAATGCCCCTAATGCAAGAGATAACCCCATCGCATAAGTAAAGCCAGCAGCTATCAATACCACGGTTAAAGTCGTCAATACGAATAGTTCATCGGTACGCGTATTAGCAATCTCTCTAAATAACTTAGGTAAGACCCACTTGCCAATTAGCATTAACGAAGTAATAACGACAACCCCTTTGATACACGCCATAGCAACTAGCACAGCAAAGGACGTGTCAGAAGGGCTATTAACCAACGGGATTAAAATAAGAAAAGGCACTACAGCGAGATCTTGAAACAACAAGATAGATACCGCAAGTTGCGAGCGCGGCGTATTGAGCGTGCCCATTTCGGTGGTTTGTTTAATCACGATTGCAGTCGAAGATAGACCGATAATGCCACCAATAACCAAAGCAGCAGAGATGGAAAAACCTAATAAATAAGCAATGCTCGCCGCCACTAATGTGGTCAGTAACATCTGCCCTAGACCAAGCCCAAATACCAAATGGCGCATCGCTTTAAGCTTGGGTAAAGAAAACTCTAAACCGAGGGTAAATAATAAAAATACAATGCCTATATCCGCTAAGACATGCATTTCTTCAATATGATCAAATAAATTAAAGACACTCGGTCCAACAACAATGCCCGCAAACAAGTACGCTAATATAGGAGGTAAATTGATCCGCTTAAAACACCATGTTGAAATCACAGCAACAACCAGTAAGCTCAGAACTGAAATAAATTCGGTTGGCATGTATTAGTCCTTGCTCAGGTTATATTCAACACCATTACACCATAACAGTTCATCATGACTATTGTGTTGCAGTATTAATGTGAATGGGCGCCACCATGGCGGGATTGACCAAGCCTGATACCATTGCTTAATAGGTTTATGTTGTCCGGCATCATTCGGCTTAATTTTATAACTCAATGGCACAGCCTGATATGACATATTTTCACCCTGTGCAAATTGACGACTGGCTTGCTGGTTGAACCTTACTTGAGCGTCATCTAAAGTGGTTTGAAATACGCAATAAAGATGCGCTTGGTAACGGAAAAAATGTACCATTTGCCCAAGTTGATTAACCACGGTCAGCTGACCTTTGGCGTCTGACTTAGCATCAATTACTTGTTCCAAACTAACGAGTTGCGCTTGGGTGAGTAACGCTTGTGCATGACGCTGAGCGAATAAACGCAGTATTTGGGTTTGCCATGGCTGCGAAAAATGCACTAATTCATTTAATGATAGTTCATCCCCCCGCAAACAAGAGGTTAATTTTTCGTTAGTCGCATCAAGTAATAAGGCTTGTTCTTGCGATAACACTTGCATACTTTGCGCGACTTTATTGATCCATTGTGGCCAACGTTGACTTAATATCGGAAGGACTTCATGACGCAAAAAATTACGATCATAGTGGGTGTCTTGATTACTTGGATCTTCAACCCAATCACTTACTTTTAGCGTCTCTTGCGCGTAGCTATCAATTTGAGCTTGAGTGATCTCTAAAAGTGGACGGGATATCGTCATACTTGGCTGGGCACCAAAGCGACTAATCTGGGTTTGCCATGCAGGCATCCCTGTTAACCCTTGGCTACCCGCTCCACGCTTAAGGTTTAAGAACAAGGTTTCAACTTGATCATTGGCATGCTGCCCAAGGAGTAAAACGCCGTTGTCTGCCATGGCGGAAAATAACGCTCGATATCGGGCTTCACGTGCATTGGCTTCGATGTTACCTGTTGCTGCAACTGAGACGTCCAAAACAGAACAAGGTAAGCCATAGCGTGTAGCTAAAGCAACACAATGCTCTGCCCATGATGATGATAATGCCTGAAGATGATGATTGACGTGTAATAGTGTCAAAGGATAAGCTGCATTTGACGGCCATTGCTGCATTAAAACATCGAGTAACACAACGGAGTCTTTACCGCCACTCAACGCTAAATAAACTGGACGCTCAGCAATAAACGTCCAGTTAGGAGAGGTTAAATCAAGTAGCTGTTTAACAGTAGCCAAACGACATAAGTCTTTCGTAACGTTGGCCCTTAAGCTCATCTAGACTCAGAGATTTTAACTGTGCTAATTGCTGTTTAATCGTAGCTTTGTAATTTGCAGCCATTGCTTGATGATTGCGATGTGCACCACCTAATGGCTCTGCAATAATATCGTTAATCAAGCCAAGAGATTTAATTTGTTCAGCGCCAACGCCCATTGCTTCAGCGGCAAGTGGTGCTTTTTCAGCACTCTTCCACAAAATAGAAGCACAACCTTCCGGAGAGATTACGGAGTAAGTTGAGTATTGCAACATATTAACGCGATCGCCCACACCGATAGCTAAGGCTCCACCTGAGCCACCTTCACCAATCACGGTACAAATAACAGGCACATTCAGCTCAGCCATTTCTTTAAGGTTACGCGCAATCGCTTCAGATTGTCCACGCTCTTCTGCACCGACTCCAGGGTACGCTCCAGGAGTGTCAATAAGAGTAATGATAGGCAGATTAAAACGTTCCGCTAATTTCATTAAGCGCAAAGCTTTACGATAACCTTCGGGCTTTGGCATACCGAAGTTACGCTTGATTTTTTCATGCGTGTCACGGCCCTTTTGATGACCAATAATCATCACAGGCTCATTGTCTAACATCGCTAGGCCACCAACGATGGCTTTGTCGTCAGCATAAGCGCGGTCTCCCGCCAGCTCATTAAATTCACTAAACGCATGCGCAATATAATCTTGGGTGTATGGACGTAAAGGATGACGAGCTAACTGAGATACTTGCCAAGCACCGAGATCTTTAAAAATCTTTTTGGTTAGATCCTCGCTCTTCTCTTGTAGACGATTAATTTCATCTTCAAGACCCACGTCAAGTTTACCTGTTTGATTAACTAATCGAAGTTCTTCTATTTTGGCTTCTAATTCAGCAACCGGTCGCTCAAAATCCAAAAAATGTACGCTCATGTACTATCCTAATAAAATGTGCTGTATCGGTTAAGAAAACATCAATTTGACGTTTTGCTCACCCATACATTGTCTTAATTCATGTAATAGTTGATCACTCGGAGTCACGTACCACTCGGCATTTGACGTAAGTGCAACTTCTAAATCTTCATGTTGAACATTAAACTCCAACGGGCATGTACCGCCGCGATAATGTTCTAAAATACGGGATGCCTCATCAATTGTACGATTTAATTGTTGGTTATATTCTATCGTAACTGATAACGCACGAACAAATTGTTCGCGTGCATCGGTAATATCTAACAATGATCTTACCGTCATTGTATTGCCACCAGAGAATTCATCAAAGCTGACCTCTCCTTTTACGTACAATATTTTATCTGATTGTAGCAGTGGTTCATAGGTATCATATAAATCTGGGAACAATCTAACATCAACCCGTCCGGATTTGTCGTCTAGTGTAACAATGCCCCAACGACGACCTTTTTTGTTGGTCATTACCCTGACAGCCAAGACTAACCCTGCCAGTGAGACTTGGTTTCCTTTTGCCGTAGGCTTGATATCTTTAATACGGCAATCCGTGTAATGTGTTAACTCACTAAGATATTGGTTAATCGGGTGACCGGTTAAATATAATCCCAAGGTTTCTTTTTCACCGTCAAGCCAGACTTTTTCTGACCATTTAGGAACATTGGCAAACGCCTGATGGGCATCTTCCGCTTCAGTCAACAAACCGAACATGTCACCTTGACCAAAGCTTTCTGCGCGCGCATGTTGTGTCGCGGCATCCAAGGCATCTTGTAATGTCGCCATTATCGCAGCACGATGCGGGCCTAAATTATCCATCGCACCAGCAAGCACTAGCTTTTCTAGGACGCGCTTATTGACTTTTTTAATGTCAATTTTGGCACAAAAATCAAATAAATCAGAAAATGCACCTTGTTCATTGCGCGCTTGAATAATAGCTTCAATGGGACCTTCACCGACACCTTTAATGGCGCCGATACCATAGACAATTTCTTGTTGCTCATTCACCGTAAATTTATATTTACCGCTATTGAGGTCCGGTGGACAAATCGTAATTCCCATGCGTTGACATTCGTCGGCTAAGGTAACGATTTTATCAGTATTATCCATATCCGCAGACATTACTGCCGCCATGAAGTACGCGGGATAATGCGTCTTCAACCACAACGTCTGATACGATACGAGAGCATAAGCAGCTGAGTGCGATTTGTTAAACCCGTACCCGGCAAATTTTTCTACTAGGTCAAAAATCTTCATCGCTAAGTCAGGGTCGATGTTGTTGTTTTTAGACCCCTCAGCAAACACCGAGCGTTGCTTTTGCATCTCTTCGGGTTTTTTCTTACCCATCGCACGACGTAATAAATCAGCGCCACCGAGTGAATATCCAGCCATTTCTTGAGCAATCTGCATGACTTGCTCTTGGTACAAGATAATCCCATACGTCGGCTCTAGAATGACTTGTAAACATTCATGTTGATAACTTGCGTCGGGATACGAAATCGCTTCACGGCCGTGTTTACGGTCGATAAAATTGTCTACCATGCCCGATTGCAGTGGCCCAGGTCTAAACAGTGCAACCAGTGCGATAATATCTTCAAAGCAATCTGGACGCAGACGCTTAATGAGATCTTTCATGCCACGGGATTCTAATTGGAATACCGCGGTTGACTCGGCGCGTTGTAATAATTTGAAGCTATCGGGATCTTCTAATGGAATTTGGGTGATATCAACTTCTTCGCCCGTCATCTCTTTGATCATATCAATCGCCCATTGAATGATCGTCAACGTTCGCAGACCGAGGAAATCGAATTTAACTAAACCGGCGGTTTCTACGTCATTTTTATCAAACTGCGTAACCGGGTTGTTACCAGCATCATCACAATACAAAGGAGAAAAATCAGTGATCTGAGTCGGCGCGATAACTACTCCACCTGCGTGTTTACCCGCATTTCGAGTGACGCCTTCTAAGATACGCGCCATGGTTAACAGATCTTTGACATCGTCATCCATCGCTTCTAACTCACCAAGACGAGGTTCAACATCAAAAGCTTTAGCTAGCGTCATACCCGGATCGGACGGAATAAGCTTGCTAATCCGATCAACAAAACCATAAGGGTGGCCCAATACTCGGCCTACATCGCGTACTACGGCTTTTGCCGCCATCGTACCAAAAGTAATAATTTGTGATACCGCTTCACGACCGTACATCTGAGCGACGTGGTCGATTACTTCATCCCGTCTATCCATGCAAAAATCGATATCAAAATCGGGCATTGATACCCGTTCTGGATTCAAGAATCGCTCAAATAGCAAGTCAAACTCAAGTGGATCAAGGTCGGTAATATCTAGCGCATAAGCCACCAGTGAACCCGCACCTGAACCCCGGCCTGGACCAACAGGAATACCGTTATCTTTAGACCATTGAATGAACTCCATCACGATCAAAAAGTACCCAGGAAAGCCCATTTGGTTGATCACAACCAATTCAATTTCTAAGCGTTCATCGTATTCTTTGCGTTTTTCTTTGCGATCGTTTTCATCTGGAAAAAGACTTAGCAGTCTGCGCTCAAGGCCCTCTTCCGATACCTTAACTAGGAAGTCTTCAGTCGATAATTCCCCTGTTGGAAAATTAGGTAAGAAATACGTCCCAAGCTGAACAGTGACATTACAACGCTTTGCTATCTCAACAGTATTACTAATAGCTTCAGGGATATCATCAAATAACTCAAGCATCTCAGCACTTGAACGCATATATTGCTGAGGTGAATAATGCTTAGGACGACGTGAGTCCTCGAGTGTGTAACCGTCATGGATACTGACTCGTATTTCGTGGGCAGCAAAGTTATCTGGGCTGATAAAGCACACTTCATTAGTCGCTACTACGGGTAAATCTTGCTCTTCGGCGAAATTCACCGCAGCGTTAATATACGCATTTTCGTTACTACGCCCAGTTCGGATTAGCTCTAAGTAATAGCGATCAGGGAAGTGAGTTTGGTAAAACGCAGCCATTTGCTGCGCACCTTTCAGGTTATTTTTGATCAGTGCTTGACCGACATCGCCACGAGTCGCACCAGACAATATCAGTACACCGGCTTGATGTTCAATTAACCAATCTTTATCAATAACAGGTAGATGACCAACATGTCCACGTTGATAGGCTTTAGAAATCAACACCGTGATGTTTTTGTAGCCGTCGTTGTTCATTGCCAATAAGGTAAGACGAAAAATCTCATCCGATTGTGATAAGTCTTGAACCCAAAAATCAGTTCCAATAATAGGTTTAATACCGCGATTATGCGCCTCAGAATAAAACTTTACCAAGCCACACATATTCATTTGATCGGTCAATGCCATCGCGGGCATCTCCTGCTTAACGCACTCGTCTAACAATGGTTTAACCTTGTTTAAGCCATCCATCATAGAGAAATCACTATGGACACGTAAGTGGATAAATTCTGAAGACATTTAAGCGAGCATTCCTAATCTAAAATGAGTATCAATATCGAGTTAGTGTATCAAAAAATATGCCTAAACAATGAGTTTATCAAACCCAAATGTCATTTATTTTTATTTTGCTTCGAGCAGCTTAGCAACAGGCTTAAATGAACGGCGGTAATGCGGCAATATCGGTAAGTTAACTAAGCATTCAAGGTGTGCTTTAGTTGGATAGCCTTTATGTTTCGCAAAGCCATATTCTGGGTATATTTTATCCAATTCGAACATTTCTCTATCACGCACAACTTTGGCAATAATCGAAGCAGCACTAATACAAGCAACACTGCCATCACCTTTGACAATAGCTTCAGACGCATAAGACCAAGCTGGCAAGCGATTACCATCGACTTGAACAAAATCAGGCACAATTGACAGTCCTTGCACCGCTCGGGTCATGGCAAGTAAGGTCGCTTGTAATATATTAATTTCGTCTATTTCTGCCGGTGTTGCTCGACCTACAGACCAAGCTAATGCACGCTCTTGAATGATAGGAAATAGTGCTTCACGTTTTATTTCTGTGAGTTTTTTAGAATCGTTTAGCTCCAAGATAGGCCGTGTAGGATCAAGAATAACCGCTGCAGTGACGACATCTCCCACTAAAGGACCGCGCCCTACTTCATCAACACCTGCAATAATCATTGGCGTAAATACCTAGTGACCACGTCGGCTGATTGCTCATCCGCGTTTTGTTGTAATGTCAGGTGTAACTGCGTAAAACGCAGCATGATGTACTCTAATCGCGCTTGATCAATCGCAAACAAACACGAGCCTTTACTGTGTACAGGCAAGCGTGTGATATTACTCTGTGTAACTAGCGGTGTAGAGCTCTCATCAGTCACGCGTTGTGTAGGTGTAAGATCCAATGCAAACAAATCATTTATGTACGCACTGATTGCTTCCGGTGTAACGTCATCTTGTAATAACTCAGGCACCAACGGTTCATTTGCTAATATATTTGGTAGCGAAAAATAATCAGGTTTATACAAGTATTGCATCATCTTGTAGGTCAAACCTGACATCTTATATACGGATAACATCGGGCGTTTACATAACATCGCCTCGAGTGTAGCTGTACCAGAAGACAAGAGTACTGCATCACTGGCGATCATAACATCTCGAGCAGGTCGTCGTGTCACCATAATTGCAGATTGCAATGCCGTGGGATAGGTCTCTAGTAACTGTTTGATTTGTTCTTCACGTGCAGCATTAACGGCAGGGACAACACCGACAAGATCGGGATGACTAGCTTGTAACAAGGCAAAACTGTCTAAAAAAATCGGCAGTAAATGCATTACTTCACTGCTTCTCGAGCCCGGTAACAAGGCCAATACATTCGCTGAAGCGTTCAAGCACAGACTTGTTCGTGCAAGATGTTGATCAGGCTGCAGTGCAATAGCATCAGCCATAGGATGACCAACAAACTGATAAGGGACATCGTATTTAGCAAAAACAGGCGCTTCAAAAGGGAAAAGCCCCATGACGCAATCCACTGCTCGTTTAATTTTGTGTACCCGAGATTCGCGCCATGCCCAAATAGTTGGGCTGACATAATGTACAGTCTTGATCTTATGTTTTTTTAAAAAGGTTTCAATGGGTAGATTAAAATCAGGCGCATCGACCCCGATATAAATATCAGGTTGAAAGGCGAGTAATTTAGCTTTGAGCTGTTTGCGAATAGATAATAAACGCGGTAAATGCTTGAGCACCTCAACCAGTCCCATGACGGAAAGCTCATTCATATCAAACCAAGATTCTAGCCCATTTGTTTGGGTTAAATCACCGCCGATACCTTTGATCTGTGCATTAGGAAAACGGGCTAAGAGGGTATGGACAAGTCCACTGGCCAACATGTCACCCGAAGGTTCAGCGCAGACCAGAGCTATCTTGTAAGGCAAATCAGACACCATGCTGGTGCTCATTTTAACGAATAATACCGCGGTTAGGCTGACTTAAAAAATCAACCATAATATCTAACTCAGGTGACTCTTGCGCTAAGGCTTTGATTGCCACTAAGGCTTCAGCTATTGTATTATTTTGACGATATAGCGCTTTGTAGGCACGTTTGATATTCATGATTGAGTCGGCACTAAAACCGCGACGTTTAAGCCCTTCAGAATTAATCGTCTGTGGAATATGCTTAAGGCCATTAACCATCACAAACGGAGGAACATCACGCAAAATAACGGCGCCGCCACCCGTGAAGCTATGCGAGCCTAGATGACAGAATTGATGCACTGCTGTCATGCCGCCTAATATAACAAAATCACCAATATGCACATGTCCTGCGACTGTCGCATTATTAGCAAAGATATTGTTATCACCCACCATGCAATCATGAGCAAGATGCGTGTTAACCATTAATAAATTGTTTGAACCAATTTTAGTAATACATTGATCTTGAGTGGTACCACGATGGATTGAACAAGACTCACGAAACACATTGTTATCACCAATGATCAGCGTAGTTTTTTCACCTGCATATTTCTTGTCTTGGCAATCTTCACCAATCGAACAAAACTGGTAAAAATGATTGCCTTTACCTATCGTGGTATCACGTTTAACTACAATATGTGATTCGAAAATACAGTCATCACCGATGACAACATTTTCACCAATATAACAAAATGGACCAATAGTAACGTTATTGCCAATGCTTGCACTGGCATCAATTATTGCAGTTGAATGGATCAAGGTTACATATCTCTCATCGCACACATGAAATCTGAGCTACATACTTCTACGCCATCGACGCGTGCAACCCCTTTGAATTTCCATATACCACGGCGTTCCTTAACAATCTCGACTTCCATCTCTAGCTTATCACCAGGGACGACCGGTTGTTTAAAACGCGCGTTATCCACACCGGCAAACAAATATAACTTGTCGGTTTTTTCCATACTCTTAAATCCTAAGACACCAGCTACTTGAGCTAGGGCTTCAAGAATTAAGACACCAGGGAAAATTGGTTGCCCTGGAAAATGCCCCGTAAAACACGGTTCATTAAATGTAATATTTTTATAGGCACAAATTGATTGGCCGAGTTCATAACTCGTCACTCGGTCAACTAATAAAAAAGGGTAACGATGCGGAAGTAAATCCATAATTTCACGAATTTCTATCGTGTTCAATTCATTTGACAAGGTCAAAGACTCCAATGGTTGATATTGCGCGCAACAATACCCGTAAATGCCTTAAAAACAAATCAGACCAACGTAATACTACAAAAGTATTTTGTCGGCCTGCATATATTGGTACTGATAAATTAGTTAGACTGGCTAACTTTTGCTAATACTTTTTCAGAAATATCAAACTCAGGTTTAGCAAATGTTGCTGCACCTGCATTCAATACTACATCGTAGTTTTCAGCTTTCGCTACTGCATCAATCGCTTGTTTAACTAAACCTAATAACTTGGTTTGTTCTTCGTTTTGGCGGCGTTGTACTTCTTGTTGTAATGGTGTTGCTTTTTCTTGTAACTCAGCTCGGATTGCCATAATCTTTTCTTGTGATGCTTTCTTTTGTGCTTCAGACATAGTCGCACCATCACGTTGAAGCTTCTCTACTTCGAACTCACCATCTTTTTGTAATTTTTGTACTTCAGCAAATTGCGCTTTAAACTCGTTATTAATACTCTGCACGATTTGCGCAGTTTGTGGTAATGCTTGAATCACACCTTGCACATCGATGATGGCAATTTTTTGTGCAGCCATTGCTGCTGTGCTCAATAACGTCGTTGCTAGTAATACGGTCGTTGCAATTGTCTTAGTGAATGTTTTCAAAGTTTACTCCTGAACATGTATCTTCTTGATACAAATTAATAATTAAAATGTTTGGCCAATATTAAAGGTGAAGAATTTCGCATCATCACCAGGACGTTGTTTCAACGCCTTAGAAAAACTAAATACCATAGGACCCATTGGTGAAATCCATTGTACCGACAAACCAGCTGAGCTTCTAAAGTTCTTCCAATCACCATAATCAAGCAATGGATCACTGCCAGCAGCCAATTGTAAGTCTTTATAGGCATCATAATCAAATTCTGTATCCCAGACATTACCCACATCAAAGAAAAGACTAGAACGGACTGATTTATCAAACTCAGTTTCAACAAACGGAGTCGGCACGATTAACTCTAATCCCGCTATAGCCATCGCGTTACCACCTAGACTACGCTGTGATGTAAATAAACTGTCGTTAGCAGGTAAACCTGGGTAAACAGTGCCATCAGGCGAAGTAATGGAGCCTTGTGAATAGCGTTGAATACCGCGAGGCCCGACGGTGTTGTTTTCAAACCCGCGTAAAGTATCAGAACCACCCGCAGTGAAGTTTTCAGTAAACGGTAAGATTTGCTCTACCCCATCAACATCGCCATAACCATTTCCGTAGCCTAAACGTGCTCGGGCTAATACCGTCCAGCGTTGATTACGTGACAATGGGAAATAAAACTTAGTATCAATGGTAGATTTGAAATACTGTACATCAGAATTAGGTGTGGTAATACTCACCGATGCACGTTGCGATGAACCCGCAGATGGGAACATACCACGGTTCAATGTATTTCTATACCATCCAACAGATGCTTGTAAGCTGTCATACTTAACTGCGCCATCTGGGTTAGTTGCATCTAAAAACTGACTATAAAAACGGTCTGTTTGTTCGTAAGAAGAACGGTTATAAAGCTCAACATTGCTGTAAGTTAGACCAAAGTTAATCCGGTTAACTGCATTAATTGGGTAGCCTAAGTTAGCCCCTACCGCAAACTGCTTAGAGTTATAGCTGACAACGTTAAAGTCACTGCCGTCGAATTCACTATAGCTCATCGTGCCGCCTAAACTAATACCATCGATGGTAAAGAATGGGTCAGTGTAACTGACTGAAATAGACTGCTGATAAGATACTGTGTTTAAACTTACACCAATACGTTTACCCGTGCCTAAGAAGTTATCCTGTTGGATACCCGCTTGCAGACTTAATTTGGTACGGTCACCGTAACCGATACCGGCATTAAATGAACCCGCTGGCTGCTCTTTGACTGAAAAATTTACATCTACTTGATCATCTTGACCAGGTAGGCGAATAGTATCAAACTCAACTTCTTCCATATAGGTAAGCCGTGATAACTGTATCTTAGACGTTTCCAGTGATTGATTAGATAACCATGCCCCTTCCATTTGCGTAACATTTTGACGCAAAACTTCATCAGCTGTCACATTGTTACCAGCAAAATTAATCCGACGCACATAAATACGTTTGCCTGGATCGACGGACAAGGTTAATTTAACCGTGTTATCTTCGTCGTTAATCTCAGGGATGGTAGTGACATTTGGATAAGCATATCCAAAACGCCCTAAATACTTACTAATAAACTCTTCGGCGTAAGTCACTTGAGCTTGGTTATATAACGTCTCCGCACGCAATGGTACCAATTGTTTAATTATCTCATCTTGACCGATTAAATCACCCACTACTTCAATTTCAGATACGTTGTATTTTTCGCCTTCTGACACATTCATAGTGACATAGATAGCGTCTTTCTCAGGTGTCATTGATACCTGAGTAGAATCAATAGCAAAGCGTAAATAACCGCGATCCATATAATAACTACTTATCGTTTCCATATCGCCAGAAAGGGTTTGTTGCTGATAGCGTGATTCAGACATGAAATCCCACCAAGGCTTATCAAACTTAAGCTCCATTTGCTCAAACAATTCTTGGTCAGAAAATAGTTCATTACCGACAATGTTAATTTGTTTAATTTCAGCAGCGTCGCCTTCTTCAAACAATACTTTTAGATCAACACGGTTACGAGGTAAAGGAGTAACAATAGCCGTTACATCTGCGGTGTATTTACCAATTGAGTAATAAAAATCTTTTAGTCCATTTTCGATTGAGTTGAGCACTGTTTTATCTAACGGTTCACCAACAATGATGTTGGAACCATTTAAACTATCTTGTAGCTGCTCATCTTTAATATCATCATTACCTTCAAAAATGATATTGGAAATGGTCGGACGTTCAGTCACATTGATCACCAAGGTATTGCCATCACGAGCAACACTGATACTTTCAAAGTGCGTAGAAGAATACAGTGAACGGATCACTTGTTTAACACGAAAATCGCTGAGCGAATCGCCAACTTGAACGGGCACATAGGTTAATGCAGCACCGAGTGCAACACGTTGCAAACCTTGAATTCGAATATCTTCAATGACAAAGTCACTGTTTGCGTGTGATACAAAAGCACATAACGTCAGTACGCTAGCGCAAAAAAACTGTCTTAACTTCATTAACTGTTATTCTTCCTAGACTAATTATCATTATTGTAAGGAATTGCACGACATTGAGCAAAATTAAGTGATGCGCATGATGTCATTAAAAATCGCAATGCTCATTAAACTAAACAAAATTACTGCTCCAATGCGAAAGCCAATTTCTTGTACCTCCTCTGAAACAGGCTTTCCAGTGACCCACTCGACCAAATAATACATTAAATGGCCGCCGTCGAGCATAGGTAATGGAAATAAATTAATAATCCCAAGGTTCACGCTGATCAAGGCTAAAAAGCTTAAAAAGTAAACAAGCCCAAAGCTTGCACTCATTCCGGCTCCCTGAGCGATTGATACAGGACCACTTAAACTTTTAACTGAGACATCACCGGTAAAGAGCTTACCAATCATATCTACACTTAAGGTCATCAAACGCCAAGTTTTATCTATGCCAAGTGCCACTGCGGACAAAGGGTTGTGGCGTTGCTCATAAACCAAGCCTGTCGGCCATTGCTCAAAAGCAGGGCTTACACCTAACACACCCATTCGACCAGTATCTGACTCTTGCACACCTAATGTAGCAAATAAGCGTTGTACTTGCCCGTCACGACCAATAGTAATTTCAATATCTTCACTGGGTCGTGCTTTTATATATGCAACTGTTTGTCCCCAATCAGGCAAAAGAGTTCCATCAATTTGTAAAATTTTATCGCCTTTGAGCAATCCAGCGTTAAAAGCTGCACTTTCTGGCGCGACATATGCAATGTCCATGGTCGGCTGTGGACGGTAAGTGGCAAACCCTAAACTGTCCATCGCACTTTGCGTATCTGGTGAAAATTCCCACTCATTCAACACAAGTGTAGTTTTTTTAGGTGTGGCTGATAACTCTGGGGTCGCATGATCATAAAAGCGAACCACTGAGCTTGAACCAGAACCAGAGAAAGTCGGCGCCACTTGCAAGCCCGTATCAACGACTTGTAGTGTCACTTGTGCTTGACCTATAGCAGAAACTAACTCAAGGTTGACGGCCTCCCAGTCGCTCACTGAACGTTGGCCAACATGGGTTATTTGCATACCGGAGCTAAGACCTGCTCGCTGTGCTATGGAATTTTCGACAACCTCTCCAATCACCGGCTTAACCGTCGTCACACCAATCATATACATAATGGCCAATACGATAATCGCAAATAAAAAATTGACTATTGGGCCCGCAGCAACAATAGCGAAGCGTTGTTTGACGCTTTTTCGATTAAAACTTTGCTCTTGCAGTTCGCTAGGCACGTTTTCAACCCGCTCATCGAGCATCTTAACGTAACCACCTAATGGAATCGCTGCAATCGCAAACTCAGTGCCGTGCTTGTCCGTTCTACGCCATAACACTTTGCCAAAGCCAATTGAAAAACGCAGTACTTTTACCCCGCAACGACGTGCAACATAAAAATGCCCCCATTCGTGCACCGCAACTAATATACCTAATGCTACGATAAACGAGAATATATTCCATAGCACGGCTAACATAATGTGTCCTGTAAATACTGACGGGCTGCATCTCTGGCTTGTGCATCACATTCTAATACTGCGGGAATGTTCGCTAATGCGACATCGATATGCTTGGCTAATAGATAGCGATTTAGCTCAGCGATTTGTGTAAAGCCTATTTTCCCTGCTAAAAACGCCGCCACTGCAATTTCATTTGCAGCATTAAGCACCGTACATGCAGATTGACCGCGTTTTGCCGCAGCAAGCGCGAGATATAAATTAGGAAAACGGTCTGGGCATGGCGTAGAAAAAGTAAAATCACGTAATTGACTAAAATCTAGCGGCGCCACTCCACTGCTAATTCGTTGTGGATAAGCTAATGCATGCGCTATTGGAGTGCGCATATCGGGTTCCCCCATTTGCGCAATCACCGAACCGTCGACATACTGGACCATTGAATGAATAGTGGATTGTGGATGTAACACAATATCAATATCATCATTGTCCAAACCAAATAACCAACGCGCTTCAATAAATTCAAGCCCTTTGTTCATCATAGTCGCAGAGTCAACAGAGATTTTTTGCCCCATATCCCAATTAGGATGGGCACAAGCTTGCGCTGGGGTGATATCGGCAAATGCATTGATATCATACGTTAAAAATGGTCCACCAGAACCGGTTAATAGGACTTTACTAATCCCACTATCGGCCAACTTTCCATACGTAAAATTATGAGGTAAACACTGAAATATCGCATTGTGTTCACTATCAATAGGTAGGATGGTCGCCTTATTGCGATTGGCACTTTCGATAAATAGCTGTCCAGACATAACTAGCGCTTCTTTATTCGCCAATAATACTCGTTTACCGGCCTCTACTGCCGCTAATGTCGGCAATAAACCTGCAGCACCAACAATCGCAGCCATCACTGTCGTGACTGCCTCTGCTTGAGCAACTTGTTCAAGCGCCGCGGGGCCAAAATGCAGTTGCGCATTTAGTCCTAACGAGTGTGCATAGTCACTCGCTTCAATCCTCACAGAGTCATCACTTAAGACAGCGTGTGTAGCATTTACCGCTAGTGCTTGTTTAAATAATTTTTGATAATCGCGATGCGCAGTCAACGCATAGACTTGATACTGCTCAGGGTGACGTGCAATCACATCAATAGTGCTCGTTCCGATGGAGCCGGTTGAGCCTAATATGCTTAAGGTTTGCATTACGCCATCCAAACCACATAACAAAAGGTGAAGACAGGGAAGGCAGCAGTCAAACTGTCAATACGGTCGAGTATGCCGCCATGACCAGGTAAGATACGGCCACTGTCTTTGATCCCGGCGCAACGTTTAAACATACTTTCGTTCAAATCACCCAGCGCAGAGACCGCTACAGTAACTACACCAATAGCAATATGTAAACTGATAGCTTTAGCCTCAACTTGGTAGTGCAATGCCGCAAAAGCGATAATCGCCAGTGATGCTGCAACCCCACCAGCAAAGCCTTCATAGGTTTTGCCAGGAGAAACATTCGGTCTTAATTTAGTGCGACCAAATTTTACACCAACAAAAAACGCACCAACATCTGCAGCCCACACAATCCCCAACACGTAAAAGATTAACGATGCACCGTAAAAGGTATCCACATCGAATAAACTAGATCGTAACGTAACAATAGCGACATAAGTAGGTACTAAGGTGAACACGCCGAATAAGTTACGAATCAAATGAGATTGTTGCCAGAAGGCACTCGCTTTAGGGTAAATGATAACCATCATAAGAGAGTAAGCCCACCATACTGAAGCGGCCGCTAAGATCCAAAAAAACACATCGTGCAATTGACCCTGCAGCCAAATTTGACTAGCCGGTACCCATAAACTTAACCCAACACAGATAGCTGAGATGATGATGGTAAACACTAATTTCATACGCCGCTGGATCAAACCAGACATGTTGCCCCATTCATAGGCACCAAGACCCATAACGACAGCAACGACTAGTTGAAACGCATCAACCGATAAGAATAAAATAGCTAGAATGGCAGCAGGTGCTAGGACCAGTGCCGTAATGATGCGTTGTTTTAACATAGAAAGTTAACTAACCTGTTCTGAAATTTTACCAAAGCGACGTTGGCGTTCACTAAAGTCAACCACCGCTTCCATAAATTTGTCTTCATTAAAATCAGGCCATAAGGTATCGGTAAAATAAAATTCAGAATACGCGCATTGCCATAATAAAAAGTTTGAGATGCGTTGCTCCCCGCCAGTGCGGATCATTAAATCAAGCGGTGGACAATCAGCATATGCGGTATACCCATCAAACGATGCTTCATTAATCGCGTCAACGGCTAACGTTCCATCAGCGACTTGTTGTGCTAGCGCTTTGGCGGCAGTCACAATATCCCAACGCCCACCATAGTTAGCTGCAATGTTCAGATGTAACTCTGTATTGTGCTCAGTGAGTGCTTCTGCTGCTTTAATTTTTTTAACTAACTTATCATCAAACGCGGATAAATCACCAATCACTCGTAAGCGTACGCCATTCTTATGGAGGCGTTTTACTTCGCTGGTTAATACCAACTTAAACAGTTCCATCAATACAGAGACTTCATCTTGCGGTCGTTTCCAGTTTTCTGAACTAAACGCAAAAAGAGTCAATGCTGTGATCTTGTGTTTCCTAGCAAAACGGACTGAAGCTCTTACCGCTTCAACGCCCGCTTTATGACCAAAGGTTCGCAATTTTCCTTTTTGCTTTGCCCAACGACCATTGCCATCCATAATGATGGCAACATGTTCAGGCAATTTGAGCGTCGTAACCGACACACTGTCTTCCTTGCTTAGGGTTTCCATAATCCTTTAGATTTCCATTAACTCTTTTTCTTTAACACTGACCATTTCATCCACTTTTTTGATGAATTCATTAGTCGTAGATTGAATATTTTCTTCACCCGCGCGTGCTTGATCTTCAGAAATATCTTTGTCTTTTAATAACTCTTTAATATCTGAATTAGCATCACGACGAATATTACGGATCGCTACACGACCATTTTCAGCTTCACCACGTGCCACTTTAATTAAGTCTTTACGACGTTCTTCTGTCAGAGGAGGTAATGGAATACGAATCGCACCACCGGCACTCATCGGGTTTAAGCCAAGGTCAGAAGACATGATCGCTTTTTCGACGGCTTGGATCGCTGATTTATCAAAAACCGATAACGCTAAGGTACGGCTATCTTCAGCAATAATATTAGCGAGTTGCTTTAGCGGTGTATCAGCACCGTAATAAGACACAACAATACTATCTAATAAGCTTGGGTGAGCACGACCAGTGCGGATTTTAGCTAGTTGTGATTTTAAGGCACCTAAGCTTTTTTCCATACGATCTTGTGCATCTAATTCAATTTCATCAATCATGTGTGTATTTCCTAATCTTGTAATTTTTCAGCATGGGTAATGAGTGTACCTACATCATCACCTAATACTACTTGCTTTAACGTCCCTGGTGTATTCATATTAAATACACGAATGGGTAATGAATGGTCACGGGCTAAGGTAAATGCCGATAAATCCATGACCTTTAATTCTTTTTCTAGCACTTCTTGATAAGTAATCTTTTTGATTAACTGTGCATCTGGGTCTTTGGCTGGGTCAGAAGTAAAGACTCCATCGACCTTTGTTGCTTTTAATACTGCGTCGGCTTCAATTTCAATACCACGTAAACACGCAGCAGAATCAGTCGTAAAGAATGGGTTGCCTGTACCTGCGGCAAAAATCACTACACGGCCAGTTTTCAATGAACTGATTGCTTCAGCCCAATTATAAGCATCACACACACCGTTAAGTGGAATAGCTGACATTAAACGGGCATTCACAAACGCACGATGTAATGCATCACGCATCGCTAAACCGTTCATTACCGTTGCTAACATACCCATGTGGTCGCCAACAACACGGTTCATTCCCGCATTAGCTAAACCTTCGCCACGAAATAAGTTGCCACCACCGATAACCAGGCCAACTTCAACGCCCATTTCAACTAACTCTTTGATTTCTTGAGCCATACGCTCAAGTACTTTAGGATCAATACCAAACTCGCCATCACCCATTAAGGCTTCTCCGCTGAGTTTAAGTAAAATACGACGATAAGCTGATTTAGGGGCGATACTCATTGCTGTTTTCCTATATGACGAATTAGTTGTTTGTAATAGTTGTTATGGTAAATCAAACAGATATAAAAAAGCACCTCCAGAGGAAGTGCTCTTAGTGTATCCGATGTTGCTCGGATGAAAAAGATGCAAGTGCAATTATTTCTTTGCAGCTTCCAATTGTGCAGCAACTTCTGCAGCAAAATCTTCAGTCTTTTTCTCAATACCTTCACCCACTTCAAAGCGGATAAAGTTAACTACATCAGCACCTTTACTTGCTAACAATTCACCAACAGTTTGACTTGGATCTTTGATGAAAGGTTGACCAGTTAAGCTGATTTCTCCAGTGAATTTCTTCATGCGGCCAGAAACCATTTTTTCTGCGATGTCTGCAGGCTTACCAGATTGGATTGCGATGTCGATTTGAATTTCTTTTTCTTTCGCAACAACTTCAGCTGGTACTTCTTCAGGCTTAACAAACTGTGGAGAAGCAGCTGCAACGTGCATAGCAACGTCTTTAGCAAGTTCTTCATCACCACCAGTAAGAATAGCAACAACACCGATACGGCCACCGTGTACATATGCGCCAAGGTTTTCACCCGATACATTGATAACACGACGTGGAGAAATATTTTCACCAATTTTAGTGACTAAGTTATCACGAACTGTTTGTACAGTTGAACCGTCTAGCTCAGCAGCGTTTAACGCGTCGATGTCATTGATTTGGCCAGCCGCAGCTACCGCAATCAATTTGTTACCGAACGCTAAGAAACCGTCATCACGTGCAACGAAATCAGTTTCACAGTTAACTTCCATCATTGTCGCTACACCAGCTTCAACGTGAGTTAAAATCACACCTTCAGCAGCGATACGACCGGCTTTTTTAGCGGCTTTCGCTTGGCCTGATTTACGCATATTTTCAATCGCTAGTTCGATGTCGCCATTGGCTTCAACTAACGCATTTTTACAATCTAACATACCGGCGGCTGTGCGCTCGCGTAGTTCTTTAACCAGGGCTGCAGTTACTGCCATGATATTTTCCTCGAATAATTTAATCTAAAAAATAATTGCGTTAGGCTGTTAACAACCTAACGCAAGACACTTATTCTGCCGCTTCAACAAACTCTTCTTCAGCTTGCGCTTCGATGTTTTGATTACGACCAGAAATAACAGCATCAGCAGCTGCATTTAGGTATAACTGTACCGCACGAATTGCATCGTCGTTACCTGGGATGATGAAATCAACACCATCAGGGTTAGAGTTAGTATCAACTACACCCACAACTGGGATACCCAAGTTACGAGCTTCAGTGACTGCAATGTGCTCATGATCTGCATCGATAACAAAAATTACGTCCGGTAAACCGCCCATATCCTTGATACCACCTAAGCTAGATTCTAACTTAGTCATTTCACGTTGTAACATTAGTACTTCTTTTTTGGTAAGTTTATCAAACGTACCATCTTGGCTTTGTTGTTCAAGGTCTTTAAGACGCTTGATTGATTGACGTACTGTTTTCCAGTTAGTCAACATACCACCTAACCAACGCTTGTTAACGTAGAACTGGTCACATTTGATTGCAGCATCTTTAACCGCGTCACTTGCAGCACGTTTAGTACCTACAAATAACACTTTTCCTTTTTTAGACGCAACGCCAGAAACGTAGTTTAACGCGTTGTTGAATAAAGGAACGGTTTTTTCAAGATTGATGATATGAACTTTGTTACGTGCACCGAAAATGAAAGGCTTCATTTTTGGGTTCCAGTAACGAGTTTGGTGACCGAAGTGTACGCCAGCTTGTAGCATGTCGCGCATAGAAACATTTGCCATGATATTTTTCCTCAAATTTGGGGTTAGGCCTCCATACATCCCTTCGCTCGATCCGCATAAACAGTGCCTTAGCATCTATTCAGTTGGACACCCCGAGGTCAGTGTCGATGTATGTGTGTTTTAATTAGATTATGCATCTAACATTACTGCTGTGCATAACCGATGGTATTTGCAAAGAAAGAGAATCGTTACCGAACATCTCAAATTGCGGCGCATTTTATACCATTTAGCCCCCCTCAAATCAAGGAAAAACTGGTTATTGGCTGGTTTTTATGTAAAATAATGGAATTAACTTTTTATACCGAGGATGTGCAGTGGGCGCAATCATCAAAACACCTGATGAAATTCAAAAAATGCGTGTGGCTGGCAAACTTGCCGCACAAGTATTAGATATGATTGGCGAGCATGTTGTTAAAGGCGTCACAACTGATGAGCTTAATACGATTTGCCATAATTACATAGTCGATGTGCAAGGCGGGATTCCTGCACCGCTAAACTATGGACACCCGCCATTTCCTAAATCAGTTTGTACTTCCGTCAATCATGTTATTTGTCATGGTATTCCTAGTGACAAAAAACTCAAAGATGGCGACAGTGTAAATATTGATGTAACCGTTATCAAAGATGGATATCACGGTGATTCATCCAAGATGTTTGTAGTCGGTAAGCCTTCTATTTTGACTGAACGATTAATTAAAGTGACCCAAGAGTGTCTGTATAAAGCGATCGAAATTGTTAAGCCCGGCACAACCTTAGGGGATATTGGGCACATCATTCAACAGCATGCCGAGGCGCATAACTATTCTATTGTACGTGAATTTTGTGGTCATGGCATTGGCGCTACTTTCCATGAAGAGCCGCAAGTTGTACATTATGGTCGCCCTGGTACAGGTGAAGTACTCGAAGCTGGTATGTGTTTTACTATTGAACCTATGATCAATGCTGGTAAACGCAATAGCAAAATCCTCCCTGACCAATGGACGGTAGTGACCAAAGATCGCAGTTTGTCTGCACAGTGGGAACATACTTTATTGGTAACTGAAAACGGTGTAGAAATTTTAACGCATCGCGATGATGAAACTATTCCCAAAATTATTGAACACGCATAAGTAATAACGATAAAGTGCAATGTTATTACTAGTGTAGCATTGCACCCTTCTATATTTATGTTTACCCTAGCACCACGCTAAATTTTATTCAGAACGTCCCCTATGACCTTTGCAGTTTTGATTGATCAAGTCCGTACAATTAATTCACTTCAAGATGTCGCTGCCTTTAAAACAGCAGTTACCGATTGTTACGCTTACATGGAAGAGAGTTTTCCAACCGCCCTTGTCGATGATCTAGTTATCGGTCGTGCCAACTTTGTCGATGCATTAGTCAGTCATGCTTGGCAGCTGGCTGGTTTAAATGAATTCAAAAAACTTTCTCTTGTTGCCGTAGGTGGTTACGGGAGAGGTCAATTACAGCCTCATTCAGATGTTGATCTTTTAATTTTAAGCAGTCGCGGCTTACCGCGTGGTGCGGCAGATAAAATATCGGCATTTTTAACTTTATTATGGGATGCCAAACTCGATGTCGGCTCTGCAGTGCGCAGCATCAAAGAATGCATCGAACAAGCCAAAAATGACATTACCATCGCAACCAACATTGTTGAAGCTCGCTGTCTAACAGGATGTAAAGCCACTTTTGATACAATGCTAACCAAGGTCAACCGCGATAAGACCTGGACCAGTAAAGCGTTTTTCATGGCTAAATATGAAGAACAGCAACAACGTCATAATAAATTTAATGGTACATCGTATAACCTAGAGCCAAATGTCAAAGAAAACCCAGGCTGTTTACGCGATATTCAGTCTATTGGCTGGGTGGCCAAGAAACACTTTCAAGAATTTGATGGCTATGAACTCGTTGGGCATGGTTATTTTACTCAGACCGAACATCAAGAGCTCCTCGACTGTCGTCGCCAATTGTGGCGTATCCGTTTTGCTTTGCATTTAGTTGCTGGACGCAGTGAAAACCGATTACTGTTTGATTATCAAGCTGATGTAGCACATAAGCTCGGCTACAACGATGATGATAAAAAAGCCGTTGAGCGTATGATGAAGTCCTTTTTCCGTGTTGTTCGACGAGTCACCGAACTCAACACTATGCTGCTACAACGCTTTAAGTTTGATATTTTACAACTCACTGTTGCTTCTGGTCGCATGTTAAATGACGATTTTTCAGTGAGTGATGGCAGCATATCCCCGCGCCATGATGGTGTATTTGCTAACCCGCTTGCCATCTTTGATTTTCTAACGTTATTAGCAGACAACCAAGATATTAAAGCGCTTGATTATGAATGCATCCGTCAAGTACGTAATGCTCGTCGTCAATTTTCGGATAAATATTGGGTCGAATTTCCAGAGTGTCGTAGTGCATTTATGCGTTTAATGCGTCGACCTGAGTTTTTTGGTTTCGGCTGGAATGTGATGCATTTGCATGGGATCTTACAAGCGTATCTGCCGCAATGGGATAATATTGTAGGTATGATGCAGTTTGATTTATTTCACGCTTATACAGTCGATGAACACACCCATCGTTTAATCAAAAACCTACATGGCTATTTTAATAAAGAAAACAAAGCGTTTCCTCGCTGCAGTAATATAGTCCAAAATTTGGATAAGCCTGAATTAATATTTATCGCGGGCATCTTTCATGACATTGCCAAAGGACGCGGTGGTGACCATTCTAAACTAGGTGCTGCAGATGTCTTTGCGTTTGGTGCAGCACATGGCTTATCGACTGATGATACCGCGGTAATTAGCTGGTTAGTTGAATCTCATTTATTGATGTCAGTCGTCGCTCAACGCCGAGATATTTATGATCCTGAAGTGATTGCTGATTTTGCAGGCGCAGTAAAAAGCCATAATCATTTAAACTTGTTATACGCATTGACCCTTGCAGACATTCGCGCTACCAACGACAGTTTATGGAATGATTGGAAAGCCTCATTACTCAGAGAGTTGTATATTTTAACGCAAAAAGCCTTAGATAATGGCTTGCAATGCCAAGTTACATTTAACGAGCGCGCCGAACAACACAAAGCGGAAGCTAGAGAGAGCCTGTCTCCTCAATGGCAACCCAATGAAATTGACAGTGTTTGGAACCGTCTAGAACAATCTTATTTCACTCGCTTTAAACCGGTGCAAATCGCTTGGCACACACAGCAAATTTTAATCCACGAACCTTCAACAGAATGGCTGATTAAAATGGCAAATCACACCACTAAGGCAGGAACTGAGTTACTCGTCTACGGACTCGATAGGCCTGCAGTATTTGCTCAAATCGCTTCAGTATTAGACAGTGCTAATTTATCTATATTAGACGCAAATATTGCCATTACACCAGATGGCTATGTGTTCGATAGTATTACTGTAGTAGATGAAGATAACGAAAAAATTGCATCAACTGACAGATGCTATAAAATAGAACAGGCGATATTAACGCAATTACATAAGTCTGAGCGTACGCACCTGAATTCACGTAAGCTTTCACGCCAATTAAAACAGCTCAATGTACCGACTAAAGTGCGGTTTTTCTCAGCGAGTGATGATGCGACCTTAATAGAACTTGAGGCACTTGATACGCCTGGATTACTTGCGACTATCGGTCATTTATTTGTCGATTTTAACTTAACATTGCGTTTAGCTAAAATATCGACTATCGGCGAACGTGCTGAGGATGTATTCATCGTAAGTGATGAACACAACCATGCGCTAAGCTCTGAATTACAACTTGCCCTAAAAAAGCAAATTTCTTTAACTCTCGATCAACTGGAAACTGACACAGCATTATGAGTGATTTAAAAACCATTATTGAAAGTGCGTTTGACGCGCGCGACACCATTTCCCCAAGCACAGCATCTGCTGAAATTAAAGATGCGGTAAACCAAACAATTGATTTATTAAATAGCGGACAAGCAAGAGTCGCAGAAAAAATTGATGGTGAGTGGGTTGTACATCAGTGGCTCAAAAAAGCCGTGTTATTATTTTTCCGTTGTTACAACAATGATGTTATCGAAGGTGCAGAAAGCAAATTCTATGACAAAGTCCCATTAAAATTTACCGATTATAGTGCTGAACGTTTTGCTAAAGAAGGCATGCGTGTTGTGCCACCTGCTGCAGTTCGCACGGGTACGTTTATCGGTAAAAATGTGGTCTTAATGCCATCATACGTAAACATCGGCGCATTTGTTGATGAAGGAACTATGGTTGACACATGGGCAACGGTTGGTTCTTGCGCACAAATTGGTAAGAACGTACACTTATCTGGTGGTGTTGGCATCGGTGGCGTACTTGAGCCATTACAAGCTAACCCAACCATTATCGAAGATAACTGCTTTATCGGTGCTCGCTCTGAAATTGTTGAAGGCGTTGTAGTAGAAGAAGGCGCGGTTATCTCAATGGGTGTATATATTGGTCAAAGTACTCGTATCTATGATCGCGAAACAGGTGAAGTACATTACGGACGAGTTCCAGCCGGCTCAGTAGTCGTATCTGGTTCATTGCCAAGTAAGTGCGGAACATACAGCTTATATGCTGCGGTTATCGTTAAGAAAGTAGATGCAAAGACACGCGCAAAAGTCGGTATCAATGCCCTACTTCGTGAAGCTGAATAAGAGTTACGGTTAATACATCATAGCCGCATTAAAAGCGGTTATGATGTTCTTCTAACCAAGTCAATACATCCGCCTCTGGTTCGAATGTTTCCATTGCATCTATTTCAACTAAATCAGTAATCGCTGAGCCTTGTAATTCACTCATCAATTCAAACATTTGTTTCCCTGCGCCACAATATGACTCACCATATGAACTGTCTCCTAATGCGATAACGGCAAATTTCTTACCTGAAATTGATGGTAAGGTGTCCTTCGCATCAGCATAAAACAATTCTAAGTTTGGCGGTACATCGCCCACACCCGTTGTCGAAGTCACGACCAAAAAACCATCATGATCATTTAATAAACTAATATCAGGATCAACATGCACTTCCACTTCATGGCCTTGATTGGCTAAAAATGTTTGGGCTTCTTCGGCTGCATTTTGTGCATTACCATAGACTGAACCGACAATAATTCCGATATTTGCCATATTTTATTTTACTCGCATTGATAAGGTTTCAAGAGCGCTAACAACTGTGTTAAATCATCGGATAAGGGCGCTGATAATTCAAGCTGTTGCTGCGTGATAGGATGTTCAAAAATCATTTTACTATTAGTAAGGGCTAAATGATTATATTTAAAGGTCTGGCGCATGAATTTGTTTTGTTTGCCATCACCATGAGTCGTATCGCCCATGATCGGATGACGGATATGTGCCATGTGCCGACGTAGTTGATGTTTACGACCCGTAACAGGATTTAGTTCAACCCAAGATAATCTCGCTTGCGGATAACGCCCCACCGGCTCGGGATAAGTGTAGGTCTGCAACACTTTGATATCAGTTTGCGCCTCTTGCGCAGGCTTGTCTTGTTGCGCAAGTTTATCTGCAATTTTATCGAGCTTTTCTTTTAACGGGTAATCGATATGTTGATCATGTGTCCAACCACGCACCAATGCATGATAGGTTTTTTTAATGGTTTTGGCACTAAACTGTTCGTTTAATAAACGTGCAATTTCACTTGATAAAGCAAAGACGAGCACTCCACAAGTGGGTTTATCTAATCGATGTACGGTATACACATGTTGCCCAACCATATCGCGGACTATTTGCATTGCAAATTGGGTCTCATGACGGTCAATCATACTGCGGTGTACTAATAAACCACTGGGTTTGTTCACCGCTATTAAATATTCATCTTGATAAATAATCGGTAAGTTTGGAGCTACTTCGGTCATATCACACTAGGTCTTAAAATCGTCTTGCTGTATTATACGGACAAATTCGCCAGAGCTCAGGTTTTTATGTCAGCAAATACTATCAATTCAATCCAAGAGTTTTTAGATGCCTCCCAATCGCAATATAAATTTATTGATATGGGGCGAGGTTTTCGCGAACTCACACCCGAGCATTTTGCTGATATTGAACACCAGCGCGCCCCTGCTCCATACCCACGCCAACAACATATGTGGTTAGGTTGTATTTTTTGGGCTGAACAACGCTCAGCTCAACATTATATTTGGTTTATTAAATTGCCACTTGATGAACGCGGTTTACTCAACCAAGCTGCACGAAATATGTTCTTAGAAAAAGTTGTTGAAGCCTTAGGTGCTCAACTGGAACATACTGAAAAACAACAAGGCCAATTAGGCGATAATCCTTTTACGTTTGTTCCAACCCAACAGCAACTTGCAGATTTTAATGCGAAGGCAAAAGCGTTAGTTAAAGCTAAACCTGGACAAGGTTTTCAAGCGGTAGGTGAATACATTCACGCTCCAACTAGACATGATTGGCAGTTGTTATCAGTACAAGGTGTGGCGGATTATGTCGCGCGCTTATCAGATCCTATGCTGTTTGCCGCATTATCTAAGCAATGGCCTAATTTAGCCCCTTCATTCCAAGTAGCGGTATTAAACAGCCTGGAACATTATCCAATTAATAAACCGCTAGCAATGCTCGTCAAGCACCATTGTGAAGCTGCCATAGAACAAAACCACGATGCGCACCTCATTGCTTGCTTACGAGCACTAGCACAGGCACCAGAAGCAATAGTATTAAAAGTCCTTCAACCCATTTTACTGCGTGCTTATCTCAATGCAGACTTACTGATTCTAATTGCAGCTCGACACATGAACTTGTTTGCCGACATTGCTCGCGCTCAACTTTTCTTAGAACAATGTGCATTGCATGATGACGCCTTATTTCAAGGGCTGTTTGCCGATATGGTTCAAGTCCCTCTATGCCGTATTTACATTTTACAAGCCATACAGAGCGATACACTGTCACAGTTATGTCAAACTAAAATCGCTTCGTTACACCAAGCTCGTTAAGAGGACTACTGATGACATTATTCGATATTTTAACTACGGTTATAATTATTGCCGTAGCCGCTTCATTTTGGCGTGTCCGTGACTATGCTGAGCTTGCACGCAACAGTGCAGTACAATATTGCAACAAACACCAGTTAGTCTTTGTGAGTCTTGCTCGGCGCAAAATTCATTGGTCTGAAAGTCCACAACAACGGCGTTTTCAATTTGATTATACGATGGAATTTTCTACGGCAAATGATGTGTTGTATGAAGGTATTATTAGTATATACAAAGGCAAGCTTCGAGGTATTGACTTGCCTGTGTATCGAGTACCAGACTAACTGAAATTATTTACAGTTGAAAATACAGTCGAAAAAAAAGGGTAGCGCATTTGCACTACCCTTTTCTGATTGTTTTGAGCTTCCTTCTCAGCGATCCATTGCTACTATAATCATCCCGATTAACATCCGTATACGCCCCTTTCCTTTTTATCCAACTCATCCTAAGCTGGCCGCGAAATACTTGCGCGGGTCCCTTTCCTTTATTACTCCAATCGAAGCCGTACATCCATACTACGACCTACCTCCATCCTGGAGTTGTCCAATACCGAGCATCATGCTCGAAATCCTTATCCTTTCATCCTTTTTAAACTCACCATCCTTGCGCGAGCATTGGTCAAATGACCTTGTCCATTAAACCTTACTTATCATCCTGATATGTCGTGTTTCCCTGTGACGAGATAAATATTACTCTTTCTTCTGCTCCTTGCACCTATCAAAGTGAAAAAATTACATTTTAATTTCATGAAAACTAAAAGCTCTCTGAAAAAAACCTTTAAAAACAGATGCATGCATAAGCTGTGCGCAATCTGTGGATAAGTTATGTATAATTAACCTACGTCAAAGTAAGAGATCTCTTACAAGCCTTGTAGGTTATCAATTACTAACCCTGCTTCTTTTTGTACAGTATTTGACCTTTGATATTCACCGTCTCTAACTTTTCAATTAACTCAAAGCTGCAATCATCAAAGAAAGGTAGACATTTATTTAAGGTGACAAAAATACCTACGCCCTGAGAATCTTCAACCGCATCAACTAACTCATTAACTGCTGCAAGTAAAATATGACCGATCCCTTGATTTTGCATATTTGGCTGAACACCTATAAATGCGATCATATGACACTTTTGCGCAGGTAGATGCTCTCTGACCATTTTTTCTTTTTCGAGAAATTGTTGTGTTCCTACAAACCCTGCCGTTAGCAACATTTTTAAGCGCCAATGCCAATAGCGGCTATCACCGAATTCAGGTTCAGGATTAATTAAACAAGTCGCGGCGACTAATGAGCCATCTTTATAAACGCCTAAGAGAGGTTGCTTTGCCTCCCAATAAGTATTTAACTCTTCTCGAATTGCCCCGCGCAGACGAACGTCATACCCTTCATCTTCCCGTTTGAATATATGACAAAACAAGGGATCATCAAAGTAGGCGTTATATAAAATGGAAGCTGCAACCTTGAGATCAGATGCTGATAAGTATTTGACCTCAAAGTCGAGTTGTTCTTGCGTGTATTCTACGGTAGATTCTTGCATACTTAGTCCTTTTACTATTAACAAACAATTTACATATCAAGTGTAAACTATATACAACGTTTAGTAAGTAAAAAGATCACGGTAAATTTACGGTAAATTATCGAAAAAAAATAAATAGCTATAAACTTTGGACAAAACTCATGCCCCAGCCTATTAGTTCACCATTACTAAATACCAACGGCGTGCATTCGTCTTTCGTAGTGACGCCATCACTGTCTTGACGTTGTGTGCGATAATATAAGACTTGGTAATTACTCGCATTACCACTAATCACTTCATTAAAATCAGCAATACCCATTTTATTTGTGATATCTAAATAACTCGTACCAATAACCATGTTTTGAATGTGTGCACGGTTATTTTTTTCACGTGACTCCCAATTACTATGCTGGCCGTCATTATTATTATAGTCATCATCGCCAATCGCGATAACACAACCACTCAATGAGACCATTAATAAAGAAGCGAGTGAAATAACTTGAATTTTTTTTCTGAAAGGCATGTTGGTTTCCTTGTATATGTAACTGTTATATTTTTTGTAATACGGTTATTATTGGTATAACAAGTGCCGTGCCAATTTAACATTTTGCATAACTAATTGATTTTATTAAATAAAAAAAATATACATTTAACATTGGCATAGTAAGAAAACTCTATTTTTAGTCAAATTAACCAAATAATAGGCATTATGAAACATTCAACTCATCAACATATTTTACAGATTTGTGCTCAACTTGAGGCTAGCGCATTGCCGATTTCAGTTGGTTTAGTGAAAGCAAAATCAACCTCGACGTTACCTTTACCTGCCATCATTAAAAGTATTAATGCTTATAAAGGAGGAGAGCGTGCATCTGAACCAGCTAAGCACACGCTCAAGGAGCAAAGGAGCGCAACTGAAATATCCACAGTACCGACTGACTTGGATAGTCTGGTAAAGATGGTACTACAGCAACAGGAGAACATTACAGAACTACAGGAGCAAGTCATACAATTACAGAAGGCGCTACAAAACGCCTCAAAAACTAACTAATACTCTCAAGGCATAAGGTGATGAACTGATCCATATCCGAGGCAATCACTTCTTGCGGAGGTTTACCAACAGGCTCTAATACCACTTCTCCAGTACTTAATAACACACTAATTAAATAGTCATCATTAGACGGTAATCCGATGAATAACGTATCAGCTTGTTTTAAACGACGCTTCATCAAAACATGAGCGATTAAATTTTCTTGCCATCGAGCAAAATCATCAGCATTCCAAGCTTGCAACAGCGAAATCTCCCCTTGAGGTAATGTAACCGTTAAATGATCAGCGTAAAAAGCAGTATAAAATTCGTTGAGTGACGTCCCAAGCTTAATACCTAAGGCATCGGTAAACTCAGTCATCGTATTGAGTGGTCGCGCAACTGGATGCCATGCAGTGGTATCTCCATCATTCAAGACAGTGTCATCCTCGCAAAGACATGTTGAAGGCCAATCAGGATCGTACTGTGTGCTTAACTTGACAGATTGAGCATAGCGCTCTACAAATTTTTGCCAATGAGATTGCATATAGTTCAACACCTTGTAGTTCTTTTGGGTAGAATAAGCACATGTTTACTTATCCTGTTTATTCATGAGCCAAGATTACCATAATAAAGTTGAATTAGCCGAATTAGCCTTAGGAAAAACTGTTACTTATTCAGACCAGTATAACCCTAAACTACTCCAGCCAGTCCCACGAACTTTAAATCGAGATATGATCGGTTTAAGTGAAGTATTACCGTTTACGGGTAATGATATTTGGAACGGTTATGAATTATCCTGGCTAAACGCCAATGGTATGCCTCAAGTCGCTATTTTGCGCTGCTATGTGCCGTATGACTCCGTCAATATTGTCGAATCAAAATCATTTAAGCTGTATCTGAATAGTTTTAATAACACGCGGTTTGATTCACTGCAGGCGGTACAAAGTAGACTGTCACAAGATTTGAGTGAGTGTGCCCAAGGCACAGTGGATGTAGAAATTATTCCTCGGCAACAATTTGCGACTCAAACATTGCATGTATCCCAAGCGCAATCTCTAGATGAACAGGATTTAGTTTTTGCCGATTTTCAGGTAGATCCGACCATTTTAACGTCGGACCCAACTCAAACGACTAGTGAATTTATCTACTCAGATTTGCTCAAATCTAACTGTTTGATCACTAACCAACCGGATTGGGCGAGTATTTATATTAAATACCAAGGCCCACAAATCGATCATGAAGCATTACTACGCTACATTATTTCCTTTCGTAATCATAATGAATTTCATGAACAATGTGTCGAACGCATCTTTTGTGATTTATTAGCGCATTGCCAATGCGAAAAACTAACCGTACTGGCCCGCTATACTCGTAGAGGCGGTTTGGACATCAATCCATTTAGAAGTAATTTTGAAGCGCCTTATCCAGATTTACGCTTGATCCGCCAATAGCACGGAATACGCTTTTATCTGTGATTTAGGCTCAGTATTATCCTATCAGCGCCGATATAAACAAGACTATAGTTATGGATTGATATTATGTCAGTTAGCAATGGAATTGCACCAACAGCAAAGACGAGTTCACAATCAACAGTGATAACCTCTGATGATTTTAATCATATTTTGATTGAAACGCTGATTCATGTATGTCAGTTATCGCAGTGCACATCGTCGATAGCCAATGATCTGTTTGCCCAAATCTTACAGCTTGGTTACGCAAATCCGAACCAAGTTATCTTCAAGTTAAAATTAAAAAAAATCTTAGCGCAGTTAAAAACCCAGTGCCGAACTAATCAGTTTGACGAACAAACCCAAGTGGAATACCTAGACTCAATGCATGGTCGTATTGCCGAATTTGAATCTGAGTTCACCTATGCCAATGAACTAACCCAGCAAAGCTCCCAACATCGATCAGAGTTTTCACAACAATTATCCAGCTCTATTACCGAAATCAGCGACGATGTTGCAGAAGCTGAAAGCTTAGTTGATATCAAATCTCAAGTAAGTGCCTACCTAGAGCAAATCAAAGTAGATGTTAAAAATCAATCTGATAAAGAAGCCTTAGCTTCAAGTCAATTGGCTGGGCTATTAGCGACAATGCAGTCTCAACTCACAAATTTACAACAACAGACATTGGCGTATTCGGCTGCATTAAAACAAAAAGATAAATTAGCACAAACTGATTCATTAACAGGCCTACCTAATCGTCAAGGTTGTGATTATGCGTTACGAAAAATCCAACAAACCCAGCCACAACCAGTTTGTATCGGCATTTTAGACATAGATCATTTTAAGAAAATAAATGATAACTTTGGACATATCGCTGGAGATAAAGTATTGCAACTCGTTGCACGCTTTATCCAAAATAACATGGATGATAATTTTTTCATTGGGCGATGGGGTGGAGAAGAGTTTTTATTAATCATTCAGCACCAAACGGTAGAGGTAGCCTACACAAATTTAGCTAAACTATTGGTGAAAATATCCAAATTACCCATTCAATATAAAGAACAAAATATTCCCCTCACCGCCTCAATAGGCGTCACTGAACTACCTCTTGATACAGATGTAACGGATGCATTTGATAAAGCCGATGTCGCGTTATACTATGCTAAACAACACGGACGCAATCAAGTACAGATCGGTAAATAAGTAAAAGGGAAATAGGCACACAATGACAAATACTCGCACCATTCAATTAAACCCAGTTGGCTGGATGAGCCAACTTTCTCAAGCTGAAATAGAATTACTCGCACAACATAATGAATCTGAACGTTATCAATTATTTCGTGTTTGTTGTTTGGCAGTCCTTAATAGCGGTGTCGACCAAGATGATATGTATGCGTTATTAAATGCCAACAAAGAATTTGATGTACGTCTAATCAGACGTGAACGCGGTGTCAAAATTGAACTGATTAATCCACCGAGCCATGCATTTGTTGAAGGTAAATTAATCAAAGGTGTGCACGAGCATTTGTTCTCTGTTTTGCGTGATTTGTTATATATGGAAAACAAATATTTGTTGAGCTCCGAAGAATGCTTCGCCGAAGGTGGAGTATGCACAGATATGGTGTTCGATATGTTACGCCACGCCAATAGCTTAACCACTAATGAACAGCTCAATACCGTAGTGTGTTGGGGGGGACATTCGATACGTGAACACGAATATAAATACACTAAAGAAGTCGGTTACCAACTGGGTTTGCGCGAATTTAATATTTGTACAGGCTGTGGCCCTGGGGCGATGAAAGGCCCAATGAAAGGTGCTGCGATTGGGCATGCAAAGCAAAGAGTTAAAACTGGGCGCTACATCGGAATTACCGAACCCAGTATTATTGCAGCTGAGCCACCTAATGCTATCGTGAACGAATTAATTATCATGCCGGATATTGAAAAACGACTCGAAGCGTTTGTGCGTTTTGGTCATGCAATTGTTATTTTTCCTGGTGGTGTGGGTACAGCCGAAGAGCTCTTATATTTGCTTGGGATCATGTTACATGATAGCAACTTGCAGCAGCACATCCCTATCGTTTTAACAGGTCCGGCAGAAAGTGCTGAATACTTTAGCGTGATTGATGATTTTATCGGTCAAACTCTAGGTGCCAAGGCCCAAGATTTATATACTATTATTGTGGATGATGCCCCCGCTGTGGGTAGCTACCTGTATCAGCAAAAAGCGAAAGTCGGTGCGTATCGCAAAGCAATTGGGGATTCTTATGGGTTTAATTGGGCATTAAAAATCGACTCTGAATTTCAACATCCGTTTGTACCCAATCATGCAACAATGTCCGAGCTTTCATTATCATTTGAGCAACCAGCACATCAACTAGCAGCTAACTTACGTCGTGCATTTTCAGGTATTGTTGCGGGGAACATCAAAGCGCAAAGTGTTGCTGATATTCAAGCAAAAGGTCCTTATATTTTACACGGAGATGAACGCTTAGCACCGCTTTTAGATACCTTACTCACGTCATTTGTTGAGCAAGGGAGAATGAAGCTTCCCGGATCTGTTTACACCCCCTGTTTTCAAGTCACTGCGACATAATGAGTATATCCTAAGTGAATAGCCTATATGCTATAAACCTCTAGAGAAACCCTAATAGATGCGTTACCATAACAATGTCTTAACATATATATAAGTATTGCCTCTGATGGCAGTACTTTCCTCTCCAATTTAAGGAATTTCTGCATGACTCAACAACATATTACTGTTATTCGTGGTGATGGTATTGGTCCAGATATTATCGATTCAGCCATTCAAATTCTAGATAAAGTCGGCTGTAATTTCGCTTATGATTATGCCGATGCAGGCTTGATGGCATTAGAAAATCACGGTGAATTGTTACCTGAAGAAACGCTAGAATTAATCAAAAAAAATCGCGTAGCATTAAAAGGCCCATTGACGACTCCAGTAGGCGAAGGTTTCACATCAATCAATGTAAGCTTGCGTAAACAATTTAAATTGTATGCCAACGTCCGTCCGGTGTTGTCTTTTAAAGGCACTAAAGCACGCTACGAAGATATTGATATCATCACGGTACGTGAAAACACACAAGGTATGTACTCAGGCCTAGGACAAATCGTTTCCGCTGATGGCGAAGAAGCTGAAGCAAAAAGTATGATCACACGTGAAGGCGCAGAAAAAATCGTAGTATTCGCGTATGAATTGGCTCGCCGTGAAGGTCGTAAAAAAGTGACTGCGGTGCATAAAGCAAATATATTAAAGTCTACATCAGGTCTGTTTTTGAAGGTTGCACGTGAAGTTGCGGAACGTTATCCTGATATCGAATCGACAGAGATGATTGTCGATAACGCGTGCATGCAATTAGTCATGAATCCGCATCAGTTTGATGTGATTGTCACCACGAACTTATTTGGTGATATTTTATCTGATTTATGTGCTGGTTTAGTCGGTGGTCTGGGAATGGCTCCGGGCGCTAACATTGGTGGTGATTGTGCTATTTTTGAAGCTGTTCATGGTTCAGCACCGGACATTGCCGGCATGAACTTGGCTAACCCAACGTCTGTTATTTTAGCTTCAATCCAAATGCTGGAATATTTAGAAATGGGGGATAAAGCAGAGCGAATTCGCGCAGCTCTTAAAGACGTAATTGAAACCGGTGATCGCACGACCAAAGATCTAGGTGGCACACACGGTACGACAGAGTTTACTCAAGCGGTACTTGAGCGTCTATAACACTCACCGTCCATAAATCTCCAAACCAGTTTTTGAACAGTCACATGCAACTGCTTCATTAGCTGGTTTTTTTATGCCTGACGCCCATCTATTTTGTCCATTAGCTTCTTATACCCCTGCACTATAGATCGTTTTTAGCAGATTTGAGTCAAACCTATACCACGCTATTTTTGTGTTTTTTTATACTGTTAAGTGCATGGCAATATAGCCATCTAAATTTATAGGAGAACCATCAATGCAACATTTTAATCATAAGATACAACTATTACTGTGTGGAATTACGTTACTCATCGCATGCGCGGGATTTGCCCACGCTGATGAAACCATGACAAATGGCACAGTAACGACTCAACCTAGCAACTTACCAGAACAAACGACTGACAACATACCGGTGTGGGATCTTAATACAGCCAATGCCTTAGAGCTGTCTTCAATCAAAGGAATTGGTTTTAAAAAAGCCCAAGCAATTGTGACTTACCGTGAAACTTATGGTGATTTTACCAATATTGAACAAATTACATTGGTAAAAGGCATCGGTAAAAAAATGCTCGCCCGCATGCAATCGAGTATTACTGTCAATACCAAACCAGAGCGTAGCGAAAAATCATCGCTACAAGGGAAACCTTAAATCTGCACAATTCGGCACAATAAAAAAGGCTTAGTTTTTTCTCAACTAAGCCTTTTGTTATTATTCACATTCGGGCTCGCTCAAAGAGCGGGCAAAAATAGCAACTTAGCCATTCATCGAAGCAAGAAACTCTTTAAATTCTTCACCTAACTCAGGATGACGTAAAGCAAACTCAACATTTGCTTTCATATATCCAAGTTTAGAGCCACAGTCATGGCTTTTACCTTTCATGTAGTAAGCATCAACTTGTTCAATATTCATCAAGGATGAAATCGCATCCGTTAACTGAATTTCGCCACCTGCGCCTGGAGGAGTAAACTCTAGTAACTCCCAAATACGCTCTGATAAAACATAACGACCAACCACTGCTAGGTTTGATGGTGCATCTTCTACGTCTGGTTTCTCAACCATCCCATGAATTTTGGCTGATTCACCTTGGTCGATTTTAACGCCATCTAAATCCACCACACCAAATTTACTCACGTCTTCTTCTGGGACTTGTTCAACCAATACCTGTGATACACGAGAAGTATTAAATTTTGAGACCATCTCTGCTAAGTTGTCTTTTTTCAAGTTACTCGCAGCGTCATCCATAATGACATCCGGTAATACCACCGCAAATGGCGCATCACCGACAACAGGATGGGCACACATAATTGCATGACCTAAGCCATTCGCCACGCCTTGGCGTACCTGCATAATCGTTACACCTTTAGGCACAATCGATTGGACTTCTTCGAGTAACTGACGCTTAACTCGTTTTTCTAAGGTTGATTCTAATTCGTACGATGTATCAAAATGGTTTTCAATACTGTTTTTAGACGCATGCGTCACTAATACGATTTCTTTGATACCTGCAGCAACACATTCGTTTACTACGTATTGAATGAGTGGCTTATCTACCACTGGTAACATCTCTTTAGGTATAGCTTTAGTTGCTGGCAACATTCTCGTGCCTAGACCCGCAACTGGGATCACTGCTTTTGTAACTTGGCTCATTGGTGCTTACCCTTAATTGATAATCCACGACCTATACCGTAATACGCTAAGCCATACTCAGCGACTATGTTAGGTTCAAATAAGTTTCTTCCGTCAAATACTACTTTATCTTTTAAGATTGTTGCTAAAGCCGTAAAGTCTGGTGCTCTAAATGCTTGCCATTCTGTACAGATGGCTAACACGTCTGCGCCATTCAATGCTGCATCTTTCGTGCCCATTAGGCGTAAATCGTCTCGATGCCCATAAATACGCTGTGTTTCTTCCATCGCTTCGGGATCAAATGCTTGAACCGTTGCCCCTTGCTCCCATAATAATTCTAATAATACACGCGCAGAAGCTTCACGCATGTCATCAGTATTGGGCTTGAAAGACAAGCCCCATAATGCCACAACTTTACCCGATAAGTCACCGTTAAAATGGCGCATCATATAATCAAATAGTTTATGTTTTTGAGTATTGTTGACCGCTTCAACTGCTTGCAATACTTTAGCGTCATAGCCAATATGAGTTGCACTACGAATAAGCGCTTGCACATCTTTGGGGAAACATGAGCCGCCATAGCCACAGCCAGGGTAAATGAATTGATAGCCAATGCGTGGATCAGAACCAATACCTTTACGTACGTTTTCAATATCCGCCCCAAACTCTTCGGCTAGATTAGCCATTTCGTTCATAAAGCTAATTTTAGTTGCTAGCATACAATTCGCTGCATATTTAGTCAGCTCCGCACTGCGTATGTCCATTTTGATGACACGGTCGTTGTTGCGGTTAAATGGGTAATACAGTTCACGTAAACGTTTTTCGGCAAATTCAGAGTCTGTACCTAAAATGATGCGGTCTGGACGCATACAATCATGAACCGCTGCACCTTCTTTTAAAAATTCTGGATTAGAAACTACATCAAAGGCGACTTGCTTGTTGAGATCTCGCAAGCAAGTATTAACTTGTTCAATGACTTTATCCGCAGTTCCGACAGGTACTGTTGATTTATTTACAATAATCGTGCGCGATTGCATATGTGTCGCAATTGTTTCGGCTACTTTTAATACATATTTTAGATCCGCCGAACCATCTTCATCTGGAGGGGTGCCGACCGCAATAAACACGACATCGGCATGCTCAACACCGGCATTGGCATCAGTGGTAAAGTGCAAACGTTTGGCTTCATAATTAGCGGTTACTAATGGTGTTAAACCTGGTTCAAAAATTGGTATCTGTCCATTTTTTAGGTTTTCTACTTTTTGTTCATCGATATCGATACACACAACATCATGGCCCACATCAGCTAAAACAGCAGCTTGAACTAAACCAACATAACCAATTCCAAATACAGTAACTTTCATCAAATATCCTTATAATTCCGATTTAATTAAGTTATCGGCAAATTTATTCCTAATTAAATACTAGTAGCGAAATTGTTATTCGCCACATTTATTAGTAAATAATAGTCAAATTTATTACCCTGCCCTTGAAAGCCGCCATTTGTACTATGACATGGCTTAGGTTAAGATTACGCCCGTGCTAAAAACACTGTAAATTTAAATAATAATAACATTTCATTTCATGACGTTACGCTTGGCCATTCGAGGCTGAGATATCCTTCGTCCATGATGTTTATAGGTATACTAATGACAACAAATACTAACGATACTGGCTTTTTTGGCCATCCTCGCGGTTTACAAACACTCTTTATGACCGAGATGTGGGAACGCATGAGCTATTATGGGATGCGCGCATTATTAGTCTTATACATGACGCTCTCACTACAAGAAGGTGGACTTGGCATAACTGTCGCTTCAGCGGGTGCAATTTACGGCCTTTATACAGGTGCGGTGTACTTTATGGGCTTGCCAGGTGGTTGGATGGCTGACCGGTTAATCGGCGGACAGAAAGCCGTTTATTATGGTGGTGTTATCATCATGATTGGTCACATCATTTTAGCGATCCCTGCTCAATCAACTTTTTATATCGGTTTAATCTTTGTTGTCTTAGGCACAGGGCTATTAAAACCTAATATCGGTGCGATTGTTGGTCAATTATATGCACCAAGCGATCAACGCAGAGATAGTGGTTACACCTTATATTATATGGGGATTAACATCGGTGCAGTTATTGGTTACACCGTATGTGGTTATTTACAAGTCAACATGGGCTACCACTGGGCATTTGGTGCCGCTGCGGTCGGCATGGCAATCGGTTTAGTCCAATATCGTATGACATTAAGTAATTTAGGTACGGTTGCGGCAACGCCTACTCAGCCTCTCAGCCCTACAGCACAAAAGCGCTCTTGGAACATTATCAGTGCCTTTTTAGTCGTCGTTGCTGGCATGACTTTCGCGATTTATAACGGGTATATTACATTTGATCCTGTGCCAGTTGCTAAAGCAGTTGCGATTATCTTTTGCTTAATTTTTGTGGGTTATTTTGCGGCAATTTATTTCAAAGGTAATCTCAATGCTAACGAGAAAAAAGGCATGTGGGCATTATTATTAATTTGTATTGCTTCTGCGTGTTTCTGGGCTGGCTTTGAACAAGCAGGTTCATCACTGAATCTATTTGGTCGTGATTATACGGATCGTATGTTAGGTTCGTTTGAAATCCCAACTGCATGGTTCCAGTCAGCTAACTCATTCTTTATTGTGATCTTATCGCCGTTCTTTGCTGCATTGTGGATTAATTTAGCGAAGAAAATGATTACACCAAGCTACTCAGTAAAATGTGCATTTGGTTTAATTATCATGGCTACTGGCTTTATTGTGATGTTCTTTGCTTCACAATATGCTGCAGCAGGACTCAAAGTTGCACCATATTGGTTAATCGCAACTTACTTCTTACACACAGTGGGTGAATTATGTTTAAGCCCTGTTGCATTAAGTGCTGTATCTAAACTGTCGCCAAAACGTTTTGCAGGTCAAATGATGGGTGTATTTGTACTGACTTACTCTATCGGTAATGTCATTGCAGGTCTGTTAGCGGGTAACTTTGACCCAGAAAACTTAGACCAAATGCCAAACTTGTATTTGCAAATTAGTTTATTCGGTATTTCAGTGGGTATTATCCTTGTATTACTTAGCTTTAAAACTAAGTATTGGGAACAATCAGCTGAATCTGCTGCACATGAAGCAGAGCATAAGACTGCTTAAACAAGTTATTACTTTAACAATTAAGGCTGGTTGGTCGCGTATGCTTTACGCCCTAACCGGCCTTTTTTATGTTTACAGGCATATCAACATTCCGAGAAGCTAGGCAATATCCGTGTTTTTAGTTATCATAGAAAAATATTAAATAGCACTTTGGCATCCATGAAGCTTTATTTTTCAACCAAACAGATACCACAACTTCAATCTCTCTCGCTGACTCAGCGGATAAAATTGCTTGAAACAGCAACAACGCAACTCACCATCCCTGAAAAAACACTACTGAATGTGTTGAAGTTATGTGTTATTGCGCCGTTTTTTATCCTGCTATTACGTGTGGTAAACGATTGGACATCCCTATTATGGGCCTGTCTCATTTTATTACTTTATCCGTTGGTAGTAAGGCCGATACAATTTTCAATGAGTGCAAAATACTTACCTGAAGTGAAACAATCGCAAGATTAAATTAAGATTAAGGAAAATAAATGTCCACTATTTTAGTCACTGGCGGAGCAGGCTATATTGGCTCCCACACTGTGTTACAGCTATTAGAGCAAGGTGATAACGTTATCGTCTTAGATAATTTTTGTAACTCCTCAGCTGAATCAATTAGCCGAGTACAACGACTGACTGACCGTCACGTTACCTTAGTACAAGGGGATATTCGCGATGCAAGTGCATTACGTGATGTATTCAGCCAATACCAGATCGACTCCGTCATTCATTTTGCTGGGCTAAAAGCAGTCGGTGAATCCGTTGCTTTACCTTTAAAGTATTATGAAAACAACGTATTTGGATCCGTACAACTTTGTAATGTGATGAGTGATTTTGGGGTTAAGAACATTGTCTTTTCTTCTTCTGCTACAGTATACGGCGACCCAGTTACCCTTCCACTGCAAGAGTCAATGCCTACCGGCACGCCGACGAACCCGTATGGCCAATCTAAATTAATGGTTGAACATGTGTTACGTGACTTATATGTATCCGACAATGAATGGAATATTGCGATATTACGTTACTTTAATCCTGTAGGTGCGCATATCTCTGGTGAGATTGGAGAAGATCCCAATGGCATACCCAACAATCTCATGCCTTTTATCAGCCAAACCGCAACCGGCAAGCGCGACTGTTTAGCCGTCTTTGGCGATGATTATGATACTCATGATGGCACTGGCGTGCGAGACTATATTCATGTGATTGACTTAGCTGATGGGCACTTAAAAGCACTTAATGCACTGACCAAAAAACCTGGCGTTCTGACCGTTAATTTAGGTACAGGTATCGGTTACAGTGTACTTGACATGGTAAACGCGTTCGAAGCTGCAAGTGGAGCAAAAGTTCCGTATAATATTGTAGATCGACGTCCTGGTGATGTCGCGGCATGTTATGCTGATCCAAGTCATGCCAAAGCGGTATTGGGATGGGAAGCAAAGCTAGATTTACAAGCGATGTGCGATGATACCTGGCGCTGGCAATCTGCTAACCCCAATGGCTATAAAGGCTAAGCCTAGTAAATAACACTTATAAAAAAAGCCAGATTAGATCCTGCCATTGGCAAAAAATCTTTTCTGGCTTTTTTGTGTCTTAATAAACTTTTATAATTCGTCTAACAAACCTTCAAACTCTTCAAAATCTTCCATTTGTTCGGCTTGTTCTTCTGGCGACTTTTCGACATTACCGTTTTTCACTTTGAAATCTAATCGTTGAAAATAAGCTGTTTTAACAAATGCATAAGGATCGAGCGAACTGTTTAAAGTACTCTCTTGAGATAATAACATCGCACGCCCTTCTAACGCCCCTACCACAGCACTAAACAGAGTAAAGTTACTATTCAGTATGTTAAACGGAAACATCATATTATCTACCACATCTCCAGTTGTGGAGCGAATATCCGTAGGACCCCGAGCTGGTACCATTAAGTAAGGACCCGTTTCAAGGCCCCATACACCTAATACTTCACCAAAAGATTCTTCTTCTTTTTTTAGATCCATCGAACCTGCCACGTCAAATACACCTACAACACCGACAGTTGTGTTTATCAAAAAACGGGCAAGACTCACCATAGAGCCATCGATTTCACCTTGTATAAGATTATTCAAGAAATTAGCTGGTTCAGATAAGTTATTGGAAAAATTGACCAAACCTGTGCGCACCGGTTGTGGCATCACGGCAACATAACCTTGTGTCACCGGTTTAAGTAGGTATTTATCTAGAATATCGTAGTTAAAGTCCCACATCGTGCGGTTAAAACCTTCCAAGGGGTCACGCGGATCGCTAGTACTTTCTGATTGGACTGCTGTTTGCGCTGGTGTTGAGGCTTGGGCATCGACTTGTTGTTGCGTTTTATTTGCCGCGCAACCGCTGGTTAATCCAACCAATAACACGACTACTAATAGGTGCTTCACTGCTTTATTTCCTTGTTAATTGTGATGGATACAGGAATAACCGCGTCAGTAACTTTACTTAAGGTAACACTGCCTTCCAATTCTCCAACACTAGTTTGTACATTTTCATCGAACGATAAACGCGCGGTTAATGTCACTTCGGTTAAATCTTTTAACGAATACGTCGCCATCATCGCATCGGCATGAGTTAATGTAACTGTGGTCGGTAATGCACCTAAATTCAGTTTTTTAACCGCCGCAGGTAATGGGTTGTCACTTGCTCCATCTTTTGCAAATACAAACAGGAATGTCGGCTGCAACCGATTGGATTGTGCCAAGCGAGTACTGATTTCATTATCGGCACTAATCGTCACACTAAACCCGGTCATTGCTTGGGATTGACCTTTGAGCTCATCTATCCGCGCCTGAATTTGTACTATTGCAGGATTATTGGGTGGTAATAAGTCTTTTATCTGAGCAAAGTACTGTTCAGATGTCGCTAGGTCGCCTAATTGCCCTGCCGTCATACTCAACATTAATGCAGCTTGATTGTTCCCCGGCTCTAACGCCAACAAACGTCGCAACACCACGACTGCTTGTTTTAAGTATTCAACTTGATTAGGCATCATTAGCGCTTGGGCGTAACTGTTTAAGGTTTCTGCATTATTAGGGGCAATCGCTAGCGATTTATCAAATGCTTGATAAGCTTGTTCAAATTGATTTAAAGCACCGTATAAACGCCCCAATAACATCCAACCCGTCGCATCTTCTTCATTATGTTCAATGCGAGAGCGAATAGCTAAGGTGAATGATTGCACGTCTTCCAATGTTACATCTTGTGAAGGGTTAACAATGATTTTATCGGTTAAGCTTTGCATATCCGCTTGAGCTTGATACAAACCTGAGATCCCTGAAACCTGATTAACATACCAATACATCACACCAGTAGAAAGTAACAACACTATAAGCAAGCCGCTTGCGAGCATTCCTGTGTGACGTTTAGTATCAGCACCATTCACAGCATCTAGCGTAGCTCCGTCTGGTTCAGGAGTCGTTTCCTCAAGTAACGCGATTTTTAAATCTTTTTGTGCTTGAGTACGATGCTTATCAGAGATTATCCCTTGTGCGAATTCCTCATCCAGCTCGACTAAACGTTGTTTAATCAAGCGGGTATTTGATAGCGTAAATGCTTGTGTATGAGCGGCATAATTACGTTTAAATAAAGGATAAAAAATAAAGCCAAGAGCTAAAATAATTAACCCAACAACGAGTACATAAAAGGTTATCATTTATCTTTCTCCAGCATTTCATCGGCTTTTGCCAGTAAGTCTGCCTCTGCTTGTGTATCGCTAGGCGTTATTTCAGGTCGACGTTTAAACAAGATCCAACCACCAATAAGCAGTACTGAAAACGGTAAAATCCATAACCAAATGGTCGAGTTGTTTACCGGAGGCTGATAATAAACAAAATCACCATAGCGCTGTTTCATAAAATCAATAACTTGATCATGGTCATTCCCTTCCGATACCAGCTGATATACTTTACGACGCATATCATGAGCAATCATGGCATCTGAATCAGCAATGTTTTGATTTTGACACATAGGACAACGTAGTTCTTTAGTCAGACGTTTGAAATCTTTGCGCTGTTGTTCTGTAGTAAATTGATAGTTTTCTTGAGTTGCTTGAGCATCATGACTAAACATTAATCCTGACAACATGAGGACAGCCCAGATACTTAATATAATGAATAATCGTTGTGTAAGGAGATTCATGGTTAATTCTCTGTTTGCTGCAATGATTGCTGTGCCATCAGTTCATTGTATATCGGCGCAAATTTACTGTCCCATACACGTGGATTGATATCACCAATATGGTGAACTCGAATAATGCCTTGTTGGTCAATCAACAACGTTTCTGGTGCACCTGTGACGCCCAAATCCAATGATGTATCACGGTAGACATCAAAAATATTAAACAAAAAAGGATTGCCGAGTTGGTTAGTAGTTTCAATGACTTCTTGTTGCACACGTGCCAATGTCTTAGTACCAAAATCAGGATCGAGATCTTGATCATAATACAAGCCAACAAACCTCACACCTTGCTCGCTGAGCTCAGTCAAATAAGGAAGTTCAACGGCACAAGTCACACACCACACGCCCCAAATATTCAATAGCGTGACTTCATCAGTAAACACATCATTGGTATAAATGACACTCGGTTCCATCAAATCCGGCAAACTAAATGTTGGCATTGGCTTAGCTAACGCTTGTGAGTCGCGCTGACGTGGATCAGAAAAAAGCCCTTGATATAAGAAAAACACCAAAGCAGTAAATGCAACTAACGGCACAACAAAACGGGTATTTATCATGCTGGTTGAATCCCTAATTTAGCGAGTTTTTTCATTCGGTAGCGCTTATCGAACATGGAGCAGACACCACCTAGCGCCATTATCCCTGCACCTAACCAAATCCATATAACAAAGGGTTTGTAGTACACTCTGACTGCCCACGCGCCATTATCTAATGGTTCGCCCAAGGCGATAAACAAATCACGGATCAAGGTGGTATGAATACCTGCTTCCGTCATCGACATTCCTTTAACGGAATAAAAGCGTTTTTCAGGCTCTAGGTGTACGACAAAATCGCCGTCTTTATAAACATCAAATATACCACGATCAGCACTGTAGTTAGGTCCTTGAATCGTTTTCACTTCTGAAAACTGGATGCTATAACCTGCAATCGTTACTTCATCACCGAAGTTCATTCTCACATCACGCTCTAACTCAAAGTTACTGACTAAGGTAATCCCGATGAGCGATACAGCAAAACCAACATGCCCCAGAATCATGCCCCAGTGGCTTGGTTTGAGCTTGCGTATTTTGGTAGCCATTGCTAACTCACCTGGCATCGCTTCTACACGTTGTGCGACTTCTTGAATGGTTGAAACCAAAATCCAAACGGCACACACCATACCTAGCGTAGCGACATAGGTAGCTGTGGTACTAAAGCTATTGACAATTAATAAGGCCGCACTGATACCAATACCTAATGCAATCAAGATTTGGTTGCTCAATGCACCCAGTGGTTGTTGTTTCCAGCGACTTAACGGTCCTATCGTCATAAATACAACGAAAGGCACGATTAACCACGTAAACATTTGATTAAAAAACGGGGCACCGATTGAAATACTACCTAAGCCTAGCTCTTTATGCACTAATGGAAATAAGGTGCCCAACAACACGACTACAGTAGCTGCGCACAATAATACATTATTGCCCATTAGCATGACTTCGCGAGAAGCTAGCGAATAATATGAACGGGTTTTTAACTGCGGCGCTCGGATGGCATATAACAATAATGAACCACCGATAACAATTACCAGTAAGCCTAAAATAAACAGTCCACGAGAAGGGTCAGAGGCAAATGAATGAACTGACACTAATACACCAGAGCGTACCAAAAATGTTCCTAGTAAACTTAACGAAAAAGCGGCAATGGCCAACAACACAGTCCAGGATTTAAAGACTTTGCGCTTTTCGGTTACCGCTAAACTATGCATTAACGCCGTGCCAACTAGCCATGGCATAAAGGAGGCATTTTCTACCGGATCCCAGAACCACCAACCGCCCCAGCCAAGTTCATAATAAGCCCACCAACTGCCTAATGCGATGCCAACGGTTAAAAAAGCCCAAGCCGCGATTGTCCATGGACGCGACCAACGAGCCCAGGTTGAATCAAGTTGCCCTGAGATCAGTGCAGCAATCGCAAACGCAAATGCAACAGCAAAACCAACATAGCCCATGTACAACATAGGAGGGTGAATAATCATGCCGAAATCTTGTAATAACGGGTTGAGATCGGCGCCATCGACGGGGTAAAACGGTAATAAACTATCAAATGGATTCGAGGTCAGTAACATAAACAAATAAAAGCCGATAGATACCATGCCCAGAACAGCAAGCACTCTTGCCACCATCACTTCAGGGATCCCTTTACTAAAAATAGCAACCGCGACTGTCCACACAGAAAAAATTAAAACCCATAATAAGAATGAGCCTTCGTGGCCCCCCCACACGGCTGTTATTTTGTAGTACCAAGGCAATAAACTATTTGAATGATTCGCGACATACGAGACTGAGAAATCATCTGCCAGAAAGCGATTAGTCAAACAAATATACGCAATTAAGGTAAACGTAAACAAGCCAATAGCCAATGGCTTGGCCGAGGAAATCATCATTTTGTGATTGGTTTGTGCTCCCCACATTGGGTATATCGCTAACAACACCGATAGTAGTAGCGCAATGACAATAGAAAAGTTACCAATTTCAGCGATCATGTTAATAAGGTCTCAATAAAATATATATGATTAATAGCTAGGTGTGGTTTTCGTCATTGCCGCATCTGCGGGTTTGACATGCTTAATGCCCTTTAATTTTTCAGCCAATTCAGGCGGCATATATTCTTCGTCATGTTTAGCCAATACTTCTTCCGCCATAATGAGATTGCCATCTTGCAATACGCCTGTAGCGACAATCCCCTGACCTTCACGAAACAAGTCAGGCAAAATGCCTGTGTAAGATACTGTCACAATGGGACCGGTATCCACTAAATCAAATTCGACAGCTAGGGTATCTTGGTTCCGTTGAACCGAGCCTTCGACAACCATTCCACCAATTCGTAGGCGTTGGCCGACCTGAGGTTTGACAGCCGCTTTGCCTTTACCCTCGATAATTTCGCTTGGGGTATAAAACAAATCAATATTGTCATTCAGGGCAAACAACATCAAAGAAAGTGCGCCAGCTACCATACCGCCAATCACCCCAACGGTGATTAAACGCTGTTTACGTCTAGGATTCATGCTTATGATTGCTCCTTAGCTTGTTTTATCCGAGCTTTACGCGCTGCTTCGGCACGTACTTCGGCAATTAATTTACGCTTGTCGAGTTTGACATAGATAATAAATGCAACGACAACTAACAGCGATACGCCATAAGATAACCAGACAAAAAAGCCATAGCCACCCATCTCTAAAAATGCTGCAAACGAATCAAAATGCATTAGCGTTGCTCCGTTTTTTGTAACAGTGCAATTACCCAAGGACGATGTAACTCACGGCGTAAAATCTGATTTTTCAAATTCATCATAACCAAAGTCCCTATCAATCCCACCGTTCCGACTATTGAAATTAACAAAGGCCATAACATTGAAAGGGCAATCGAAGGTTTACCAAATTTAGTAATTGTCGCGCCTTGATGCAAAGTATTCCACCACTCAACTGAATAATGAATGATTGGAATATTAATAACACCGACTAAGGCCATAATAGCTGCTGATTTACCGGCTTGGGTTTTGTCGCTAAACGCGCCATACAAAGCCATAACACCCAAGTATAAGAAAAATAGAATGAGTTGAGCCGTTAAGCGTGCATCCCAAATCCACCACGTTCCCCACATTGGTTTACCCCATGCAGCGCCCGTAAATAACGAAATAAAGGTTAGCACTGCCCCCACTGGCGCAATTGCGATCATGCTCATGTAGGCGGTTTTCCATTGCCATACTAGCCCGACAAAACCAGCAATAGCCATTGCGACATACGTGCTCATGGACAAAATAGCGGAAGGCACATGAATATAAATAATACGAAATGAATCACCTTGTTGATAATCAGTTGGAGCAAATGCTAAGCCCCAAATAAATCCAACGAGTAAGCCCACCACTGCAGTGACGAAAAAATAAGGTAATAACGTGTTGCAAAGCGCATAAGCACGTTCAGTTTTAGCGTAAGGATGTAACCAATTAAACATTAATGATGACTCACTCTAATAGCGTAACTAATTGCAAAAGGGGTAATAGCCACTGCAAAACATAACATGGCACCGATAATAGCAAGTTGTGGGGCATAGTTTAATCCCATCGCTGCGCTATCAACAGCAGATGTTGCAAATATCAGTAAAGGAATAAATACAGGTATTAAAAGTAAGGATAATAGTACCCCACCGCGTTGTAATCCGACCGTCAATGCCACCGCAATTGCGCCAATTAATGACAACAAAGGAGTGCCTAGCGCTAAGGTCTGAATTAACGCCCAATACATGGCCGGCGTTAAATTTAAAAACAACGCTAAGAGCGGTGAAATCAGTAACAAAGGTAAAAACGAGCCGCACCAATGCACAAACACTTTAGCAAACATCGCCCATGATAATGACACATGAGCTAATTGTAGTTGTTCTAAGCTGCCATCATTAAAATCATCGCGAAACAGTTTATCCATTCCCAATAATGCAGATAGTATCGCTGCCACCCAGATCACCCCTGGACCGACTTTTTGTAATGTCTCAGGACCTGGACCTATCCCTAAAGGAAATAACGTGATGACCATGACAAAAAACAACAATGGTTGTAATAGTTCGGCTTTTTGTCGGTAAGCAAGGACTAAATCACGCTTGATGATACTCGTTAATGGGTTGACTGATTTCATAAGCGATACTCTAAAGTCACGGTTTTTACCGGTAAGCGGCTTTGTAATGCTTGATGTGATGTCATCAATACTGCCCCGCCTTGAGCCACAAAGTCATCCACTAAATCTTGGATAAATGCCACGCCCGAAACGTCCAAAGAGGTAAACGGCTCATCTAAAATCCACACATGAGTATGTAATAATTGTGTTCTCGCTAATGATACCCGACGTTGTTGACCTGCAGATAGTTGTCCACTAGGTACGTCTTCCAGTCCCACCAAATTAAAGCGTGCGAGTAATGCATATAACTCGTGTTGATCAGTTGCTATGCCATGCATATTAGCCCAATAAGCAAGGTTTTCTACACTTGAAAGGTATTGATTTAAGCCTAATTTATGCCCTAAATATAACAGTGGATAATCAATTTTATTTTCGGAAGGCGTCTCGGTACCTGAGAAACTTGCGGTTTCCGAACGTGCGGCATCGGTCACGATCACACCACCAGTTTCAGGCTCAGAAAGCCCCACTAATATTCGTAATAAACTCGTTTTACCGGCACCATTAGGACCGACTAAGTGAATTAGCTCTCCGGCATGAACTTGTATTGAAAAATCTTCAAATAAAATGCGGTCTTGCTTGATGCACGAAAGCCCTTGAGCATTTAGGCGCAATATATCCGTGTAATTACTAGTTATACTAGTCTTGCCATTCACTGTTTTTACCCACTAATTTAAACCCGTTTATCATACCATAATCAACGACTTAAGCAGTATTTTTTCCCTAGCATTTAGTAGTAGTTTTGTGCTGCTATTGGCCTAGACAAATGATTTAGCTAGTTACTTTAAATAATTAAAACTTATACAGTGTCGTAAAGATCCGCCGATAACCTGCTATGACTCAAGATATGTTGCGTGGCCTTAATCAGTTGATCAACAAAGTGGCAGCAGCGGTGCCCGCAAATATGCGAGCGCCACAACCCACTGTGCATGACGGTCTGACGCAACAAGCCCAAACTAAGTTACACCAGCAATTAAGCACTAGTACCCACATTACCCATGCTGAAAATTTAGTCTTGGCAGTGCAAGGTAAACAACTCATTATTCGTTTACACGAAGGCATGTCGAATCAAGCGCAAACATCCTCACAGCAAGCAAAAGTATCAATCCCGTTAACTGACGACCAAATCAAACTCGTAAAAAGCTTACTGGCACAACAGGCCAATGCGCGTTCAGATTCACAACAGACACCTTCCTTAACCGTGTCCATTGAAGCGCTGAGCAATCCTCAAGCGCTAGCACATTCTAGTATCAAGATCCCAGCACAGCAACGAACGCAGATTGCATTAGCGTTGTTAGTGCAAGCCAATCAACTAATACTATCCGGACAAATACAAGGTACCAATAAACCTTTAGCCAATTTACTATCACTGTTTGTCGCGCCTTTAGACAAAGTGGTAAATGTCCCATTGCAACGTCTACCGAATGCCTTACAAACGTTGGTCAATAATCTGAATAAAAGTACTACATCGACTTCGTCTGAAGCGATGTTGACGATTGATGCTAAACCTAAGCAACATCTGGCTAGCGCCGCATCAGTCGTCAATGGAGCAAAAATGGTAGATATCCAATTAGCATTAAACAAGCAGATTATTGCCGGCGCTCTCAATACTCAGCATGTTGCAACACAAACTTTTTTGAAAGCGGTTAACCAACTTCACGGCGGAAAAATAACTCTACCGACAAACGAGTTGTCTAGCATCGTTCAACGCATCAATAGCCAAGAAGCTAAACCCTTCATGCAAGCATTATCACCCCAGAAATCATCGCTGTTACTGACACCACAACTTGATAAATTATCGATTGCGCCGGAATCACTGGATCGCCCTAGCGTTATAAGTTCTGGCGTTATACATAGTTCGGCACAACAGACCGCAAGCGCAAACGTGTTACGCTTGGCAAGTGCAAATATAGCGACTGACATTGCATTACCTAGTGCCCTCATCAAGCCATTAAGTCAAATGATTACGCAAAGTCAATCGCTCAACCAAACATCAAGACCAGATTCAGGCAATATGCTGCAGCCTTTGTCGCGCCCTTCACTTGCACAAGCTGCACTTGTACAGGCTTCAATGACACCAGCTCCACTGGCAGGTGCTCCTCTGCTAAACACACAAGCACTAAGCACTAAGCACTCAATCCTTGCAGGGATTATTGCCTGCAGGGCAATCACCTACAACAGGTGCGCCCAACAGCGAACAATTGTTAGCGGAAGTACAAGAATTAACGCAAACGGATATCGCGTCATTGGTGCTGCATAAAATGACACAACGACAACCACAAAGTAATTCACCACAATCAACTGTGTTAAGCGGTCTAGCGACTATGGTGCAAATCAGTTTAGCGAGTAAGTTACAACAACAGTTATCTGGCATGGGTAGCGCGAGCGCTAAGCACATTGCATTAGAACAACACCTCAATACCTTAATTGCTCCCCATATTGCATCACGTAACTTACAGCAATCTAATAGCAAAACTCAAGATAGCAATCACGACCCTGCAAGTGAGTTACTGCAAGGGATCACTCGTTTATTGACCGGTCATAGATTACAACAAGCGGTGAGTCTTGAATGGCAAACACAGCATCCTGATAGTCAATATTTTACCTTGCCGAATTTTTTATCGGGGTCAAAACAACCGATACAATTGTTGATTAAGCAAGAACAACAGACTGGCTCTGAGCATCAAGATCGAGTGGAACACCAGGGTAATAAATGGCATATCTCGTTACAGTTTGATATCCCGAACAACAGCAATGTACCGACAAATAATACCGAAACCTCGTCACAAGGAACGCTGTTAGTTAAAGCCACCTTACAGGCACAAACTGTCAACATTGCATTATATGGTTCGACCGAAACATTATTAGATAATATCAACCAGCACAAACATGCATTAGAGCAACGATTACGCCAGTTAGGATTTACTGTAGACACACAACCGGCTTATCAGGGTGTGATTAACGATAGTTTAGTCGATTGGCCTAAATCTTTTGGCCTTGAAAAAGAGGTATCGGTATGAAATATCAAGCTTCAAAGAGCCAAACCAAAGCCCCAAAAAAACAGGCAGCAGCACTTAAATATTCAGCACAAGATAACGCCGCTCCAATCGTCCTAGCGAAAGGTGATAATGCGCTAGCAGAAGAGATGATCGCATTAGCACATGCACATGGGGTGTTAATTCATGAAGATCCTCATTTAGCCGAAATTCTTAACACATTAGATATCGGACAAGAAGTACCCCAAGAAATTTTTGTTATCGTGGCTGAAATTATTGCGTTTTCTTATGTGTTACAAGGAAAGTACCCTGCAAACTGGCAAGGTATTCAGCCAATTAATACCGAGGCATAACTCATTAATTAACGCATTACAATCAGATAATTCCTTGCTCAATTATTGGCACTAGCCAATAACGGATCTGTCCTTGAGACACGTGTTTTAACTGTTGTAACACGGCGGTGGTATGTTGTGCTGAATGCATAATTTCAAAACGGTAAAACCCTTTATAGCCTTCGACCTGTTCTCTAAGACTATAATGATTATGGTCTTTACTAAACCCTTGAATGTTAAATAAACTAAACCCGCTAATAAGCGCAAGCTCCATTAAAGTGTCGACCACATCATCTTTGAGTAATTCAGGTACCACGGCCATTAAGATCAAGTCATGCTGCTCAGTTTGCATTACGTTTCTCCAACCAAATATAAAACACAGGAATTAAAAAAAGCGTGGTGAAAGTAGAGGTAAAAAGGCCTCCAATAACGACTATCGCTAATGGCTTTTGGATCTCCGCACCTGGCCCCGTTGCAATCACTAATGGCATCAAACCAAACATCGCGGTTAATGCGGTCATTAATACCGGACGCAATCGCTGTTTAGCGCCATTAACGACTCGTAATGACAAATCGTGCACTTGTGCTTTGGTCTGCTCAAAGTAACTGAGCATGACAACGCCATTTAACACTGCAACACCTAACAAGGCGATAAACCCAACCGACGCAGGGACCGACAAAAACTCACCACTAAGGTACAGCGCGATGATGCCCCCCATAATAGCAAAGGGAATATTGGCCAAAATCAACGTCGCTTTAGCTAGCGAACCAAATGTGGTGAACAGAATAATTAAAATCAACCCTAATGCCATTGGCACGACCAATAATAAGTTGTTCGTTGCGCGTTGTTGGTTTTCAAATTCACCTCCAAAGGTAATGCTGTAACCTACTGGTAACGCAATATGTTGATTTACATTGAGCTGTAATTCATCGACAAAACTAACAATATCACGTTCTTTAACATTCGACGTTACAACAGCAAAGCGATTACTATTTTCCCGTTCAATTAAAATCGGACCTTGCTTAAACGATACATCCGCTATGAGCGCTAAAGGCAGAATAGACGCATCCGGCAATAAAATGTTCATGCGTTTGATTTGAGAAATATTACTTGGTTTGATCTCATGTCCATCACTCAAACCAAAGACAATGGGAGTTTTCTTTTTGCCTTGGATCAGCGTGGAGATGGTGACCGTTTCAAGTTGACTTTTAATTATCCTAGCTAGCTGTGCAGTGGTCATTTTGTACTGTTGAGCAATTTCTGGTTTGAGCGAGATATTTAAAAAATCGCCCCCTTCAATCACAGCAGCATTCACATCGACACTACCTGCGATATTTTTGGTTAACGCACTAATATCATGTGCGAGTTTTGCCAAACTAGGAATATCATCACCAAAAATTTTGATGGTCACAGCGCCAGTGCTACCAGTCAACATTTCAGATACACGCATTTGAATCGGTTGCGTAAAGCCCACGTTGATCCCCGGAAATTCTGCCAGTACATCTCGAATGGTGTCGATTAATTCCTCTTTTGATGCAAACCTCCACTGCTCCATCGGCTGAAGTTCCATAAAGACATCAGTTTCGTTTAGGCTCATTGGATCGAGACCTATTTCATCAGATCCGACTCTTGCAACAATTTGCTTTATTTCGGGGATCTGAGCCAACAGAGCTTGTTCGATTTGAATATCTAATTGTGTTGACGCTTGTAGCGAAATACTCGGGGATTTTTCTAATTGAACAATAATATCGCCTTCATCCAATACTGGCATAAAGGTTTTACCTAAAGAGGTAAACAGCACACCACTAGCTAACAATAACAACAACGCGACGACTATCATTAGCTTTGGAGCAACTAAGGTACGGCGCAATAACGCTTGATAGCGAATTTGTAATGCTTGTACAAACTTAGGCTCACTCCCCGCATCACGGCTTAATAAGAATGAAGTAAATGCTGGAATGACGGTTAATGATAGGAGCAAAGAAGAAAGCATCGCAAAGACAATAGTGACGGCTACCGGAGTAAATAATTTCCCTTCTAATCCAGTTAATGTGAGCAGAGGAGAAAACACGATTATCACAATAATTGTGCCTGAAACCACGGGGGTTGCGACCTCTTTGCAAGCACGATAGACCAAATGTAACTTAGGTAAGGACGCATTTTTTTGCATTGAATTGACGGTATTTTCTACCACTACGACTGAAGCATCTACCAGCATACCGATGGCAATAACTAACCCTCCCAAACTCATGAGATTGGCAGTAAAACCAAATTGCTCCATTAATAAAAAAGTACAAGCAGCTGAAAAAGGCAACACTAATGACACCGCAACAGCTGCTCGCACATCTCCTAAAAATAAGGAAAGCACGACAACTACCAGCAAGATTGCAATTAGCAACGCCTCTTCAATTGTGCCTATCGCTTTGTCGATTAAGTTTTTTCGGTTATAGAATATATTGATACTTGAGTCTTTAGGTAAGGTCGCTTCGATTTGTTGCAGCTTTTGTGTCACTAACTCAATGACTTGTGCGGTGTTTGAATCTTTCAGAGCGATGACTATCGCTTCAGTTGTCTCTTGCCCATTGCGCGTAACAGAACCATATCGCGTTAAATGACCTTCGGATACCGCAGCAATATCGCGGAGACGAATTACCGTCCCAGATTGAACGGCGATCACCATATCATTTAGCTGTGTAAGATCGTTGACGCGCCCTTCACTGCGCACTATCAAGGTATCATTGCCAATATTAATACGCCCAACATTACCATTTTGGTTGCTGTTATTAACCACAATCGCCAATTCATCTAACGACATTTTTATGCGTGCTAATTTAATGGGGTCAGGGCTAATTTGATAGGTTTTAGCAAAACCACCCAAAATATTTACATCCGCAACACCATCTATAGTGCGCAGTAATGGACGAATTTCCCATTCTAAAATTTGCCGACGTTCAACCAATGACAGATTCGGGTTTTCCAGTGAAAACATAAACATTTCACTCAATGGTGTACTCATTGGTGCAACACCACCTTCAAGTCCAGCTGGTAAGTTCGGCATAATATTAGCCAAACGCTCAGCTACCTGTTGCCTAGCCCAATAAATATCCGTCCCTTCTATAAAGTCTAAGGTTATATCAGTGATGGCATATTTAGTGGTGGAGCGTAAAATTTGTTGTTTGGGGATCCCTAACAATTCAGTTTCTATGGGCAGTGTAACTTGTGCTTCAATTTCTTCCGCCGTCATACCGGGCGCTTTTAGTATCACTTTGACTTGAGTCGGTGCGATGTCCGGAAACGCATCAATCGGTAATGCAAACCATGCTGAAGCCCCTGCTAGTAAAATAAATAACGAAATAATAACGACAAATACACGTTGGATTAATGAAAATCGGATAATGCCTGCTAGCATATTATTCCCCCAACCCTAACAAAATTCCTTGTGCAGCACTAACCGATGTCGTTAATATTGATTTGTTCGCGAGCGTTTGTTCGGCTGTCACGATATAGGTCTGCGCTTCACTGGCCAGTAAATCGACTTCAACTGCTATGTAGCTGTCCCTATCTTTAACCCACACATAACTCGCTCCCTCCCAGGTAAACACACTGTCTTTGCTGATTTGATATGCTTGCGTAGAATAATGTGGGATCAATGATACTTGTTCACCTAATTGCAGGTGACAGTTTGTAGTAATCGGCGCAGACCAGGCGCTTTGGTAGAATTGCTCTATACGTTGATCGGTGTGACTGATGCCTAATAAACAATATGGTAATTGTATGGATTGTATTGGTGGCGAACTCTGCCCCACTTCACTGAGCCGATTGGCAACATGTACTTGAATATGCACTCTAACCGCGCTTTTAGGCACAAAACGGCCAATGACATCATCAATATTCATCGCTACAGATGGGTCATACAATACGTGACCACCTATCGGTGCTCCTAGCGTTATCGTGTCGTTTTCTTCATCAACCTGTGTTACATAAGCAAAGAAATGTTCGTATTCGTCATAAGCGAGTTTAATTTTATAATATTGCTCGCTAACTGAGAGCCATTCACTCTCACTAATCGACTTATTCTTAAATAAACGCTGGTTATTTGCATACAAGGTTTCACTTTGAGCGTGCAGCTGTTGATAGATTTTATATTGGGCATAATAGTGATGCACTTCTGGGCCAACTAATTTAACAACATCTTCTCCCGCTTTAATTATTGTACCTGAGGGTTGAAGATATAACGCTTGCTGGATATTCATTGGGGCTTTTAGAATATACGCCTGACCGGGTAATTCAGTAACCGTGCCTAATAATGGGCTTCCTGCGTATTGAGATATTTCGCTGGCGGTATGTATTTGTTGCTGTAATGCCCCTAGTTGTTGCACACTCACTCTTAAGCTTTCTGCAGATTTAGCATACAGCGGTATCGCAAGTGTTATGCTAATTAACATCACTGACGCATATAAATGTAAACTGCGCACTGTAGTTGATACTAATCGCTTCATAATGAGAGTCCTTGGGCTTGATTAATTATCGCTATTTGTCGGTTAATCGCGAGTTGATTTAAGGAAATACTGGTTTGAGCCGTAAATAATTCGATAAGGTTACGAATATGTACAACTTGGTTTTGAGTATTAGCAGCAAGCATTGTAGTAATTGACTGCTCTAATTTGCCCAATGTTTCACGATTCTTATCTAGCAAATGTTGCTTTTTAAGTAAAAAATCGTATTCCGCTATCTGGGTGTGTAGATCTGTTCGTATGTTTGTCAGTAGTTGACTACGCGACACTTCATAATTGAGTTTTGCTTGGCTTAATTCATTGCGCTGTGAAGTGGACAACTCATGTCCGATAGTGATCGGAATATCCACCCCAACACCAATTTGATTATCGCTAAAATTGACACCTTCAATGCGTTTGGCTGCAAGTTGTAGCTGCCAGGATTTCGCTGACTGACTTTGCCCTTGCATACCTTGGTTGATTACCAGCCACTCAAGATCGAGTAATTGTATAGCTGGGTGCTTAGCAATATTATTATTTAGAACTGTATTATCAACTGCATGGTCAACAAACGATGCGTGGATATTGAAAACTGTGGAGTGCTCAAGTATCTGTTCTGGAAATGTCTGCAACCCAGTTAATTGTTTATATTGCTTCTGTGTAAACGCTAATTTTTGGGTATATTCCAAGTTAGCTATTTGACTATCATTGACCTCTTTTTGCAGTAAAAACAAGGCATATTGTGGCAATGCATTCAGTTCTGCCATCTGGCTATACTGCGCTAGTAACTCTTTTAATACTGCTACTTTACGTTGCTCTGCATTGACTAACACGCTTGTTTCTTGATTGTCCCAAATCAAGGTGCGAATGAGTCCGGAGTAATATAAAGCTTGTTGCTGCTGTGCCAGCCCTTGCAAACTTAATTTAGATTTAGTGCTAAGGCCATCTAAGTCACGCTTAAGTTTGGATTTAATCGGTAAAACAACACTCAATTGCGCTTCTTTATCAGCATCCTGGGTTTGATTATGCATGTATAACAACGATAGTGTTGGATTCGAATCAAGCCAAACAAGCGATCTATCATTGTCATTCTCTTGTTGGCGATTCAATAAATCAACCCGACCTTGTGTCGCCATTGTTGCTGCTAATACATCTTGTAGAGATAATTTTTGATTGAATGTTTGTGCTGCATTGTTACTATTAGTACGGTCAATATGGGTAGTATCACTATTATTAGTGCTATCCTTGGCACTCACGTGACCCGATACCAATACACTAAATATTCCAATAAATACTGTAGTAAAGATGGTTTGTGTTGATGAACTAAACGTTTTCACTAAAACCTCATTCATTAATGATTTGAGCTAATCCTATTTCATAGGAATTATATTATCTATATACATGTGTATGGTATGCACATAACGACATGTTTTTAAAAGTGTTTATTAAAATCCACTTCCAAATAAGGCAACCATATAATGCGCGAAGGATTGATCACTGCAATCTTAATCATCATCATGATACTCAATGGTATCGATGTGTTTGTTGATATAGGTCTACAAGTGCCCTTTTGGCATATTGTACAAGAAGCGACGTTAGTACTTTTATCTGGTCTTGGCGCGGTACTTCTCATCATGCATATCAGGAATAAGTCGCAAAAGTTAAAAAATCTAGTCAAGGATTTATCTACTGCCAATCAACAAATAACATCATTAACTAGTAAAATGGCTCAAGAGCGAACACATTATTCGGGTGTCATTAAAACCCAATTTGAGGAATGGTCATTAACGAATACCGAACAACAAGTGGCGTTACTGATATTGAAAGGGTGTAGTTTGAAAGAAATTGCCGCAGTTCGAGATACCAAAGAAGCGACGGTTCGTCAGCAAGCCTCAAGTGTTTACTCTAAGAGTAATTTAGAAGGACGCCATGAATTTTCAGCATGGTTTTTAGAGGATTTTTTAAATTAATACTATTTTAATAGGCATAAAAAAACCGCAATCTGCGACAAACATGATTACGGTTTTAAATGAGTGAGAAGTGTTTATGCTTCTTCGTTACCTTCTAATTCTTCTGCTTTTTCATCAGTAGGTTTTGCTTTACACAATAATTCAGCACGGATACGTTGTTCGATATCATCCGCCATCGCTGTATGTTCTTTAAGATACTTCACTACGTTAGCTTTACCTTGTCCGATACGCTCGCCTTTATAGCTGTACCAAGCACCTGCTTTTTCAACCATTTTAAGTTTCACACCTAAATCGATTAACTCGGCTTGCTTAGAAATTCCCTTACCATACATGATTTGGAATTCAGCCTGTTTAAACGGTGGTGCAACTTTATTTTTGACAACTTTGACTCGGGTTTCGTTACCGACAATTTCATCGCCTTCCTTAATCGCGCCAATGCGACGGATATCTAAACGGACTGAAGAATAAAATTTAAGTGCATTACCACCAGACGTAGTTTCTGGATTACCGAACATCACGCCAATTTTCATACGAATCTGGTTAATAAAGATAACCAAAGTGTTTGAACGCTTAATATTACCCGTTAATTTTCTTAGAGCTTGAGACATCAATCGCGCTTGTAAGCCGACATGTGAATCTCCCATATCGCCTTCAATTTCGGCTTTCGGCGTCAATGCTGCAACGGAATCGATAATTACTACGTCAACAGCAGCAGAACGGACTAACATGTCACAAATCTCTAGTGCTTGTTCGCCAGTATCTGGTTGTGATACTAAAAGCTCGTCAATATTAACACCTAATGCTTGCGCATAAACTGGATCCAATGCGTGCTCGGCGTCAACGAACGCACAGGTCTTTCCGACCTTTTGTGCTTCAGCGATAACTTGCAAGGTTAGTGTCGTTTTACCTGATGATTCAGGACCATATATCTCAACAACACGTCCACATGGCAAACCGCCTATACCTAATGCAATATCAATGGTGAGAGAACCTGTAGAAATCGATTCAATATCCATACCTTGATTATCGCCTAGACGCATAATCGACCCTTTACCAAATTGCTTTTCAATTTGACCTAGTGCTGCCGAGAGTGCGCGTGATTTATTATCTTCTGCCATGTGTGCCTCAACCTTAAATGTGAGTTAGGATGTACTTGCTATGTTGTGGATTATAATACTGTATAATTATACAGTGCAACAAAAAAGATTAATTTTTTTCAAGTCCACGTCTTAATGTGATTCTACTATAAGGTATTTGAGTACGTTTGACAGCTGTGCTTTTGATCAGTTTTGCGTAATTAATTGCACGACTTTTTCAATTGCAAATTCAATCGCTTGTTTGCGCACCGCTTCGCGCTCTCCCGAAAAACACTGTTGCGAAGTGTATATGTCACCCGCATACGCAAAACCAAACCAGACAGTACCCACGGGTTTTTCAGGACTACCACCATCGGGTCCAGCAACACCACTAATGCTTATACCAATATCAGCATGTAGATGTTCTACTACACCTTGAGCCATCGCAATAACCGTTTGCTCTGATACTGCGCCAAACTGCATGAGTGTGCTTTTCGGTACACCTACCATCTGCGTTTTGGCATCATTGGCATAGGTGACAGCACTGCGCTCAAACCATGCGGAACTGCCAGGTAGTGCGGTAAATGCATAGGCTAATCCGCCCCCCGTGCAAGATTCTGCACAAGAAATAGTCAACCCTCGAGCGACTAACTCCTGTGCTAAGCGATGCAGGGCAATTTGTGTATTTTCTTTTAGATAGCTAATCAAAATATTGTTATGCTTATACTATTGAATATTTAGTTAAGTATAAAAATAAATTGAGCCAAGCACAAACGCAACACACCCCAATGATGCAACAATATTTAGGCATCAAAGCAAACCATCCTAATGAACTCCTGTTTTATCGCATGGGTGATTTTTATGAGTTATTTTTTGATGATGCCAAACGTGCCGCCCAATTAATCGACATTACCTTAACTGCCCGCGGAAAGGCTGGCGGAGAACCCATTCCAATGGCTGGTGTCCCCTACCATGCGGTTGAAGGGTACTTAGCAAAATTAGTGCAGATGGGTGTATCTGTTGCCATCTGTGAACAAGTGGGTGATCCTGCTACCAGCAAAGGGCCTGTGGCTCGTGAAGTCAAACAAGTACTAACACCGGGTACAGTAACTGATGAAGCACTACTGCAAGATAACCAAGATACATTAATTGTTGCCATTACCAGCGCTCAATCTAAGCGCGGCTCTGGCTCTGCAAACTCGCCTCAGCTTAGTTATGGTTTAGCCGCGCTTGCTTTAAGCACCGGACAGTTTGTGATTACCCAGCCGGCAAATGAACAAGCATTACTGGCCGATTTGCAACGCTTTAATCCTGCGGAGTTATTGTACGATGAGAGCCTGATTGCTCCGCAAGTATTAGTTAATTACCCCAAAAGTACTCGTCGAGCTCAGTGGGAGTTTGATGTAGATACAGCGATTAACCATCTCAACATGCAGTTTGGCACACAAGAATTAACGGGCTTTGGTGTTGCCGATGCGCCTTTAGCTTTAGGTGCTGCGGGCTGTTTGTTGCAATATGTCAAAGATACCCAAAAACGCGCTTTGCCACATATAAAAAGTATCAGTTTGCAAACTCACAGCGACACGGTACAAATGGATTTTGCTACGCGTAAAAACTTAGAATTGACGCAAAATTTAGCCGGCGGCATCGACAATACTGTGTTTGCAGTACTCAATGACACCCAAACGCCTATGGGCGCTCGACTATTACAACAATGGATCCATCGCCCTATCACTCAACATGCGTTATTAGAGCAACGCTATAATGTGATTGATAGTTTAGTTGCAGAAGACAGCACCGCGCCTGCGCAAATTTTGAAAAAAATAGGGGATGTACAACGGGTATTAGCCCGTTTAGCACTGCGCTCTGCTCGACCGCGTGATTTTGCTCGGATCCGTGATGCACTTGGCTTATTACCTGATTTACAAACTTGTTTGGCGGTACATACAGATCCCAAAATTCAAGCATTGGCGCACACCATTAGTACTTACCCTGAAATGGCGGAGCTATTACACCGAGCAGTGATTGATAACCCTCCTGTGGTATTGCGAGATGGTGGCGTTATCGCCCCAGGCTATGATGCCCAGCTTGATGAGTTGCGAGCATTATCACAAGGGGCGACTGATTTTTTAAGCGTTTTAGAAGAACGTGAAAAAGATGCTACTGGCATCAATACTTTAAAAGTCGGATATAACCGTGTACATGGATTTTTTATTGAAGTGTCGAAAGGACAAGCGCATCTGGTGCCTGGTCACTATATTCGTCGCCAAACTCTAAAAAACAACGAACGTTATATTATTGAAGAGCTAAAAGCGCACGAAGAAAAAGTGCTTAATTCACAAAGCCTAGCGCTTAGTCTAGAAAAGCAATTATATGAGGCGTTATTCGATCAATTACTCCCTCATCTAAATGAATTAACCATGACAGCTAACGCATTGGCGGAGCTTGACGTATTAGTCTGTTTTGCCGCGCAGTCGATAGCTTTAAACTTATCCCGACCCATTTTAACGCCAACACCGGGCATTAATTATCAAGATGGGCGTCACATCGTCGTTGAACATGTGTCGCAACAACCTTTTATTGCCAACCCATTGCATCTTGATGAAAAACAAAAAATGTTAATGATCACCGGCCCTAACATGGGTGGTAAATCAACTTATATGCGTCAAACGGCACTTATTGTGTTGCTTGGATATATTGGTTGTTTTGTTCCCGCGCAAGCATGTCACTTAGGCCCTATTGACCGTATTTTTACACGTATCGGAGCGTCAGATGATCTTGCTTCAGGCCGCTCAACATTTATGGTTGAGATGACCGAAACAGCGAATATTTTACATAATGCCACAGCTAATAGCTTGGTGTTAATGGATGAAATTGGTCGTGGAACCAGTACTTATGATGGCTTATCTTTAGCTTGGGCTTGCGCTGAATACATTAGCCATACGATTCAGGCGTACACGCTGTTTGCCACACATTATTTTGAGCTAACCCAGTTAGCCAAAGATACTGATACCATGACTAACGTGCACCTTAATGCGATTGAACATAACGATACAATTAAGTTTATGCATAATGTCCAACAAGGTGCAGCAAGTAAAAGCTATGGTTTGCAAGTCGCACAATTAGCGGGTGTACCCGATCACGTAATTCAAGTTGCTAAGCAAAAGTTACTCGCCTTAGAAAGTACGCCTACAGTAGTTACTTCACCGAGCACAGATAATACAGTGAACATATCTAAGACCCAGCCAAAAGCTGAAATAACACCTGTGCAGTTATCATTAGACAGCTCCCAACAAGCGTTGTTGGATACCCTCGATCAAATATCTGCGGATGAGTTATCACCCAAGCAGGCACTTGACCTCATTTATGTACTCAAATCAATGCGATAAATACGTAAATATATAACTACAGATTGAGATCAAAAACAAAATTGCGTATAATATCGCTCCATCCAGTTCGAGTGAATGACTGTTTATTTATCGAGTAAATCCATGATGAAAAAACAACCATTGATTCAGCAAAATACCCGTATCCATTACATTTACGCCTTTAGGTAATATATGACTCATTATATCTTCGTCACCGGTGGGGTGATTTCGTCATTAGGCAAAGGAATTGCAGCAGCGTCTCTAGCCGCTATATTAGAAGCGCGAGGCCTTAAAGTCACGATGCTAAAGCTAGACCCTTATATCAATGTTGATCCTGGCACAATGAGCCCGATTCAACATGGTGAAGTCTTTGTTACAGATGACGGCGCAGAAACTGACTTAGATTTAGGTCACTATGAGCGTTTTATTCGTACCCGTATGACCAAACGTAACAACTTTACCACTGGCCGCGTGTATGCGTCAGTGTTAGAGCGTGAACGCCGTGGTGATTATTTAGGTGCGACTATTCAGGTCATTCCGCATATCACCAACGAAATCAAGCAACGTGTGATCGATGGCGCTGAAGGTAACGATGTTGCAATTGTTGAAATCGGTGGTACGGTAGGTGATATCGAATCACAACCGTTCTTAGAAGCGATTCGTCAATTAGGGACCGAACTAGGTCGTGAACGTGCCATGTATATGCACTTAACACTCGTCCCTTATATGGCAGCTTCTGGTGAAGTCAAAACCAAGCCAACCCAGCACTCGGTCAAAGAGTTACGCTCAATTGGTATTATGCCTGATATTTTGGTGTGTCGTTCAGAGTCGGCATTACCAAGTAATGAACGCGCTAAAATCGCCTTATTTACTAATGTCCCAGACAAAGCCGTTATATCATTACGTGATGTAGATAGTATTTACAAGATCCCTGCAGCGCTAAAAGCGCAAGGTATGGATGAGCTAGTTGTGCAACGTTTTAAGTTTGATTGTCCAGAAGCCGATCTAACTGAGTGGGAACAAGTTTTATATGCAGAGTCTAATCCAACCAAAGAAGTTGTGATTGGTATGGTTGGTAAATACATAGAACTACCGGATGCTTATAAATCAGTTAACGAAGCATTAAAACACGCAGGTCTAAAAAACCGCCTCAGTGTTAAAATTAAATACATCGATTCATCGGATATCATTTCCAAAGGAACTCAGATATTAAATGATTTAGATGCGATTTTAGTCCCAGGTGGTTTTGGTGAACGTGGCGTCGAAGGTAAAATTGAAGCGGCGCGTTTTGCCCGTGAACAACAAGTCCCTTATTTAGGTATTTGTTTAGGTATGCAAGTAGCGTTAATTGAATTTGCCCGAAATGTGGCGAATATGCCTGGTGCCAACTCGACTGAGTTTGATCCAGCAACCCCTTTCCCTGTGGTTGGATTAATCAACGAATGGTTAGATTCTGACGGCAGTATTGAACAACGTGATGAAGCGTCTGATTTAGGCGGCACTATGCGTCTAGGTAGTCAGCTATGTCATTTAGTTGAAGGCAGTAAAGTACACGGTTGCTATGGTAATGTAGAAATCTACGAACGCCACCGCCACCGTTATGAAGTAAATAATACTCTACGTGATAAAATCGAAAAAGCTGGCCTGAGAGTGAGCGGTTTATCAACAGATAAGCAATTGGTTGAAGTGATTGAATTACCGGATCATCCGTTTTTCATCGCAGGCCAATTCCACCCTGAATTTAATTCTACCCCGCGTGACGGTCATCCTTTATTTGAAGGATTTGTGGCTGCCGCAGGTGAATTTCAAAAATTGAATCATTAATAAGGAAGAGTTTAAACATGGCAACAATTAGCCGAATTATTGGTCGTGAAGTTATGGATTCACGCGGAAACCCAACTGTTGAAGCAGATGTTTATTTAAATACCGGTGCAATGGGGCGAGCTTGTGCTCCTTCTGGCGCATCTACTGGTTCTCGTGAAGCTTTAGAATTACGTGACGGCGATAAAGCGCGTTACTTAGGCAAAGGTGTATTACTGGCTGTTGCAGCAATTAATGACAAAATCGCACCTGCTATTTTAGGCCTAGACGCTGCCGACCAAGCCAACGTTGATCAAGTCATGATCGACTTAGATGGTACTGAAAATAAAGAAGTATTAGGCGCAAATGCAATTTTAGCAGTGTCTTTAGCCGTTGCTAAAGCTGAAGCTATTGCACAAAATATCCCATTATATGAGCACATCGCTAACTTAAATGGTACGCCTGGACAGTACTCTATGCCTGTACCTATGATGAACATCATCAATGGTGGTGAGCATGCGGATAACAATATTGATATCCAAGAATTTATGGTACAGCCAGTTGGCGCACCTAACTTCAAAGAAGCATTGCGCATGGGTGCTGAAATTTTCCATAGCCTGAAAAAAGTATTAAACGCTAAAGGCTTAAATACTGCAGTTGGTGACGAAGGTGGTTTTGCACCTAACCTTGGCTCTAACGAAGAAGCATTATCAACCATCATTACTGCGGTTGAAAATGCAGGCTATAAAATGGACGAAGACATTACGTTAGCATTAGATTGCGCGGCGTCTGAGTTTTACAAAAATGGTCAATATGTATTATCTGGTGAAGATAAGTCGTTTGATTCAGAAGGCTTTGGTGACTATCTTGCAGAATTATCACAACGCTACCCTATCGTTTCTATCGAAGATGGCTTAGACGAAAGTGATTGGGATGGTTGGGCAAGTTTAACCAAGAAAATTGGTGATAAAGTGCAATTAGTCGGCGATGATTTGTTCGTAACTAACACCAAGATTTTAAAGCGCGGCATTGATAACGGTATTGGTAATTCAATCCTAATCAAATTTAACCAAATCGGTTCATTAAGCGAAACCTTAAATGCTATCCGTATGGCGAAAGAAGCTGGCTTTACCGTTGTTATCTCACATCGTTCAGGTGAAACTGAAGATGCGACTATCGCTGATTTAGCGGTAGGTACTGCTGCAGGTCAAATCAAGACGGGTTCATTATGCCGTTCTGATCGTGTTGCGAAGTACAACCAGTTATTACGCATTGAAGAAGCACTTGGTGCTGATGCAAAATACTTAGGTCGCAGTGAAATTAAAGGTCAATAAGCCTTAATTAATAATCACAACCTAACTGCCAGTTGCGGAAATTAATGTGCTAAATCACATTGATTCAACAACTGGCTTTTTTTTATCTTTTTTTCGTCCTTTTACTCAGTTTTGATGATTTATGTATTGAAACTCAGTATCATATAAGTCTCTTTTTGATAGGGTTTACATTTTAATGGTTGAGCAAAGCGATATCTTTTTTCAAGATCCCAATTCAGTGGCCTATGCTGAGTTGTGTAACGCTTTATATCAACGAGAATGTGCATTTTTGGCTGAACATGGGCCAACTCAGGCGAGTTTACTCAAACGCAAACTCAAGCATCTACATACTCATGTGACTCAATCCGCAGAACGACTTCTCAACAATAATTCACCGCTCAGCGTCGATCAGCACAATGCGAGCTATCAAGCCAAACAATCTCCTAAATGCCCCAGTAGCAAACAAACACATACCACTATCCAATCTTATTTTAATACGCATCATCATGTTGGTTCGATTTTGGTTGTTGCGGTAAATGAGTTAGGCATGACGCATTTAGAAATTGATTCACTCGACAAAGTGAATAATGAGTTAGCATTAATTCATGTAAACAAATTTGGTTGGTTTAATTATTCCGGTCAACCTGTCACTCCTGACGGTATTCGCATTGACCAAACCCATGCAATACAACCTCTCACTTTGCTTAAACCGACTAAATCTGTCTTCACGAGTGCATGTTGTGGTCACCGTTGGTCACATACTGGAAAAATATCACCACGCGTCCTCACCATGCGCGAATTACGTTTATCATTTAGTATTAAATGGAAAGGACTACGATAAATCATTATTTGGAATATACATCCTAATATAAGCAGTAATTAAGGATAATCGACGTAATTACATGCTGTTAACAAACGATTTTTAGTATATAAACACTCATTATCTCTAATATGAAGCAAGTTTAACTTGACCATCTGGACACATAATCGTACAGTAGCAATATGAAAATTATTATTCAGACATATTTATCAACTTTACTCCTGTTACTGGTAGCCAGACTGCACGGGTAGGTTGTACTTTCACAATAATCAAACCCGTGTAATCCACGGGTTTTTTTATATATAGCGTAAGCAAAGAGGAGCAGCACATGACGAACCATGTGAAAATTTTCGATACGACTTTAAGAGATGGCGAACAAGCACTACCTGCAAGTTTGACAGTTAAAGAAAAATTACAAATCGCACTGGCATTAGAAAAGCTCGGTGTCGATGTTATTGAAGCCGGTTTCCCAGTCTCCTCTCCTGGTGATTTTAAATCTGTACAAACAATCGCACGCGAAGTGAAAAATGCGACGGTTTGTGGTTTATCTCGCGCGCTTGAAAAAGACATCGATGCATGTGGTCAAGCCTTAGGTGTGGCAGAGCAATTTCGGATTCATACCTTTATTGCTACCTCTGATATTCATGTGTCTACCAAGCTACGTAAATCCCAAGATGACATTGTAGAGATGGCAGTAGCGGCAGTTAAACATGCACGTAAATATACCGATGATGTTGAGTTTTCATGTGAAGATGCCGGTCGCACACACATTGATTATCTGTGCCGTATGGTTGAATCTGCCATCAAAGCAGGTGCTACAACAGTCAATATTCCAGATACGGTAGGCTACACCACCCCCACTGAATTTGGCGGTATTATCCAACAACTATTTAACCGTGTACCCAACATAGACCAAGCAATTATTTCGGTCCATTGTCACAACGATTTAGGCCTTGCGGTTGCCAATTCTTTGGCTGCAGTAGAACAAGGTGCGCGCCAAGTAGAATGTACAATCAATGGTATTGGTGAGCGTGCGGGTAACTGTTCACTAGAAGAGATCGCCATGATCTTACAGACGCGTAACGAACGCTATGGCTTGAATACCAATATTCGCAGTCAAGAAATATCTCGCACCTCTAAACTTGTCAGTCAATTATGCAATATGCCTGTACAAGCTAACAAAGCAATCGTTGGTGCGAATGCATTTGCCCACTCATCTGGTATTCACCAAGATGGCGTATTGAAAGGTCAAAACACCTACGAAATCATGACGCCAGAGTCTGTTGGTTTAAACAAAAACCAATTAAACCTGACTTCCCGTTCAGGCCGCCATGTGATTAAACATCGCTTAGGTGAGTTAGGTTACAGTGAAAGTGATTATGATCTAGACGAAGTGTATGCCTCCTTCTTACGCCTTGCCGACAAAAAAGGTCAAGTGTTTGATTATGATTTAGAAGCGTTATTGTTTTTTAATCAACAAAAACATGAACATGCATATTATTCTCTTGAATATTTACAAGCTAGCTCTGGCAAGGAAGTGATCCCTAGTGCTACTGTCTCATTGAATATTGGTGCAGAAACCGTTACACATAGTGCAATCGGCAACGGTCCGGTTGATGCTGCCTACAATGCAATTATGCAAATTATCAATCAAGATGAAATCAAGATTGTAGATTTTAAATTGGATTCAAAAGGCGAAGGCGCGAATGCATTGGCACAAGTCAGCATAGTCGCAAAATATAAAGACCGTCGTTTTCATGGAATAGGCCTCGCTACCGACATTGTCGAATCAGGCGTCAAGGCACTCATTTTCGTTTTAAATAATATGCACCTTGCTGATCAAATTGATGAGCAAAAGCAACACATATCCTCAGGAGTATAAATGTCTACTTATCAATTAGCGGTATTAGCTGGCGATGGTATCGGTCCAGAAATCATGGTCGAGGCCAACAAAGTATTGGATGCCATTGAACAGAAATTTGGTTTAACCTTAACCCGTACCGCTTATCCTGTTGGTGGCTATGCTATTGATCACCACGGTCAGGCACTACCAGAAGCGACACTGGCAGGCTGTGAAGCCGCCGATGCGATCTTATTTGGTTCAATTGGTGGTCCTAAGTGGGATGCCTTACCGTTAGATCAACGTCCTGAACGTGCCGCATTATTAAAGCTACGTAGTCATTTTGATTTGTTCTCTAACCTTCGCCCAGCAAAAATTTATGCCGGCTTAGAAGACTTATCGCCGTTACGCAAAGATATTTCACATCGTGGTATGGATATATTAGTAGTACGTGAGTTAACCAGTGGTATTTATTTTGGGTTTCCAAAAGGAACTGAAGGCGAAGGCGAAGAAGAGTTCGCATTTGATACCATGCGCTACACCCGTGCAGAAATTCGTCGCATTGCCATTTCTGCATTTCAAGCTGCTCAAAAACGCAATAAAAAAGTCACCTCCGTTGATAAAGCGAACGTCCTTGTATGTAGCCGTTTATGGCGTGAAGTGACTGAAGAAGTCGCCAAAGATTACCCTGAAGTCGAATTGGAGCATATCTATATCGATAACGCTGCAATGCAATTATTACGCGACCCCGCTCAGTATGATGTGATGTTATGTTCTAATTTATTTGGTGATATTATTTCTGATGAATGTGCAATGTTAACTGGCTCTATGGGCTTGTTGCCTTCTGCGAGTGTCAATGGCGCTGGTTTTGGTATGTTTGAGCCTGCTGGTGGCAGTGCACCGGATATTGCAGGTAAAGGCATCGCTAACCCAATCGCACAGATTTTATCTGCCGCGATGTTATTGCGCTATTCTCTTAACTTAAATGAAGCAGCAGATGCCATTGAGTTAGCTGTGGTTAATACGCTCGAAGCGGGTATATTAACGGGTGAGTTATTGAGCGCAGAAGAACGTCACAAGGCAAGTTCAACCGAACAAGTCGGTGACTATATTACTCAACAAATATTACAGGCATAAGGACACACCTCATGGCTAAAACACTCTATGATAAAATTTGGGATGCGCATATCGTCTCACAAGTAGGCGCTGATACCTTGTTGTATATTGACCGTCATCTTATTCACGAAGTCACCACCCCACAAGCGTTTGCAGGACTGAATGACAAAGGACGCAAAGTACGTTGCCCAGAAAAAACGGTAGCAACGATGGATCACTCAATCTCGACACGCTCTTTAGCGCTTGATGCCTGTGGTCCAGCTAATCAATTACAACTACAAACGTTATTACAAAACTGTGAAGATCACGGTATTACCCTCTACCCTGTTGGCCATCAAAAACAAGGTATTATCCATGTTATGGCGCCGGAGCTAGGCGCGATTCAACCTGGTCATACAGTTGTATGTGGTGATTCACATACTGCTACTCACGGTGCGTTCGGCGCATTAGCATTTGGTATTGGTACATCCGAAGTTGAGCATGTATTTGCCACTCAAACACTGCGTCAATCTAAAGCCAAAAACCTAAAAGTTGAAGTGACTGGTAAGCTACCACTAGGTGTCACTGCTAAAGATATTATCTTAGCTATCATTGGTGAGCTCGGTCATGCAGGCGCAACGGGTTATGTCATTGAATATTGTGGCGATACGATTGCGGCCTTATCAATGGAAGAGCGCATGACAATCTGTAACATGTCGATTGAAGGTGGTGCTAAAGCTGGGTTAGTCGCTCCAGACCAAACGACTTATGACTACATCAAAGGTCGTGAAAAAGCGCCACAAGCAGCAGATTGGGATGAAGCCGTTGCGTATTGGGATACCTTGTTTTCTGATTCTGATGCTCATTTTGATCGTACTGTCACACTACAAGCAAAAGATATTAAGCCACAAGTAACGTGGGGAACTAACCCAGGCCAGGTTATTGGTGTGGATGATTTGATCCCTGCGCCAACTGATTTTGCCGATCCAGTGACGCGTGAGTCTGCGACCAAAGCCCTTAAATATATGGATTTAGCGCCAGGTCAAAAACTCTCTGATCTTGAAGTATCACATGTCTTTATTGGCTCGTGTACTAACTCTCGTATTGAAGATTTACGTGCTGCTGCCAGTGTGGCAAAACGCGGTCATGTTGCCAACCATGTGATGGCGATTATTGTGCCAGGCTCTGCTGCAGTAAAACAACAAGCAGAACAAGAAGGCCTGGACCAAATCTTTTTGGATGCAGGTTTTGAATGGCGTTTACCCGGTTGTTCAATGTGCTTAGGCATGAATGATGATTTGCTCAAAGAAGGCGATCGCTGTGCGTCGACATCTAACCGTAACTTTGAAGGTCGTCAAGGCCGTGGGGCGCGCACTCACCTAGTCAGCCCAGCTATGGCTGCAGCTGCTGCTATCAACGGTAAATTTACCGATGTCCGTCAATTCGAGGAACAATAATGCAACCAATTACCGTTCATACAGGCACAATGGTGCCATTAGATACTGCTAATATCGATACCGATCAAATCATTCCTAAACAGTTTTTGACCGGTGTAACACGTCAAGGTTATGGCAAACATTTGTTTCATGATTGGCGTTACTTGGATCAACATGAGCAAGTGTTAAACCCTGAGTTTAACCTCAACAAACCAGAATATGCTGGCGCGAGTGTCTTGATCACACGTGAAAATTTTGGCTGCGGCTCATCTCGTGAACATGCGCCTTGGGCGTTAATGGATTTTGGTATTCAAGTGATTATTGCGACAAGCTTTGCCGATATTTTTTATGGCAATGCAATCAATAACAGCATGTTACCAATCCGCTTAGCATCAAATGAAATGGATCAGTTGTTTGCTGAAGTAGCGCAGAACAGCAGCGCATTAGTCACGATTGATTTAAGCTTGCAAACTGTGGTGTGTGGTGGACTTGAGTTTAGTTTTGAGATTGCCCCTCATCACAAGAATAATCTCATTAAAGGGTTGGATGCGATTGGTCAGACCCTAGAGCACGGTGACAAAATAGCAGCATATGAGCAGCAATTAGCAAGTTGGAAATAGCCCCTTAATCTAAGCAGTTAGTTAATCGACTAACTGCTCCAATAAGGTATTTAAATACCTCCGCCCAAGTGGGGTTACTTGCCAATGATCATTGGCAAGTGTCATTAACCCTTTATCTTGGGCTTTATTCATCATTGTCTTGATTGCATCAGGCAACTTTTGTCCCGTCTTAATGTGATATTCATCGTGCGGGCAAGCTTCAACTAAACGCAGACGATTCATAAAAAACTCAAACGGGTAATCATCCTTTTCAACCAACCATTGTTTAAGCTGGTAATCGCGGCCAATTTGCATATAGCCTTTGGGGTGTTTTATCTTTTCTGTGCGCAATATACCTTTATCAGTGGTGATTTTGCCATGTGCACCACAGCCTATGCCGAGATAATCCCCAAAACGCCAATAGTTAAGATTATGCTGACACTGCTGGCCGGCTTGGGCATAGCCTGATATTTCATATTGTTCATAACCCGATTCGCGTAATAATACCTCGCCCTGTTCTTGGATAGCCCAAAGCGTATCATCGTCAGGTAACCTCGGAGGACGGGAGTGAAATGACGTATTAGGTTCTATCGTCAACTGATACCAGGACAAATGCTTGGGATTTAGCGCTATCGCTTGCGACAAGTCGTCTAAGCCTTGCGCTAAGGACTGTTCGGGTAGTCCATGCATAATATCGACGTTAAAGCTGTTTAAGTTAACCTCATGTGCTTCAGCGATCGCATAGCGTGCTTGGTCGGCATCATGGATCCTACCTAAGGCAGCTAACTGAGGCTCATTGAAACTTTGTACCCCAATTGAAATTCGATTCACACCACCGGCAACAAAGCCAGCAAACTTACCCGTTTCAACGGTGCCAGGGTTGGCTTCCAAAGTGACTTCAGCATTTTGTGCTAACGGTAATATTTGACGGACGCCTTGTAATAAACGTGCCAAGGCATCGCTAGATAATAAACTAGGTGTACCGCCGCCGATAAATATGGTCTGAATATCACGACCTTGGGCAAGATGTGCATCGGCACGCAGATCATCCAATAAATGCGCGACGTATTCTTTTTCTGGAATGCCGCCTTTGAGGGTATGTGAGTTAAAATCACAATAGGGGCATTTTTGCACGCACCAAGGAATGTGGATATAGAGCGATAGTGGGATCGCTTGAATGTTATCGACCAAGTAATGACTCCATTTCGTTGATCAATAATGTTAATGCTTTCGCGCGATGGCTAACCGACGATTTTTCTACTTTTTCACATTCAGCGGCATGTTTACCTAAGGTCGGGCAATAGAATACAGGATCATAACCAAACCCCTGCTCCCCTGCACGCTCCAGAGCAATTTGCCCATGCCATTGCCCTTGACAAATAATCGGTGTGGGATCAGCATGATGGCGCATAAACACCAGCACACACATAAAATGCGCAGTACGCTGGGCTGGGGCAACATCACATAATGCCTCAAGCAAGGTATCAATGTTGCCAGAATCCGTCGCATCATCAGCACCAGAGCTAGTTTCGCTGTAACGCGAAGAATAAATGCCAGGCGCGCCGCCTAATGCATCAACCACTAAACCAGAATCATCGGATAATGCCGGAAGCCCTGTGATTTTGGCAGCATGACGGGCTTTGATGATGGCGTTTTCCACAAACGTAGTACCCGTTTCTGGGACGTCTTGTACGCCTAACTCACCTTGTGCCACAATTTGGATCTGATATTGTTCAAACAAATGGGCAAACTCATTGAGCTTGCCTTGATTACCACTGGCTAATACAATTTTATCCATCTTGTTTACGCGAAGTAATATTTTTACCGCGACCTTTTTTCTTAGGCTTACCCGACTTTTTCGCTGCTTTTTTGGCTTTCGCTATGCGGCTCTTTTTCGGTTTTTTAATACTCGGCGCTTTGTGCTTAGGACGTAATTCATCAATCACACGAGGCTTAATCACTTCTTTAATGTAGCGCGCGATACGGCTTAACATCGCAAAGTCATGTGCTTCGACGATTGATATTGCAGTGCCTTTTGCGCCAGCTCGTCCGGTGCGACCAATACGATGTAAATACACATCACTGGTGCGCGGCATATCGTAGTTAATGACATGCGAAATATCTTCAACATCGATACCACGTGCAGCAACATCGGTCGCCAATAAAATCTTAATTTCACCACTTTTAAAGCGACTCATCGCTTCGTTGCGTTTATCTTGTGGCATTTCACCTTGTAGCCAGACAACATTAATTTGATCGCTGGCTAAACGGTCTTTAAGCTGTTGTAAACGCTCGCGGGTCTTGATGAAGACGATTGCCGACTCGGCTTGTTCAGTCAACAAATGCTTTAAAATTTGATATTTGTGCTGACTATCATCGGCAAGGTGATACCACTGATGGATCTTGGCTTTTTCTTTGCGCGATGGATCAACCGTTAACGATTCAGGGTTGACCAAAATATCTTTTGAAAACTGTGCGATCCCAGGCCCTTCTAATGTCGCAGAAAACAACATCGACTGCTTACGCCAGCGTGCTTCACTGGCAATTTGATTCACAATACTACGAAAGCCCATATCCAACATACGATCAGCTTCATCCAAAATCAGCAATTCGATGTCGCGACAATCAAACGATTCTTTTTCGATATGTTCAAACAACCGGCCTGGCGTAGCCACCAAGATGTCTAAGTTTTTGGCCAACGTATCACGGTCAGTCCCATAATTGATCCCACCGGTAATAACACCACACACAATATTAGTATGTTGGGTGATTTCCAAGGCATGCTCATAGGTTTGGATCGCCAACTCTCGAGTAGGTGATAAAATCAAAATTCGCGTAGCGCCATGATACTCTCGAGGAAAATCGAGTAAAAATTGAGCAGCCGGTAGCAAGAAGGCAGCGGTCTTACCTGTGCCTGTCGGTGCTGATGCTAAAATATCACGCCCTTCCATAGCGACAGGAATAACGGTCGATTGGATACTCGTTGGCGTCGTAAAGCCCATATCAGTGAGGGCGCGGGTTAAATCAGAGTGCAGTTCTAACTGTTCAAACATAAAATCTTCAGATGGATAAAATACTTATTAAGTTTACCACATCATCCTTATTTTGCGTGAAGCAAAGCGTTAATTTGTGCTAATTGTGCTGCTTGTAGTTGAGTTTTGATTTCTATACCTGTATAGCCCTGAGCAATGATGTCTTTGACATTAACGTTGGCCATCGCGGCGATCATGTTTTCAAGTAAAGCAAAACGGCTCTCAAGGTTGAGTTGTGGTAACCGAGCGTGCGCATAACAGCGTATCGCTTGCAGCGTTAAACGCAGTCGTTGCGGACGGCGTTGCACATCACATTGGAGGAGTAAAAGTAAGATTTGTTGTGCATCAAGCTGTTCAAGATCTAATAAAGACTGAAGGTGTGTTTGCGTTAACGCAATACAATCACTGACGTGATTAGGTAAAGGTAGCAGTTGGCACCATTTGGCTGTGGCTTCAGGAGAACAATCCAAGGTAAGCAGCGCACTGGCGATAGCGAGTTGTTGTGACTCGTCTAGGTCAGTTGTTCGCGCCATTTCTTGTAAATAAGTAAAAGCAGGCGCCAGCGTCTGGATCTGTTGCATAGATGGGGCTAAATCCGAAAACCAAGGCGCGATAGCATCAGCTTGTACCAATACTTGAAAATACTCAGTTGGTTGGGTTTCTAATAATGCACGGGCTGTTTCTTGCCAAACTCGCGGAGCGGCTAACGCAGCAAGCTCATCAGATTGACCAATCCGCTGCATTAACGCTAACGTCTCAGGCGCAATACTGAATCCATACTCTTTGTATCTCGCCATAAATCGAGCTATGCGGATGACTCGCAATGGATCTTCAACAAACGCATCAGACACATGACGAAAGATCCGCTGCGCTAAATCATCTTGCCCATGATACGGGTCGATAATATTACCCTGTTCATCCATGGCCATCGCATTGATGGTGAGATCTCGTCGGGAGAGGTCTTCTTCTAATGTAACAGTCCTATCGGTACAAAAACTAAAGCCACCATATCCTTTGGCTATCTTGCGCTCTACGCGTGCTAGCGCGTATTCATCCCGAGTATCAGGATGTAAAAATACCGGGAAATCTTTACCGACTGGAATATACCCCAGTGCCGCTAACCCCTCAGCACTGCCACCGACAACAACATAGTCTCGGTCTTTGATTGGTCGTTGCAATAATTTATCGCGGACTGCGCCACCAACAAGATAGGTTTGCATCATTATAAGAACATGGTAATTGAGTTTATGAACTTATTATGCACGGGCTTGAGCTGTATATCCAATAATTGACAGATATTTATTAGTTAAGTCTTTGACTTATAGTCCAAAGCTGTTTAGCTTATAGCCAATCATAACACCACGATTGGAGTG
>Ga0222715_10000129_pt1 | contig 77460 bp, 72 predicted proteins | sample C33_9DmetaG_FD_165056 | JGI IMG/M metagenome (GOLD analysis project Ga0222715, IMG submission 165056) | Estuarine water microbial communities from San Francisco Bay, California, United States - C33_9D | ecosystem: Environmental > Aquatic > Marine > Unclassified | place: USA: California...
GAATTCTCTGGTGTGTCTGTGTCTATCCACTCATAGGTTTTGTTAGGTGGATACTTAGCATAGAACAATTCTTGTTCCCATGCTGAATCAAAAGGTGATGAATATAATTTAAAATCTAACTGCGACATGCAATTACTTATTGTTTAGAAACTAAGGTCAAAAAAAAGCACACCCGAAAGTGTGCTTTTTAATTTTTCTAACTGTAGTAGTAACTACTGTTAATAACTTAGCTAAATGATAAGTTAGAAACAGCAATCTCACCTAAATAGTCGGCCGCGTTACCAAAAGATGATGCAGAATTGGTAAGCTCGACGTAGCCATATCTAGTCATGAATGATACTACTGGTTCGAATGTAGCTGGATCCAATACAACGCCAGATGACATTAATGGAATGTATGGGCAGTAGAACGCCGCCGCATCAGCTTCTGATGAACCTTTATAACCAACTAAAACAGGAGTTGTGTCAGCCGCATATGAGTCAACATATACTTTCATAGCTGAGTTCAATGTACCTACAAATTTAGTATTTGTTGGTGCTTCGAATGTACCTTCTGTTGAACGTGCAAACGCTGAAGTTGTAGCTGATTGTAATACTGTTAAAGCCGCTGGTGAAACAACAGCCCAGTTACCAGCACCACGTCTTGTGCGTTGTGCAATCAAGTTAGCTGTTCTGTTGATTAGAACTGCTAAAGCCGCATGTTCATCACCAACGAAAGTAGCTGTACCTGATACAGTTGCTTGGTTGTATGTAAATTCTGTTGCTGATAATGAACGTAATGAAGCTAAAACTTCTTGGTCGATCTCAGCAGTAATTTCTTGTGCTAGAGCCGCCATAACTTCTGCTTCTACGTCAATACCGTGTTGTGACTGAGCGTCTTGTGCCGCTTCAAATGTCCAACGTGCTTGTAATTTACGTGTTTTTGCTTCAACTGCTTGTTTTAAGATTTGTACAGAAATCTTACGACCGCCTGTACCTTCTTTACCTGCTGTTGAGTCTGCTTTACCAGCAGTGCCATCACCAGCGTATGCTGTTGAAATCTGGAATGGTGATAATGCTTCATCACCAGCTGTTGTATCATTGTCAGTACCTGTAGCGTTTAATGTTTCTGCATAACGTACACGTAATGTATGAATTTGACCAACTGGGCCTGTCATTGGTTGTACACCAACGATTTCGTTTGCGATCACTGTTGGCATAACTCGACGAATAACTGGTAGAATTACACGGTTAAGTGTTGCTACGTTACCACCTGCTGTTGCGCCTGATGTAGCCGCTTCAGCTAAGTAATTTTTTGTGTTTTCTAAAATAACACCCATTGAGTTGCGTTTGTTACCTTGCAGACCCTCTAAAAGAGCGTCTTTTGTCTCACCCCAACGGCTTTCAAGTAGTTCTTGTGACATATCTTTCTCCTAATGTCTTACTTAAATACCAGCAAGTTTGCGAAGGTCGATAATGTTTCCATTTTCGTCTTGCTTAACTTCAACTTGCTTGTCTTTATCCCCAGTAACTTCCTTAACAGATTCTGTAAGTGTTGTTTTTTTAGACTTCACTACATTCTCGTTAAGCACCGCTGGAAGATATTTGTTAAAGGCACTTTCTAATTTCTTAGTTTGTACGCCTTCTAATAAATTAATCATAACTTCTGCTTTCTCATCATTTAGAGGAGCAAGTAAATCGTCTAATTTAGCTTGACGCTCATTAGACTCTTTTATTGTTACAATCTCTTGGTCTCTTGACTCAACCAACTGTGTAGTTTCGTTGAGTTTATCGGTTGCTTCTGCAATTTGCTGATCTTTTTCTTTAATTGCATCAACTAGTTTACGAATTTCTGCGTTCTCATTTAAATGAGTTGCGCCAAATTCACTAGCAAATGCTTCAAAGATTTTTCTACCAAAGGTGTTCTCACGAGCAACTTTGATATCTTCATGCAACTGCGAAAGTTCTGCTTTCAAATGCTTGGCAACGGCATTAGTCATTTTCTCGCTTGATTCTTTGAGGAACTTAGCTTTAAGTTCTTCTAGTTTCTCACGAGCTTCTGCTACAAGTTTAACTTTAGTCTCTACAACGTCCTGTTTATCTTGTGCAAATTCTTTAATTTCTTCTGCTAATGCTTTAACCACAAACTGTTCTAATTTTTCAATTGTTTCAGTTTGTACCTTTCTGTCTGAACGAAGATCTTTAAGTTCCTCAGCTAATTTAGTAACCATAAAGTTATTAAATTTTTCTGCTGATTCTTTCATTTTGTTAACTTGGTTAACACGGTCTTCTGCTAATTTGGCTTTTTCTTCCTGCATTTCAGCCATTTCGGTTTTCAAACTTTCAGTTACCATGCGATCGATTGCTTCAACCATTGTTTGTTTATCATGCTCATACTTTTGAGCGAACTCCTCACGAAGTTCAGCACGAACAGATTCGCGAGTTTCTTCTAACTTAGATTCCCATGCTTCTGATATTTCAGCACGTGTCTCCTCGTTAACTAGGTCGCTATCTAATAATGGTTTTAGTACATCTAGCATGCCATTCTCCTATTAAGCCTTCAGTTCTTTGATGAGTCGCATAACTTCACTCTTCAAATAACGTTGTACTTTAGCATCACCACTAGCCTCTCTCGCCATCTCTAAAACATTATGACCGTGTCTCATGTTAATGAGACCTTCATAAATTGCTGTAGGATAAGCATTTGGAGCACTTGGTTGTGACACGATGTCAACAGTGATAATTTCAAAATCACTGACTTGTCCTGAGTCTTCGTTAACGTTTCCGCTACCTCGACTCGAAACTCCTAACTTCACACCCGACTCAAGCATAGTTTTCACTAGTTGACCCATCGGTGTTGGTAGAATCTTTAGTTTACCACATCCATTTGGACCGTCCATCCACATACTTTCAATCATATGCGATACACGATCAAGGTTGATTTTTAAATCATCTGGGTGATCAACTTCGCCTAAAACGCTATATCCACCTGATACTTGTTCGTTCAGTGTTTTAACTGCACTTTCAATTTCAGTTACTGGATATACACGTTCGTTAGCGTTTTTTACACCACCCTGGATGCAGATACCTTTCATGTATAAATCTTTACCTTCTTGGCTAGACTCAACAATTATGTTGGCCGCATTAAAGTTAAGATGTTCTTTTAAATATATGTTTGACATATAAGGTATCCTCGTTTAAAAGTTTAAATTAAACTTTCTTAAGATCTGGCTCTGTAGTAGCGCCTTGATCTTGTGCTTGAGGTGTTGCTGAACCTTTTTCTTCACCTTTTGATGCTTGTGGTTTAGCCACTGCACCTTTAGCACCGGCGTTAGCCGCTACTGGTGATTTAGTTTGGTCTGCACCTTCTTTTGTTTCTGGCTTTGTAGCTGGCTTAAGATCTGCACCTTCTTCAAGTGCTTCTTCTTCAGCAACTTCTTCAGCGTCTTCAACAACTTCTTCTGTTGTTTCTTCAGATTCCATAGGAACTTCCATTTCCATTTCTTCTGGTTCGCCTTCTTCAGCTTCTGGTTCGCCTTCTTCTTTTTCGTCAGTCATTAATTCTTCAAACTCAGCCATTAATTCGTCTAGTTTGTCTTCTAAGTCTACTACACGGTCTTCTAACTCTTCATGATCTTCTTCATGTTCGTCAGTTTCGCCGTCTTCGTCATAGTCAACTTCTTCTTCTGAAATACCTTCTTCATCAGCTTCAATATCTGAGATTAAATCATCAGCTTCGTCGCCACCAACTTCTTGGTCTGTTTCAATTGATTCTTCAACTTCTTCGTCAGTTGATTCAGCAACTTCTTCTGTTGCTTCTTCTTCTGCCATTAACTCTTCGTAGATGTCACGTGACTTTTCAACCACTACATCATGGAAAAGCTCTTTAGCTTTTTCTTCTTCGTCGTTAATGATATACTCAATTAACTGTTCAAATTTATTTTCCATGTTTTTTTGTCTCCATATATGGCTTTGTGAATGTATTTACACTCTTTTTCTTAATATTGGTGTTTTTTTAGGTAAAAAGGCGCCTTTTTGGAGCCTTTTTTAAGAAATGCTTATAATTGAGGTGCTTCTGCTGGTGCTCCGTACTGCCTTTGCACACGTTTAGCTTTTATTGTTTGTTCGTAAGTTCTTACGTCATTCATGATACGTAACTTGTTTAACTGCTTGAGAGTTAGTTTAGTTTTACGTAAGTCACCAATACGAGCCTTACTTTGATCTTCGTTTTCGTCTTGGTAACCTGGATTTTTGTTGTATAATTCGTTGAGTATCATAATAGTATTTATACTTCTTCGCCACCGGTTTCAGTATCTATATCTAGATCTGATGCTTCAAGGTCTGCACCAATTTCTTCGCCTGTGGTTAAATCTGCATCAATGTCGCCTGGGCTAATACCAACAGATCTTAAATCACTACCTGTGGTAGGTGTTGCTTCAATATTATCAGACTCTTCTTGCCATAGTTCTTCGTTTTGGCGTAGCTCTTCTTCACTTAATCCTAAGAAACGTTGCATAGCAAAACGTTTGCTGATATACGGCATTCCTTCTAGTGCTGTAAACACATTAACACGCTGTGCATCTAACTCTGCTTGTCTGTATGATGCAAAGTTTTGTGGTGGATTAAATTTTAAGTTAAACAGTGATGAGTCAATGTTAAAGCCTCTAAAGCGTAAGAACATTTTAAATTCATCATCTAGTTTATTAATGATTTGGTTCTGCAGACGCATACAGTATTGATTAAATCTGTATTCTTGAATAAGTGCTGTGCCAACTCTACCGTCACTTAACGCCTGTGATGATTCATCTGGGCCAGTAGGCAAGTATGAACTTGGAACTCTTAGGCCACGTGATAATTTATTGTTAAAGTATTTTAAGTCGTCAATCTCGCCTAGGTTTTGTCCACCTGGTAATGTTTCAACACTGGATCCTCTACCGTCTGCTGTTAAAGGAAAGAAGTAATCTTCATTAATTGATAATGGATTGTAGGTAGCATCTACCATGCTACCGCCACCACTCTGTGTAGGAATACGTCGTTGATGTATTTCGTTTTTAATACGTTCTACAAAAGCCATTGCCATATGACTTGGCATATTACCTACGTCAATTTTGAAGATTCTACGCTCTGGTGCACGTTGCACACGGTATATCAATATAGCATCTTCTAACAGTTCTTTTTGCTTGTAGACCTTATAAACGTTTTCTAATACTGATGTTCCAAATGGCCATTTATAATCTAAACCTTCTGATAATGATAAGTGTACCACATGTCCTGCTTCTAACGCACTTTCATTCATTGACTGTCCAAAACGACCTTGCCCACCAGATGACATAGCATTTGGTGCTGAATATTGATTAGGTGCAGTATAGCCTCCCTGTGTTGCAGGGTTAGATGCTACGTCTTGTGTTGTTTTGGCCGCTACTGTTAAGTTTTCAAAATTAGGATTAATATCTCTAATTATATATTGCTCAGGCTTTTTACCTTCAGACTCGTTAACAATAACTCTTGATACTTTGGACATATCAACCCAGTACAATTCAAATGTTTCTGGATCACGTACAAATACTTGATCTCCGTATTTGATAGTATTTCTAAATAGTTTAAAAATACGTTGATCAAATTGGTTAAGTTTAGTCCACTGTTGTAGTTGTTTTTTAATAATATCAACTTCGTGGTCTGTTGGTTTTTCTGTAAAGGCTATTTCAAATGATGTACCATTTTGATCGTTTGTCTGTGTTGAAAATTCTGCAATAATATCTAGACATGCGTTGATTTCTGAATCCATATCCATTGCTTCGTATTGATTATAACGTTCAACACGATTAGGATGTCCTGAGTAGACTTCTGGTAAACTTGATTGATAATTACGGAATGCAAAATCGTTGCCACCACTACCTTGTGGTCTGTTAGCACCACTGATTGGACTCATTGTTCCATCTGTGCGTTCAGGTACTTTAAAATATTTTTTCCAACTTGCCATAGAATAACCTTTTGTATTTAGATAGTATTTATCGCTATTCTAAACTTTAGCAAATAAAAGTCAAAAGGTCAATAGAAATTTAGCCAAATTATGATAAATGAGCACGAGTCTGCTCACTGACACTAATGTGTCGTCCGGTTAATCTAATAAGTTCATCAAGTTTGGCGTTTTGTTGTTGTATTAATTCTGTGTTACCGCTTGTTGTTGGTCCTGTTGCTGTGGCCATAGCAGTAGTGGATTCAGTGCCAACCCCTAACATTGATAACAATGAGGATGCTATTGGACTGCTTGACGTGCCTGCTGATGATCTTACTGGACCGCCGGTTGGGCCTGACATTAACGACTTGGCCATTGCATCAACATTAATTGATACTGGCACTGTTCTACCGTCTGGTAATGGGATAATTGCTTCTGTACCGTGTAACATAGCAAGTTTACCAGAATCTGGATAGTTGGCTATGCCACCAAAAGCATACTTGTCTGGTGTAAAATTATCATAACTAGCATTTTTTTGAAGACTACTGCTAACTATCCAAGATTCCTTAAACGATTTCTTCTCGTCTTCAACAATTTTGGCTTTTTCTTCTGGAGTTAATTTTACTGCGTCCATCTTTTCTGAGTTAAACTGCTCCATAAATGTCAACTCTTTTACGGCTTTTTTCTGACGAGCATTTTCAACAGCACGTTTAATTCTATTATCTAATTGTTCATCAGCAACTTGTTTATCTGCTTCGTCTTCGTTATCGGATAATCCTAAGCCAAATATTTTATCAAGTGTTGATCTGTGTTTGACTGGTCTTTCATCTCCTCCGCCTTTACCAAGTAACTCATCAAAGCCTTTCTTAGCGGCCTCCATCATATCCTTGAGTGCACCAGTTAAACCTTCTACAATCTCACCAGTCATTGGCATAAAATCTAAAATTAATTTGTTTAGATTCATGGTAAAGTCTTCCATGTTCTTAATTGACTTTGCCATTGAGCTTTGTAAAGGGTCTGTGCCTTTCATTTGGTCAGCTTGTTGTTTTCTTAATGCGTATTCTTCTTGCATGGCTCTGTTGCCTAGTCTAGCAAATTCTGCACCGTTAGCAGTAACCATGTTAGCATCGCCAAGTACCTTAGCACTTGATAGATACTGTTGATTAGTTTGCCCAACAGCCCCAGATAATTGATTTAACGCAGTAGTAGAGCTTAAAGAACCATTTTCAATTTGTTTTAAAATTTGCTGAATACTACCACCACTTCTGATCATTAATTGTTGACCTTCAGCAATAGTACCAGTGCCAGCAGTAGCAATATCTCTAGCACCAGTGGCAATAGCAGGAGCAAACGCATCAACAGCCGATACAAAGTTCTGTAGTTCCCTGGCTTCTTTTACTTTACCTTGGGCCAATAATTCTTGAATCTTAGCATTAAATCTTGTTTCTGCTAACATGGCTTGCTGGCGTTCTTGTAGAGCTTTTCTGTTATCACCTGTTACTCTTGATAACATGTCTAACTCTTTCATGTACCCTGCTGTTGAGCTAGTTAGCTGTTGTGTTGATCTGCCTTGCGTCATGCCCAACAATGTTTGTTGTTGCATGTAACCGGCTGTGATGTCTGCTATTTCTTCAGCACCATAACCTAGCTGACGTGTAAAACCGTATTGATCGCTAGATAACGATGATGTCATTTCGCTAAATGCTTTAGTACCCGACATAGCACTACCACTCATGGCCGCCAGTGTTTTACCGTTAGCAACTATTACACGACCAAACTGTTCAAGACTTAATCGTGAACTAAATGCTTGATCGGCAAAACTTTGCATGCCTCCAGCACCTAACACACCTGACTTACTTACAGATTGAAATACACCTGCTTGTTTGCTTAGTTCAGTGACTAAAAATTTAGAAGAATCGACAGCAACTTGAGCCAGTTTGCCTAGGCCTTGTCCAACGAACGGAACGCTTTTGGCTAAACCTACCATTGCGCCACCCAAGGCATCAATAACAGGTAGTAAAGAATTAAATCCTTTTTCGCCTGCTAACATCGAGTTTGAAAAACTTTTTACACCTGAGCCTATATTACCTAGGTGCTCTTTACCAAATTTCATAAGGCCGTTGTTAACGTCGCCGATACGTTTGTTCATATCACCGGTTACTTTACCTGTTTTAGCAAATTCGTTTCTGAGAGCCTCTAACTCCCGTTGCATCTGTTCTGCGTTTTCGTCCATTAATTTTTACCTGGTTTTATACGTATATAAATATGTGTGTTATATAACATATTTATCGGAAAAAAACCATGGCTGAAAATCAACAAAATCCGTTGAACAAATACTTTAGGCAACCAGCAATTTATGTTAAATTGCCTAGCAACGGAAAACATTATCCACCAGACAGTATACATATTCCAGCAAATGGAGAAATACCTATATACCCAATGACTGCAATGGATGAAATTATTACTAGGACCCCGGACGCACTGTTTAATGGGTCAGCAGTTGCACAGTTATTTCAAAGTTGTGTACCAAACATTAAAGATCCGTGGGTAATTCCACAAATTGATATTGACATGTTGTTTACTGCAATACGTATTGCTAGTTACGGTCATGAAATGGAATTAGAATTTACTTGCCCACATTGTTTAGAAACTGATAATTTTGCTTTAGATCTTAGACAGGTAATTGACCAATATGGCATTCCAGACTTTGAACAAAATTTACAGGTTGGAGATTTAGAAATTTATTTTAGACCTCTTAACTATACACAGATCAGTCAATCAGCACAGAAACAGTTTGAACAACAAAAACGTATTCAGTTAACATCGGCCGCTGAAAACGTCACTGATGATGACAAACTTAAAGCAATGAGTGAAGCGTTAGCTGAAATTACCAAAATGACATTAGCAACAATGACTGAAAGTATTGCGGCTATTAAGTCAGATGGTCTTGTTATCGACAACCGAGATCATATCAATGAGTTTATGAATAACATTGATAGAACGCTGTATGCAAGTATTAGAGATCATTTAACAGAAGTAAGATCTAAAGGGCAAATGAAACCTTTAACTGTGTCCTGTAAAAAATGTAGTAAACCATTTGAACAACCATTTACTTTGGACTTATCAAATTTTTTCGTATGAGGCTCCTGACCGCTAGTTCTGAAGAAATTGAGGAACTAGTCGACAGTATGGACAAGGAGATTCGAAGTATCAAACAAGATAGTTTAAAACTTGCATGGTACATGAGAGGGGGCCTAAGTTACACAGAAGCTATGTACTTGAGTATGCAAGAACGTGAGATTATTTCTGAAATAATTAAAGACAACATAGAAACAACCAAAAAAACCAAAATGCCGTTCTTTTAACCAAAGACTTGACATAAAAATCAAATTATGCTATATTACTATTAGGGCTGAAGTAATAACCCAATATAATTTAGACCGTATATATGCCAATTGGCATATTTTTAATAACTATGTAGATTATACGGAGTTAAGAGTCTAAATAAATTAATACTACGATAAAAAGTAGTATGTACCACAGCACTAACGTGGTAATCGATTAAGCAGTAATGCTTGATCTCTTTTTAGGAGGTAATACTTATGAAAGTATTAGAAAACGTAAAGAAGTGGGCTAACGAGATTGCTCATTTAGCAGTAACCTTAATGGCAATGTTCATCGCTTTAGAAATTTTATTTGGCGGTTCAGCACTACCATTTCTTCCAGCAACAGACGTAATTGGAACTGTTACTGGCTTGGTTAAATCACTAGGGTCTGAAGGACTTGCTGGTTTAATCGCAGTATGGGTTTTATATACAATCTGGGAAAAGAAATAACTCTTTACCAAGAATAAACCAACTAAAAAGGATCATGTAAGAAAGATGGTCCTTTTTTTATGGCTATAAATAATGCTATGTTGGTTAGTCATACACACAAATTCATTTATCTCAAAACACGCAAAACAGCAGGTACATCTGTAGAAGCATACTTTGATCAATTTTGTTTACCGCCCAACGAACTGCACGGACAACATGATTTAGTTGGTAGACAAAGCAAATATGGTATATGCAGTGGACGTAATAATCTGACACACATAGAACCTAACATAGACGCAGATGTTCAAGCGTACAGTGTTTACAATCATATGACAGCCGAAGAACTTAAACAAGAATTAGGTAATGAGATTTGGTCCAGTTATTTTAAGTTTTGTGTAGTTAGAAATCCCTGGGACAGAGCTATATCAATGTTTTGGTTTAAAGATAGTTTATTAAGATATAAATTAGAACAAAATCCAGATTTATCGTTTGATGAAATTATAAAACAGTTTGAATATTGGTCAGGAACAGTTCCTAACAAACGATGGGTAGAACCAGATTACAATATTTGGTCCATAGACGGTCAATGTATTGTTGATGATGTTGTTCGTTATGAAACTATCAATGAAGACTGTGCTAGACTAAGTTTAAAGTTTGGTAAAGAATTTACAGAATTGCCAAGATATAAAACTGAATCACGTAAACAGAAACATCCTTACCAAAGTTATTACACAAACCCAGAAGTGTTAGAAAAGTTAACAGAATTGTTTATGCCTTACAGTAAGCAATTTGTATATACTTTTTAAGATGTCTAAAGACATCTGTTTCATCGCTTACGCTCGAAACTTATTTCTTAATTAACTGCTTTCCGTATTATCCAGATATAAGTCATAATTCACCTATCCGCAGGCAAATTATGACAAACGCATTATCCGAGTACTGCGCCATACTAACTAACAGAGATTGTATTACTACACGGAGGCGGTTAGCCGGTACCCCCTACTCTTGATTCATCCAGCGGATACTTGTCAATCCCTAGTTAGCGAAATTAACAAGCACGTGAGTTGCTTTTTCTCAGAGCTCACATCATTTAGTTTTTACACTTAATTTTGTTACGTGCCGTCCCGTGTGCAGTTTGATCTACACGTTCCTTGTAGTTAGTAAACTACAATCTCCTCATAGGACACGGAGAACACTCCGCATCAGTGGCTGTTAGTTTAAATCTTCTTTTAGTATGCCCTTTACGGAGCCTATGCCTAGTCTTATATTGATTATGCCGTTATAGTTGTCATCACGGAGTAACACATGCTCTTTTATTTGATAGTAGCACTCCATGTAGTTTGTTATGCCTCTTGTTTTACATAAATGGATTATTTCGCGAGTGAATTTATCTTTGCCTAATTGTTCGATATCATGTTGAAGCCGATCACTAGATCCCCAGTAGGTCTTCCAGTCCGTTTCAACAGTTTCTCGTCTTTTGTTTTTCTTGCCTTTGAGTGGTGGGCGTTTCTTTACTGTCCAGAAAAATTTCCTTCCAATATAGTCGTGCCCATTTATGGTATTAGTAATACGATAGATAAAGCCGTAATTATCACCAATATCTTTTGTATCAAAAACTTGGTCTTGATATAACCAAGGGTTTTCGTATGACAATGTAATGTTCCTTTCGTATTACCATTCAGTTGCGTAGTCTAAATTGACTACTGACATATTACATTTAGTCTTACATTCCACCCAGGGGAAAATTTCAAACCGTTCTTCCCAGAATTTATCTTCAAGAACCTCTGTCAACGCCCGTTTATTAAGGTCAAAACTATTACTCAGTTCAGACCATTCATTATTATGATTGTACCTATTTGCTACCCAACAACAAGGAAGTAAACGACCTTGACTGTTTAGGAACAAGCCTTTATTGCCAATACTACATAAAGGTTTGATGTCTCCATAGGTTTTAGATTTTTCGTATAATTCAACGTTGGTTTTGTAACCTACTGTGCTAGGCTGTCTGCCTGATAGGTTAAGGACTTCACGTGTAAATCTATACTTATCGCTGATATTAGGAGTACTAGGTTGTAGTGGATCGTTTTTAGGGTATATAGGATATACCTGATTAAATTTTGTACTACGAGTTATTTGAAATTCATCAAACCCTAGGTGCTCAGCCTGTGCTTTCATAGTATCTAGGTGTTCTTCGTTAAATTTAAACACTATACAATCCCAAGTCATGTATACATCGCTAACCTGTCTAAGTGTTTGTACACCTAATATAATACTGTCCCAATTAGAGTTTACTCTATACTGTTCGTTACTTGCTTGGTCCCAGCCATCTAAACTAAAGTGTATGTGATCATTTTCATCTAATACACTACCAAGTTGAAGCCACCAGTCTGCTTTTTTGTAACTACCGTTAGTAACAATAACAAACTTAACTGGTTTAATTGATTTAAAATATTCAATAACATCAACAAGATCGTGTGCATATATAGGATCTCCGTCATCACCACAGAATGTAATCTTTTCTACATTGTCACGTATAAAGTCAGGAGTAAAATTCTTTTTGAAAAAGTCAAGTCTAAGCTCAGTATTAACTAATGTTTCTGGAACTTCTTCTCTAGCACACCTAGGACACTTTAGTGTACATTTACTAGATATTTCTATATGCCAATGCCAGGTTGCTAGTTTCATTTAAATTCAACCTCGTGTTGCCATTGTCCTGTAAAACTAGTAACTTCTTCAACAGATCTACAAGTTGTATAACACATATCGTTGGGTTGGTCAGTTTTCCAAGATTGTTTAATAGTTTCAAATTGATCAATAGAATTATCTGTAATACCCAAATAACAACAAGGATATATAACACCTTCTGCTGACATGTATCTACTTTGTTCGTTTAGTGCTTGACAGGAAATATTACCAAACCTTACTGTTGGATTTTTCCAACCTTTTGGTGGATTTAAAAACTTAACAGGATTAATTTCATGGCGTCTAGTAATTTTAGCTCTAAACCATTTAAATCCTAAATCACGTGCTAGTTGTTCACACGCATTAACTTGATGTTCGTTGTGTTCAAACACTAACATATCCCAATGAGCTCGACCTCCAGCTTTGATAAATGTCTGAGCATTTTCAATAACTTTATTCCAATTTACATTTATCCTATAGATATGGTTAGTGTCCTCTAGTCCATCAATACTGAACACGCTGTAATCTTTTTCAGTATTTAATATGATACCTAATTCATGCCACCAATCCTGATCACGCAGTCCGCCGTTAGAATTCATTCCTAAACTAATACCTGGATTAACTGTTCTAAAGTAACGATAAATGTCTAATGTGTGTTTGCCAGCGGCTGGATCACCATAATCGCCACACATAAACATTTTGTCTAAGTTACTGATAATGTCATCACCTAACTGTTTACGTATTTGCTCTATAGTTAAATGATGTAGATTTTTTTTATCAAACGATGTATCTGTTTCTCTAGAACATTGTGGACAAGCCGCATTACACGCATCTGTGGGTTCTAGGTGTAATATTTTAAACGGAGTCAACATCTGTGCCATATGTAGTAAAGCCATTTTCTTTTGTAACTGTCATAATATTGTTAACTCGTCCTGACAGTTCGTCTTTGTGCGATACTAACCAAATACTCTTGTTTTGTTCACGTGACATCTTTTTAAGTATTGCAAGGGCACTTTCTACACCACTAGCATCCATACCTGAATCAATAAGTTCGTCAATGAATAACAAGTTAATAGGGTCGTAGAGGCTTTCATAGACATCTCTGAAACTCCATGACAGTGAAAGTATCAGTCTATTACGTTCACCTCTACTTAAATTGTCAAAATCTAACTCACGGCCAAGCTCTGTAATTTCCACTGACAGATCGTTTAGGAAGGTAACTGTGTGTGGCAGTCCGATTCTGTCAAGGTAATAACTTAGCCGTGCGTTTAGATAACTGAGATTTTGATCAATTATTCGTTTTCTAATAAAGGAGTCTTTATTAGTTAATAGTTTTTGTAAAAATTCTTGATGTTCTCTTAGTTTAACTAGAACATTAATTTCATTATAGTCTGGGTCTTGTGTTGAACTTTCTTCCATTTCTTGTATTTGCTCAACATAAGGATCTTCTTCTTGTTCTTTTGATGTTAATTGTGCTTTTAGTGTAGTAATTGAATTTTTATGTTCAAAAGCATCTGACTCGTTAGCATAAAAAACTTCAGGAGCAAAGCCTACGTCACCAAGCTCTGTTAATGCGTCTGTGAGTTGCTGTAAGGTCGCTGTGTGCGTGTTTACATCTTCCTGCACCCTGACTAGCGTGGCTTGTTTTTCTTCTAGCTGTGCTTCGTGTTTGTCGTCGTGTATTTCTTGTCCACAACTATGACATTTATGTTCTTTTAGTAACTTGATGTCTTGTTCTAATTTAACTATGTTGCCTTGTTCACGCTTAAGATCACGCTCTGTTCTCGTAATAGCATCAGTGATGTCATCATGATCTTTTTTGTTTTGTTTAAATTTGGTTAATTCTTTATGACTTGCTAGTTCTTGATCAATATCAATCTTTTCTAATTTTTCAATGGCCGCATTTAAACTATCTATGTCTTCTTGTTTTTTGTTAGCCCATAGAGTCTGTCTACGCTTCATTGACTCTACTTGTTCTTTCATTTTTTCATTAGCATCTTTAAGAGCTTCAATTCTTATTTCTTCTTCTTTAATCCTATCTCTGGTTTCTTTTAACCGTTCTTTAAGATTGTTTGCTTTTTCTGAAAGTAAGGTAATACCTAATAACTGTTCAATAATGTCTTTTTGATCGTTTGCTCTTAGATTAAGGAATGGTTCTGTGTAAGTGTTTAATGCTACTAAATGCTTGAACATCTCATGACTCATGCCCAGCATTGATTCAATAGCTTTTTGTGTTTCTCTACTATCGCCTTGTGCCATGTCTGTGATTTCTTGTTCTTCATCACCTACATAAAAACGCATAACATTTTTCTTACGCCCACGCTCTATTTTATATGTTTGTCCATTGTGTTCAAAGTCAAGACTAACTAACATGCCCTTTGCGTTAGTTTTGTTGATTAAGTTATCACGTTTAATGTTAGTTAATGCTTGACCAAATAAAGCATAAGAAAGGGCATTGATGATAGTGGTCTTACCGGTACCATTCCTAGCGCCACTATCATCGCCTCCAAGGTCAATGTTAACACCAAGAACCAGTGTTAAGTCTCTGCGATCAAAGTTAACTGCTTGTGTGGCATTACCCACACTCATAAAGTTTTTAACTGTTAGATTTTTTAGTTTGAACATATTCGTACATTAAATTGGCCATGTGTTGATGGCCTTCTTCTAAGAAGTGTCCTCCTAGTCCTGTAGGAAACTGTTGACATAATTGTCTAAGATACCACATATCGTTATTTGGACTATAAAATTTACTCCAGTCTATTAAGCTATAATAATAATGTATTTCTTCCACTTCTGCAAGTTTTTCGGCATCAGACTTGTGTTCTAACACGCGAAAATCTTTAAGATATTGCAGTATAGGACTTGCCTTCCAAAGTTGTATCATACCATCGAACGTATGAATCATTAGATAGTTTTTATCTTTTAATAAATTCTGACAGTGTATTATCTGCTGTAAAAAACGTTTAAAGTTGTACTGACTGTTACACCATTCAGCATATAAAGTTCTACCCCAATCCCAGAAGAAAGGCTCTTTGCCAAACACAGGATGATGTAATGTAGGAACAAATGCTACTTCTTCTTCAGATTCGTCAGCACGAACAAATGTATATCTTCCTGGCTCACTCCAGGATATAAAATAAAAATCAAAGTCTTTGGCAAAGTGTCTTGTGGTATGAAATAAGATACGCTCATTGCTAGAACCACTCATTGAAGTGTCTACCATTTCTGCACCAAGTTTTTTTGCCAATAAGTTAGGCCAACTTGAAACAGTACGATCTTTTAATTCGTCGCCGTAGGTAAAACTATCACCAGTTACATATATTTTCATTGGTTTTTATTATAAAAGTTAATTAATTTATCTGCAATAGCATTGTGCCCATCTTCTAAAGGATGTCCACCTTTACCAAATTGAAACTCTTTGTTGCAATCAGTAATGCACCATTGGTTAAAATCTAAATAATATGAATAATCAATCATTGATAACAGTGTTTGTATATTATTATATTCAGCAAGTATTTGATCATCATTGAGATAATCAAAAAAATCTAATAATGGCTTAACATTAAAAATAAATTTATCTTTAGGACTAGTCCATTTTTCTAAATTGTTTTCTACAGCATTCAACATAATGTATTTTTTATTTTGTTTTTCAAAAACTGACTGTAAAAGTATTATTTCTTGTAGCCATTTTTTAAATTCATATAACTCATTATGCCAATGTGTGTAATAAAGTTTTCCATAATCATAATATTTTTTATAGTTTTCTTTTAAATCATTACTTAAATGTAAAGATGTTTCTAAATTTAAGTTAGGAGTAAAATTAATTTCAAAATTATCTACAGGATTATATTCAGTAAATCTATTATAATTGGTCCAGGCAATTATAAAGTATTCATACTCATTTAAATTTTGTACTGTACGGTATACAATTCTTTGATTTGATCCTCCAGACTCTGCATCATTTACAAACTCTAATCCAAGTTTTTTAGACATCACTGCCGGAAATGCTGTTGTTTTTGGATCAGTTAATTCATCTCCTTTGGTAAAACTACATCCATTAAAATATAATTTCATTACAAATCTCTGTAAATTTCTAACAGTAGATTAGGATCATAATGGTCTGATTCAATTGATGTTAACTGATTGGTAACAATAGTGTCTACACTTTCAAACTTTAACTCTCCAGGCTCTGCTACCGATTCCATAATATCTTTTTTAACTGGAATCAGCGTAAGTTCTCTAAGATTATATTTGCCTACAAATGTTTCACGAATAAAACTTGCTTCTTCATATGAGATATCAATATTCAAGTTTACACGGATGTGCATTTTTTCTTTAAGCAATTCATCAGGATTGTTTAACATTTCATCTAGATTGTAAACACGATATCTAGGTTGCATAGGCCAAGAATGATATTCTGGGTCTTTGCCCCACTCAATAATGGTCATTCCTCTGGCATCATCGCCAGCGTCAGCATAGTTGTGAGGAAAGCAGTTACCAGTATAGATAATGTTGTTATGACTTTGACGTTTATGGAAATGTCCTGTGTAGACTTGTTCTAAGCCACGAAAGTCTTCACGCTGTATCTCGCCTGTATCAGGCATCTGTACCATAGCATTCATAAAGAAGTGAGGTAACTCTAAATGACCAAACGCATAACGTCCTTCCATCTTTTTAACTTTCTTAGCCTCATCTCCTACTAGCCAAGGTATAAACTGTACATCGCCCTCTGAATGAAAGTCATTCATAATATGTACATTTTTGATATGTTTAGCCCAGGCCGCTGACTGTATGTCACGCTTGTCTCTGTAGTATAAGTCGTGATTACCTGGAATAAAGAACACACGATCAAAAGCATCGCCCAACAGCTCAATAGCTGTCATACTGTAGTTAAGTGTCACGATGTTGATTGCCGCACGGTTGTTGTGCCAATCGCCCATCATGATACAAGTTTCACAACCTTCTGCTTTGGCTTTTTCAATAAACCATTTGACAAAATTCAAACAGTCTTCGTTGTGTGTTGTTGAATTGGATTTTAATCCAAAGTGTATATCTGTAAGGACTGCCGCCTTTTTAAATAAATTACTCATACCTTCCTTGAATGAATAAAACTAATACAGACTAGTTTACAGGACTAGCCTGCTGTTGTCGACTTTTTTGGCTTACTAGTTGTTACTTTAGCCGGACCATCAGGATCACTGTCATCTACACCACTGTTTTGACGTGTCCAACTTGGATTTAATCCGTTCATTTCTAAGATATCGTCTCTGATGCTTTGGTTTTTCTTTTCAATGTTAAGCACACGGGTAAACGAATTGGTAATGGCCGCAGTGTAATAAGCAAACGGATTGTCTGATTTTGATTCATCAAACTGTAGACCAATTTGACTTAGTTGCAGTAGCGCCTGTCCACGCATTTCTTCATTGTAAGTATAACCACGCCAGTTTGATCTAGTAGCATAACGCTCACATAGTTTAATAAACATGTTGGCTAACTTCATAGTCATTTCACCGTGATCTTTTGAAAACTCACCTTTTTCTAATGTGCCTTTCCAGTGACTTTTACCAACTAGATATGGCTTTCCGTTTTCGTCAACTCTGTAGTGCTGAAATGGAGGAAAGTTAACTTTAGCATGTACCTGATCATCAATACCGTAGTCTTCATCTTCTCTGGCTTCGTTAATGTCATCAAACATTTCTTCTAACTTAGCACGTTTCTTTAACTGTGCTTTAGTAGGCTTTTTATCTACCATTGGAATATGCTCCCAAGTCATAACACGAAATACTAAATCAGTATCTGCTATGTCCTTAGGCTCAATGATAATGCCTTGTTCTTTTTTTGTACGATCTATACGTGCTTGACGTGCTTCTTTAATACGTGTTTTATTAATTTTTAAAATATCATCTACAATAATATCATAATCTGAATCTGTTTCTCGATTAATATATTTGCAGTATGTTTTCTTTGACTTGTGTATTTCTGCTAGAATGTCGCGATTATTTAGATAGTTAACCTTACGACCGCCTCTCATGATTTTTTGTTCTGCCACAGTAGTATTCTCCGTTTACGATAGTATTAATTATACATTCTTTCCGGCCCCTGTCAACCTTTTTTGGTTTAGCAATTATAGTGGGTTATTATTTTTCAAATAAATAGTATGTATACAGAGGAAAACAAATGGCATACAGATATGAAGATGGTATTGGATGGGTCTCTTATGACGAAAATGCTAATCCTACCATAGTAACACAACAGATTAATGTAGGCGAAGAGCCTGATTTTACTGATAGAACTACTGCGGGTCCTGCTGGTGCAGAGTTCTCACCTACTGAATATAGTTTACTTAAAAGTGAGGAAACCCTAGCACCAAACTTTCAGGTAGACCGAGGTCTAGGACAATCTAGTTCAAATGTAGAATATACAGGTGCAGTTCCACAACCTAATTTTGCACCAGTAGAAACTAATGATTCAGCAGTTACTTATGGTGAACCTATAGGTCCAGACTTTACTGGCGTAGGCACAGGCAGTCAAGTACCTGGCGACCGTGCTATTACAGGTCCATCTGAGCAAATAGGTCCACAATTTGGTGCTGGCGAAACACGTGGTACAGGAACCATTGGTGGCGATGCCGCTATTACAGAAGGACAACCTATAGGTCCAAACTTTAGTAATCCTACAGGCACAGGACCTGAAACACCCGGCGGTGGCGGATGGTCACCTGAAGAAGTACAGGTTGCCCGACAATCAGCACCAGCAGTTCCACAACGTCCATTAACAGAAGATTGGCGGTTTAGAATTGGACTAATGCCTGGCAGTGAAGTATTATATAAAGATGGTGACTCTTCAAGTTTACTATCTCCATTGTTGGCCACAGACGGTGTTATATTTCCATATACTCCAACTGTTATGGTTAATCATCGTGCTAACTACGATAAAATATCACCAGTACATTCAAACTATCCAACATACTTTTATCAAAGTTCAGAGATCAGTGATGTACAGGTTAATGCTACATTTACAGCACAGTCAACAGAAGAAGCAGACTATATGATGGCTATGATACATTTCTTCCGTTCATCAACCAAAATGTTTTATGGACAAGATGCTAACAGAGGAACACCTCCACCATTACTAGCATTAACTGGTTTTGGACAACATCAGTTTAATTTTCATAAAGCAGTGTTAACACAATTTAACTATGCACTACCTGATGGTGTTGATTATATTAGAACAAGTGCAGGCGGAGTTGGCAGTATACAAGCACAGTCATCAAGGGCAAATTTACAGGGCGGCAGTGGCAACTTTGGTATATTTGGTATTGCATCACGTATTGGTAGACTATTTGGTATTGGTGCCACACCTGGAGCAGAAGTACAATTCCAAGCCGCAAACGAAGGAACCAACCTAGCAAGAGCTGGTGCAAGTTATGTGCCAACTAAAATTGAAATTAGTTTAACCTTGTTACCAGTTGTTACAAGAGCAGAGCAAAGTCGACAATTTAGTCTTAAAGACTACGCATCTGGTAAAGGATTATCACAGAGAGGACAATGGTAATGGCCGCAAAATACTCACCAAACTCACCTTATTTTCAAACACCTAAAACAGAAGGATATTTGGACGTCATGACTGATCGTCCTATCCCTAAACAAAACGATGATCAGATTATTGAAATTAATCAAACATATCAATATCGTCCAGATTTATTAGCCAATGACTTATATGGTGATCCAGGATTATGGTGGGTGTTTGCACAGCGTAATCCAAATGCAATTAAAGATCCAATCTGGGATTTTCGTACAGGCATTAAAATTTATCTTCCTAAAATAACAACATTAAAAACAGCATTAGGATTGTAAGATGCCAACTATAACTGAAGTACTTCAAAGGCAGACTGGTGCTATTCGAGGAATGGACAATGCCAATGCACGTGCAGATCGTGTACTTGCTAATCCTGACAGCACAAAACAAAATTTTTACAACGCTAAAAATGATGTGCGTGTTGCCAGTCAAGAAGGACGCAACGCAAGATACGAAGCAGAAGTATTTCAAAGATCAAACATCACAGAGTACGACAGTGAAATAACAACCAATAATGAGTTGATCCAACAAAGACGTCAAGAAAGTTATCAACGTATTACACAGTTAGACAGCAAAATAGGTCCAGACTTTACTCCAGTGGTAGAACAAGCAGGAGTAGGTGGTGACACTGCTATAACAGGAACTGATGACGCTGTTGCTCCTGACTTTACTCCAATTAGAGGAGAAACACAAGGTGCTACATCCTCGGGTAGTATAGTTGACAACGAAGCTCAAGCAGGTGCAGACGGTGCAGGAACACAAACACCATATCCAAGTCACTTAACAAATCCAGCTGGACAACCAGTTACTGAATCAAATGCTGATTTAATACCAACGTCACCATATGGCACAACCGCGGCGGCTCCGGTAACTCCTGATATTCTAATCGGAGGAAAAGTTTCTCAAGATGATACTGCTGATATTGGTAACAATCAGTTTACTCAATCAACAAACGGTGGAGTATCTACAGCAAAAGCATTTTCTGAAAAGTTTAGTCCGCAATTAAATCCAACAGCAGAGTTTGCACAGTTAACTTATAATATAGCATTGTATCTACAAACTCCTGAACAGTATAAAAGAATGGTGGTTGAACAAACTAAAAGTACACAAGGTCTCAAAAAAATTCTACAAAGCGGCGGCAACAGTCAAAATGAAGATGTAATTTTTCCAGACTTGTATATTAATGATTTAGAAGTTGAAACTCTAATGGACAGTATGACACAGTCACCGCACAATGTAGTACAGCTAAGATTTAACATCATTGAACCAATGGGATATACATTCTTTAAAAAACTAAGACAGTTATGTCACGAAAATGGAATGACAGAAATTGCTAAACAACATTATCTTATGGTTATTAAGTTTAAAGGCTTTGATGAAAACGGTAAAGAGTTAAGTGATAAAGATGATAATCGTTTAACTAAGTTTGTACCATTTACTTTTAGTAAAATTTTAACTAAAGTCCATGAGGGTGCAGTTACCTACGATTGCCAGGCGATAGCACATAATCATCAAGTTGGTTTATCTGCTAAACGAGCAACTATACCTTTTAATGTTGAACTAGTAGGGCAAACATTGGGAGACATGTTTAATGCTAGTGTAAACCTAACAAGGAATCCAGCAAAATCTACAAGTCAAACAACAGCAACATCACCTTTTGGCACAACAGAAACCACAGTTACCCCAGGTATACTTAAAGGTAGTGCTACAGGTACACCTCAACAAAGCAAAGGCATTATTGATGCGTTAAATGAACAACAGAAAAAGTTAGCCAAAGAAAACGGATATAAACACGCTGACAAGTATAAAGTTACCTTTAATGGCGATATAGGTAAAGCAAAATGTATTTCTAGTGATACACTGTTAAAAGTTAAAAGTAAAACACCAATGAGTGCCAGTGCAAGTGCCGCGGCCAATGCTTTACTAAATTCTATGACTATGGATAAAACAAGACAGATTTATTCAGTAGCACCAATGCCATTACATCAGTTTATTGATATTATGGTTAGGTCAAGTGATTACATTACTAAACAACAAACACATATTATTGATCCAAAAACAGGTAAAACAAAACCTAATCCTGCACAGAATAAATTTTTACAATGGTATCACATTGGCATTAGACTACTACCAATTGAGTGGGACGAAAAACGTGCAGACTATGCTTATGAAATAGAATATATTGTTTCGCCTAAACAAATTGCAGACACGTATTCTCCATTCTTTCCTAAAGCACCATTGAGAGGAGTACACAAAACTTATCAATATTGGTTCACAGGTGAGAATACAGAAATATTAAGTTATGAACAAGAACTAAATGCAACATACTTTGTTGCTATGGACGGAAGAATAGAACAACCAGATCAACAGATCACAGAGGAATCCCAAAAATCAACACCAAAAGCATTTGTAAATAAATCTGGATCCAGTGGTCTAGGACAACCTGGCGATAATGCCAGTGCGGCAATGCAGGCCGCTGATGTGATTTATTCATCAGTAGACTTCCAAAAGTTTAATATGGAAATTATAGGTGATCCAGATTACATTCAACAAAATGATATATTGTATACCAGTGGCGATACTTATGAGCCATTTTTAGCAGATGGTTCTATCAACTTTGATGCCAGTGAAGTATTTGTTGAAGTAGGATTTAAAACAATGGAAGACTACAACGCACTAACCGGTGGAGCTGATCTTAAAGATCCAACGTTTATTGATGGTGCTGGCAACAGTAGTACAAAGTTAATTTATAAACTAACTAAAATAATGTCTAGATTTGCTGACGGTAAAATGACTCAAAACATGGAAGGACTACTACGTGAATTTGACGAGGAAGAATCCCAACAAGAACAACAAAGAGAAGAGCAGGTTAAACAACCATTTGTAGGTCCAAAGCGTAACGGAAATGCAGTTCCTGGACAACAAGCAATAACAGAAGGCAGTAACAAACATGCTCCAGACTTTACTCCAGTATCGATTAAAGGTAATAAAGTACCTGGTGAGGCCGCTGTCACACAAAATTCAGATATTGCTCCAGACTTTACACCCATTGGTGTAGCACAAAACGGCCAGGGCGTTTATGACACTGCTGGTCCTATAGGACCTAACTTTGCACCAATAGATAACGGAAACAGTGTTCCTGGACAACGAGCAATAACACCAGATGACCCAACTGCCCCTGACTTTTTACCCATCAGAGGCGAAACACAAGGTAATTAATAGAGTATGGCTGAAGATCACATAAGAAGTAGAGGACAAACACAAGGATACAAGCACGGCACTGGTAATCAGATGCCAGCTACTCCTGGTCCGTATATAGGCATTGTTAAAAACAATATTGATCCAACACGAGCCGCTCGATTACAAGTATACATTGAGCAATTTGCTGGTCCAAACAAAGAGGATGAAGCAAACTGGAGAACAGTAAATTACTTGCCTCCATTTTTTGGATCAACTGAACACTCAGGAGCCAAACAAGGTACAGGTTCTTACATAGGCAATAAACATTCATATGGTATGTGGTTTACTCCTCCAGACATTGGAACAAAAGTATTATGTTTCTTTGTAGCAGGTGACCCAAATCAAGGTTACTATGTAGGGTGTATTCCTGAAGACAGTCTAAATCATATGGTGCCTGCTATTGGTTCAGCAACCACATACCTAGCCGGCGAAGAAGCCAAACCTTTTGTTTCAGGTGCTAGTCAGGTTCCAGTAACTGAAATTAACAACGAAGATCCTACAATCAATGATGATCCGCAATTTTATAAAAGAGAAAAGCCAGTACACAAGTATCTAGCGGCCAATCTGTTTAGTCAAGGTCTTATTAAAGATAATGTTAGAGGACCTATTACATCAACAGCACAGCGTGAATCGCCCTCAAATGTATTTGGAGTAAGCACACCTGGTAAACCTATCTATGCCAAAGTCAAAGGTGATGATGTACAAGAGATTAAAGAAAAACTAAAAAGTGGTGACTTAAAATCTGAAGATATCAAAGTTGTTGGCAGAGAAGGTGGACATAGTATTGTTCTTGATGATGGTGACATTGAAGGTAAAGATCAACTAGTAAGAATTAGAACAGCACAAGGTCATCAGATCTTAATGAGCGATGACGGTGAATGTTTACATATTATTCATGCCAATGGTCTGTCCTGGGTTGAACTAGGCAAAGAAGGTACAGTAGATGTATTTTCAACTAATTCAATTAACATGCGTACTCAAGGTAGCATTAACTTTCATGCTGACAAAGACATTAATATGTACGCAGGCAGAAACATAAACACACGCAGTTTAAATTCAACAACAATTGAAGCACAAAATGAAATGTTAGTTACTGGTCTTAACTATGCTAGTGTTTACAGTAAACAACTTGTAGCTGTACGTAGTGATAATACCACTGCTATTGATGCCGCCAAGTACGGAAGTTATACCGGTGGCGATAAGATAGACGTAAAAGCAGGTATTGTTAATCTAAACAACGGCGGTGGCATTAATGTAACTCCAAATAGATTAATTAAGAAAAACAAAGTTAGTGATGCTGTTTATAATAATGGATGGCAAGCAGAGTACAGCAAACTTGAAACTATTGCAACTAGAGTACCACATCACGAACCATGGCCATATCATAACCTAGGTGTTGAAAATTCTGTAACACAAGGCACGCCTCCACAAAAAGCACTAAATCCTGCTGTGGCAGTTGTTTCAAATCAAATAGCAAGTAAGGCACCTACTAATCCAATTACTACAACAGATTATGCCAAACAAGCACAGGCAACAAAAAGCATTGGCAGTCTAGATCAAGACCAAGCAACAGGTATGTTAGCACAAAAAGCTAAAGATGTTGGCCAAGCGGCTAATATAGTAAGCCCTGATAAAGGTATAGGATCTTATGGCATTTCAGCAAAACAATTAGAAGAAACAGGATACCTAAAACCAGGCACAGCGGCTAAGTTCCTTAAAGATCCTTCTGCTCTAGTAACAGATGGATTTGGCAATCAAACTACACAGTTAGAAGCGGTGCTTAAAAATACAAATGTATGGACTGGCAAGGGCGGAACCAACAACCTAACCGAGTTCTTAAAAAATCCATCAACACAGTCAACTGCCATGGAAGATATTTATAGTTCAAGTTTATCACAATTAAAATCTCGTGGACTAGTAACAGGCGGCGAATCACCTGAACAACTTAGTGGATTACTACAAGCAGGATCAACTTATGGTGTTGATGCTGTTCAGGAATGGACCAAGGGCGGTGGCAATACGATAATCAACGCAGGGATTGAACAAACAGCACGTAATGCACAGTATGCTACTAATTTAGTTGAAAATAAAATTGCTAATTTAAGTAAGAGTTATGGTAACCCAGGTGGCTTTGCTAACACAGTTGATGTGTCTGCAGTGCTTAATTCTGTTAATAAGATTACAGGAGATGTGCGTATTAGGAAGCCAAAATTCTTCTAAAAATACTCGATAAATAATATACTATGGCAAGATTCTACGGATACAGTTCAATTGGCAGAAACAAAAAGTTTCGCTTAGAAGACTTTGAATTAATTAAAAGAGATTTGTTAAACAATCTTTTAATTAGACAAGGTGAAGTTCCAGGCAGACCTAATGTTGGTACTGATTTATGGAATTACTTGTTTGAAACTGTAGACGACAAAACTCTAAGACAGTTAGAAAACGAAATGCGTAAAGCCATAGAACGTGACCCTAGAGTTAAAGTAGATGACATTGTGTTTTATTCACAAGAAAATGGTTTACTAGTTGAATTATCCGTATCAACTGTACAATCATCAGAAAGTCAAATGCTGAGACTTTTCCTCAATACACAAAACTTAACAGCCGACTACATATAATATACGCACTTTATTAAAGTGATAAATACTTGTAATAAAGGAATATAGGTAATCTATGGCTAAGACTACACGACAAACCGCTATATTTGGGGCGGAAGATTGGAAGAAGTTATACCGTACTTTCAAAGAAGCAGATTTTCAAAGTTATGACTTTGAGACTCTAAGAAAGTCAATGGTAGACTACTTACGTCTATACTACCCTGAAACATTTAACGACTTTACAGAATCAAGTGAATTTGTTGCACTATTAGATCTAATGGCATTTATGGGCCAAGGTCTTGCTTTCCGTAGTGATTTAAACACACGTGAAAACTTTTTAGACACAGCAGAACGTAGAGATTCAGTAATTAAACTTGCTAAACTTGTTGGATATACTCCAAAGCGTAACCTTAATGGTAATGGCTTTTTAAAAGTAACAGCAGTATCAACAACAGAATCTGTTTTAGATTATAACAATCAAAACTTATCTGGATTAACTATAAACTGGAATGACGTTACTAACCCTGATTGGTTAGAACAATTCAATGCAATTATGAATGCCTCCATGGTGGATAGCCAACGCTTTGGTCGCCCAGGTAACAGCCAAAAGATTTTAGGTGTACAAACAGACGAATATCAAATTAATACAACACCAAACACACTACCTATTGCTAGTTTTGAAAGCAGTGTTGATGGCATCTCAATGGATTTTGAAATTGTATCAGGCACTTCGCTTAATAAAACTTATGTATACGAACAAAGCCCACAACCAAGTGGTGCGTTTAATGTACTTTATAAAAATGACAAACTAGGGTATGGTTCAGAAAATACTGGTTACTTCTTTATGTTCAAGCAAGGAGCATTAAGTAATCAAGACTTTACATTAGTTGATCGTATTTCTAATAGATCAGTTAACATTAATGTTGAAGGCATTAATGAAAATGATGTATGGCTGTTTGAATTAACTGAGAATGGCAACGCATTAGTTGAATGGTCTCCAGTTGACAACATCTACTCTGTTGACGAAACAGGTGGACAAAGAAGTAGAACAGTCTATCAAGTTAATACAAGAACAAATGATCAAATTTCCTTACAGTTTGGCGATGGTACTTTCTCAAAAATACCTTTAGGTGATTATAGAGCATACATGAGACAATCAAATGGATTGGAATATGTAATTAATCCTGAAGAAATTCAAAACATACAGGTACCTATTAATTACGTAAGTCGTAAAGGTCGCGTTGAAACATTAACTCTAACAGTTAGTTTACAGTCACCAGTTTCAAACTCTAAGTCAAGAGAAACTGTCAGTGAAATTAAAGAACGTGCACCAGCGGCTTTCTACACACAGAACAGAATGGTCAATGGTGAAGACTATAACAACTTCCCATATACAAGATTTACAAGTATTTTAAAATCAAAAGCAATAGCACGATCAGGCATTGGTATTAATCGCCAGTTAGATTTATTAGATCCAACAGGTAAGTACTCGTCTACAACAGCATTTGCCAGTGATGGTATGTTATATAGATCATTTACTGATCCAACAAAAACATTTTCATTCTTAGATACAAATGATATTGCTGACGTAATTCAAGGCACACTAGAGCCAATAATTAAATCACGTGCATTACGTCATTTTTTCTATGATAAATTTCAACGTATTCCAGTAACAAACATTAAATGGAATCAATCAACGGCTATTGTAAACCAAACAACTGGTTACTTTAAAGATAACAGTTCGGGTGGAGCAGTTGCGATAGGTGCATTTGCCAGTGGAGATACCAAGTATATTCAGGAAGGTTCTCTAGTTAAATTTGTACCACCTGAGAATCAATACTTTGATGCTAACAATAGATTACAGTCAGGTGTACCAACTAAGGCAAATGAAAAATTAGTACTATGGGCAACTGTAACTAAACTTGTATTAGATGGAACTAACTTTGGGCAAGGTAATTTAAGTGATGGCACAGGTCCTGTAACATTTAACGAATATCTTCCTAGTGGTTGTATTCCAACAGAAATTATTCCTAAGTTTATTACAGACTTACCAACAACATTTGAAGGTCAGGTTATTGAACAGATTGAAGTATACAGAGACTTTGGTCTAGGTTATGATGAAAAAACAGCCACCTGGTATATTATTTCAACAGATAACTTAAACGAAAATGCTGAATATAACAACAGTTATGCTAAAAACAAAGATGGATTAAATCGTGATGCGTCGTGGCTAATTCAGTTTACTACAGATGGTGAAATATACACTATCAAGTATCGTAACTTGGGCTATTACTTTGCATCTGTATTAGAAAACAGATTTATATTTGATTCAAATGCAAAAGTGTATGATCCTAAAACAGGTAAAACTGTTAACGACAACGTTACAGTATTAAAAGCAAATACTAAACCTGATGCTAACGAAAACCTAACAACAGATGTTAGACTTGACATTATTGGTCAAGAAACTGAATCAGATGGTTTTGTAGATAACTTTAAAGTGTTAGTAAGTTATTCAGACAAAGATTCAGATGATATTGCTGATAACCCAGACATTTTTAGAGATTTAGTTAACCCAGATACAAACCCAAATACAAAATATGTATTCTTTAATCGTCAAACAGACTTTGACAATTTAGAAAGATGGGTGCCTATCAGCAGTGGCAGTATTAATATGATATTTGCTGATTTAGAAAAAGTTGAGGCTAAGAAAACTGAATATCTAAACGGACAAGTATTCTATGCGTATACTGATAAGAAATTCTATAAGTTAGCAATTACAGGCAATGAGTTTACTATTACAGAAACTAAAGACTATCGTGTAGCAGTGGGTAGACAAGATTTGTATTTCCAATACAAACATAATTCACCTAACACACGTAGAATTGATCCAGCATTGACAAACATTATTGATTTGTTTTTAGTAACTAATACATATTATACAACTTATACAAACTGGATTAAAGATACAACTAATTCAATTAAGAAGCCTGATCAGCCAACCATTGATGAATTAACACTGGCATATAACTCATTAGAAGATTATAAAATGGCCAGTGACAATATGATTTTAAATTCAGTTACATTTAAGCCGTTGTTTGGTGAAAAAGCAAGTTTAGAGTTACAGGGCAAAATTAAAGTTATTAAACAAAGTGGTGTTGTAGTATCAACTGGTGAAATTAAATCACGTGTAGTAGAAGCACTTAACGGATACTTTACCATTGATAAATGGGACTTTGGTGATACGTTCTACTTCTCAGAACTATCAGCATACCTACACGAAGAACTAGGTGACATTGTTAGCTCTGTAGTTATTGTACCAACAGACCCAACTAAAACATTTGGTGACTTATACGAAGTACGCTGTTCGCCTAACGAAATATTTGTGAATGCGGCCACAGTGAATGATATTGACGTTATTGATGCACTTACAGCTGGTGCATTGAGAAAAAGTTAGGATAAACAATGGCAAGATATACCAGAACTATAGATCTATTACCTGAAATATTTAGAACCACTACCAACGAAAAGTTTCTAAATGCTACACTTGATCAGATTGTACAACGCCCACAATTAAGAAAAGTTGAAGGCTACATTGGTCGACGAGTTGGCTTAGGTGTTGACGGTAAAGACAGTTATGTGCTTGAGCAAGATCAAGAACGTGCGGCCTATCAATTAGAACCAACTGTTACCTGGAAAAAGAAAGATACCAATCAAACACATGACTTTTTAACATATCCTGGTATTGTTGACGCACTACAAGTTAATAGTGCATTAACTGATAGACATGATAGACTATTTGATTCAGAATACTATTCCTGGGATCCATTTGTAGACTATGACAAACATGTTAACTTTAGTCAATACTATTGGTTACCACAAGGTCCAGACTCAGTTGATGTAAGTTCAACTGAAATATCAACTAGCGATGCTTACACTGTTACAAGAAATGAATTTGATTATACGCTAAGTGGTGTTGAAGGTCCTAACCCAACTATCACAGTTGTTCGTGGTGGCAATTATAAATTTAATGTACAACAAACAGGCACACCATTTTGGATTCAAGCGGCACCTGGTAGTAATGGCCAAATGCCTGGACAGCCAAATCAATCAAGTCGTGAAGTTATGGGTGTTACTAACAACGGCGATGATAATGGTATTGTAGAATTTAATGTTCCACTAGACACAGAACAAAACTTTTTCTTAAACATGGACACAGTAGGTACTGTGGATCTTGTTACTAGTTTACGCTTTGATGAAATACATAACCAATTAGTAAGACCATTCTTAGACAAGCACGATGGCATTGATGAAGTAACTGACCTACGTAACAGAACAATTATCTTTATTAATAGAAACCCCGGCAACGGTGATGACTCAGGATGGAAACGTGATTCAAGATTTGATGAAGCAAGATTTGATGAAAATGGTACTAGTTTTGCAGAGTCTGAAGAAATAACAAGTAAAACAGATCGTTACAGTATCTACAGAATTGAATATAGATACGAAGGACAAGATAGCTCAAGTGATGTATTTGATGCGTCAGGTAAAAACCCATATATGGTATTAAACAAAGTTAAGGAAATCCCTAGCTTAAAGAAAGTACACATTCAGTATGGTACAGAATATAACAATAAATTTATGTGGAAAACATCTGAAGGGTTCTTTGAACTTCAGCCACATATTACAGCAATTAACGATACTTTATATTATCAGGATGGCACAGATACAAATAGGTTTGGTATTATCCGTGTAGTTGATGCCGTTGATCAATTAACTTTAAATATTGAAGATATTATTGGTAAAAAACAATACACTTCGCCTACTGGCGTTACATTTTCTAATGGAATGAAAGTACAGTTCCGCGGTGGCACCAAGCCAGAACAATATCAAGATAAGAGTTATTACGTTGAAGGTGTAGGTACAGCAATTAAACTATTACCAGTAGAAGAATTCCTTACACCAGAATCATATACAATCAGTGAAACCCAACCATTTGACGTTTCAGGATATGATGAACAGCCTTGGGATTCATCATTGAATGCACCTACTATCAAAGATTATATTACAATTAATAGAGGATCAGGAGATAATAACCCTTGGTCAAGATCTAATAGATGGTTCCATATTTCAGTAATTAAAGCAAGTGCTGAATACAATAAAACAGTTGCTAATTTAGATCAAACAGCTCGTGCTAAACGACCTATCTTAGAATTTAATGATGGACTAAGACTGTTTAACTTTGGTACAGACGGTAAACGTGCAGTTGATATTATTGATTTAAGACAACGAGACGCATTATCTAATGTAGCTGGTAAGATTGGTTATAACATTGATGGACTAAGTTTATTTGACGGTGCTAGAATAATTTTTGCTGTAGACGAAGATCCACGAGTACGTAATAAAATTTATCAAGTTAGAATGGTTGATCCTATAGGGTTAACAGAAGATCCTTCACAGCTTAGTGAAAAGATTATTCAATTAGTTGAAGCAGATGACACTAATGTTTTGCAAGACCAAACAGTCTTTGTTAAGTCTGGCATTACCTTACAAGGTAAGTCATATAGATACGATGGCACAAAATGGACAGCAACACAACAAAAAACAAAAGTAAACCAGGCACCATTATTTGATATTTTTGATAAAGCCGGTAGTTCTATTGGAAATACCGTAAAGTATCCGTCAACTAACTTTACAGGCACTAAACTATTCAGTTATGCTTCAGGCTCAGGCCCACTAGATTCTGAACTAGGCATGCGATTAAAGTATCTAAACATCAACAATGTTGGTGATATTGTTTTTGAAAATAATCTTTATAAAGATACATTTGTTTATACTATTAATAATGTTTCTACAACCACAGATGTTGCTACAGGCTTTATTAGAAAGTACACAGACAGAACAAACTTTAAATTACAAACAGGTTGGGAAAAAGCAGTTGGCTCAACACGTCAGGCACAGATCTTTACGTTTACAAATACCAATAAATGTATTTGTGATGTAAGATATATAGATGGAGACAATAAAGTTGTAGTATATGCTGATAACGTTTATATTAATCCATCAGACTATACGTTAACAAGAACGGCAAAAACGTCTACAATTGAATTAAAGACAAAAGCAGAAATAATTAATATTCATATTATCAGTGATCAGAAAAGTAAGGTTGCGTACTATGAAATGCCAAGTAACCTAAGTGATAACTCTGTTAATGATTCATTTGAAACAGTTACTCTCGGCACTATTAGAAATCACTTTGTTGGGTTAGCACAAAGTCATCCTGAGTTAAAAGGCGTTGTATTAGGCGAAAACAATATCAGAGACTTAGGCAACATTGTTGGCTACGGTAAACAAATTGTTGAACAATCGTCACCATTGCAATTTACAGCAATATTTGCTAAAGACTCAAATATTAATTTCTTTGACTCTGTTGAGTATGCGTCAAATGAATATGAAAAATTTAAAACAAGATTGATTGATACCTTAACAAAAAATGATTATCAAGGTACAGCCGACGAAAGGCTAGATCAAGCATTTGCAGATCTTAATAAAGGTCGTAACCCAGATATGCCATTTTACTGGGCAGATACTATTCCTTGTGGACAAGTCTACGAAGAATCAAAAATAACAATTACACCAATTGACGATAATGTTTTTGATTTATTAAAAATATATGATTTTACCAAAGCAAACTATCAAGGGTTACTCGTATACTTAAATGATAACATTTTATTAAAAGATATAGACTATACAATCTCTACAGATAGCCCACGATTGACAGTATTAAAAACTTTAAAACAAGGTGATGTAATACGTATTAGAGAATACCAATCAACAGCAGGAAGTTTTGTTCCTCCAACTCCAACCAAGTTAGGTATGTTTAATGTATTCAAACCAGAAGTATTTACAGATGATTCATATACAACACCTCAACAAATTCTACAAGGTCACGATGGATCGAGAATAATCACATTTGGTGATAACCGTGACGAAGTATTGTATGAATTTGAATCAAGAATTTATAACAATATCAAGGTACCTAAAGATAGAAAAATTCCACTACGCTGGTATGACATTATTCCAGGTAAGTTTAGAACCACTGATTATGCTGATTCAGAAATTACTGACCTAATGAGTGAAAGTTTCTTATCATGGGTAGCCTGGAACAAGTTAGATTACAAAGAACAAGACTATGATTCAAATAACAAGAAAACTTGGAACTACTCTAGAGCAACTGACAGATTAGATGGTAGTCTACTTAAAGGTGGATGGAGAGCTAATCTTTATAAATTCTATGACACAGATGTACCTCACTTACGTCCATGGGAAATGTTTGGTTTCAGTGAAGAACCTACATGGTGGCAACGTCAATATGGTCCAGCACCATACACAGGCGACAACATGGTTCTATGGGATGACATGGCCAATGGTGTTGTAGCACACCCAGACGGTGACTACATCATTGAAGATTTTAAACGTCCAAGACTACAAGAAGTTATTCCTACTGGTGACGAAGGAGACTTAGAAGCAAGTTTTGATGTACTTGTAAAAAATTACGATTTACTAAGCACACGTAAAAGCTGGCTAGTTGGAGACATGGGTCCTGTAGAAACAGCCTGGAGACGTAGTTCAGCATATCCATTTGCTGTAATGAAACTACTAGCACAAACTAAACCAGCACAGTTCTTTAGCTTAATGGCTGACAGAGATAGGTACATTTATTCCTCAGAGTTAGATCAATACGTATTAGATGGACGTTATAGATTAACTTCGCAAAACATTGAAATATATGGCGAAGGTACAATCAAACACTCATACATCAACTGGTGTGTTGACTTTGCACGTAGACAAGGTATTGTTAATAAACAAGAAATTGTTGATTTATTTCGTAATACAAAAATAAATCTTGTTTATAGAGTTGGTGGTTTTACTGACAAACAATATCTAAAAATGTTTACAGAAAAAACATCGCCTAATTCATTAAATGCAAACTTACTATTGCCTGATGAAAGCTATGAAATATTGTTGTACAACAACGAGCCATTTGACGAAGTTGTATATAGTTCTGTTATTGTACAGAAAGTTAAAGGTGGCTATGCTGTATACGGTAACTCAAAAGAAACACCTTATTTTAAAGTATATGAATCAATTACAAACGGCAACTATAAAAATGTTACTGTAGGTGATGATACTGTTAGAATGAGTTTAGACTTTACTAACAAAGAAGTGTTAATACCATATGGTTATACATTTACTAGTAAAGGTGCTATGGTTGACTTCTTAGTAAGTTATGGTTCTTGGTTACAGTCAAAAGGTTTTATATTTGAAGACAAACATGATGATTACTTGCTTAACTGGGGCCAAATGGTTAATGAATTCTTATACTGGAATCAACAAGGCTGGCAAGAAGGTGCTATTATTAATTTAAATCCTGCGGCCAACGAGATACGTATTGAACGTATTGGTGCAGTAGCGGCACCTATGTTAGGTCGACGTGCAGACGAGTTTATACTAGATCAGAACTTACAACCAATTATTAAAGAAAACTTAGCTTGGGATAGATTAGGTAATGAATTAAGAATCAGCAGTCTTGATGAAAGTGCAATTAGTTTCCTTAAAATTAAATTTACCAGTTATGAACACGCATTAGTATTTTCAAATACCAGTATCTTTAATGACTTGTTATACGACCCAGCAACAGGTGCAAGACAACAACGTCTTAAAATAGTAGGCACATTCTCAGATAACTGGGACGGCACTATTAATGCTCCAGGCTTTATCATGAATCAACCTAACGTTGAAGAATGGAAATCAAACAGAGAATATTCAAAAGGCGATATAGTCAGATATAAAAGTAATTATTATTCAGCTCTACGCAGATTAAACCCTGCAGAGTTATTTGATTTTGCTGACTGGGCTGAAACAGAGTATGAGTCAGTCAAGACAGGCATGTTACCAAATATTGCTCTTAAAGCACAACAAAGTGAAAAATTTTATGATCTAAGTGAAGCAAATTTAGAATCAGATGCTGACCTATTAGGGTTTGGTTTAATTGGGTTCCGCACAAGAAACTACATGCAAGGACTTAACCTAGACGACGTAAGTCAAACAAATGTTTACAAAAACTTTATTGGTGCAAAAGGTAGTAATCGAGCAATGAACTTATTTAAGAGTGCTCAGCTTGATAAAGAACTTACAGAATATGATATTTACGAAAACTGGGCAGTACGCTCTGGTTTCTATGGTGCAAACAGCAACAGAAGTTATGTTGAAGTAAACTTAAACGGTGACAGATTAACAGGTAATCCAGCAACAGTAAAAATTACTAATAGCTCATTAGTGGGTACAACAGTTAATCAAATTGTAAGATTAGACGACATTTATAAATCAAGTTACAAAGTCATTGACGAAAACATACTGCCAACAGTTGATTATCAAGATGTTGAAAACTCATTACCTACCGCAGGGTTTGTTAATGTTGAAGATGTTGACATTAAATCATACGAATTAAGTAGTCTTGATGCTGTAGTTGAAAACTTAGATGAAATTACAGAAGGCACAAAGATTTGGGTAGCTAAAGATAACAACTACTCCTGGAACGTTTACAGAGCAACTGTGTTACGTGCAGAACCTATTTTAGTATTTGATAATTTAGATGGAACATCATCAATAACATTTAACGGTCATCACCATTTAAACAAAGACGATATAGTTGTAATTAAATTCTTTAGTCAGCAAGTTGATGGTGCATTTAAAGTTAAGAGTGTCACAGCAGTTGATAAAATTATTGTTGACCTAGAATTTTCCAGTGAAATTACTGTACTTGAAGATTTAGGTGTAGCATTTGTTCTACAATCAAGTAAGGTATTCCAAGGTAGTGATATCGCAGACTTACCATTCATTAAAAATATGCAGACAGGTGAAAAGATCTGGGTTGATGGCACACAGTGGAAAGTATTACAAAAGTTTAATCCATTTAGCAATGTTAATAACATTTGGAGTAAGACACTTAAAACACCAGTAACTAATGCTAACTTTGGACAAGTAGTTTCGCAAACACCAGATGGGTTAACTGCCATGGTTGGTGCACCAGCCTGGAGAGACAGAGGTGCTGTTCATGTTTGGGGTGCATTAGGCAACGGCGATTTATCTGAAGGCACACGTTTAAGTTTAGGTAAAACTACAAGCACTGTTGATAACCAGCTAAGTGAATATGGTGCAAGTGTTGATTGTGCAAATTCTGGGTGGCACATTATTGGTGCACCTGGACACAGAAGCAACGAAGGCCTTGCTGTTTTAGTTAAACAGGTTAGTGCTGGAGTTATTAAAGAATTACAAGTCCTTACATTACCAGGTGCCAATAGATTTGGTGAGTCAGTAATATTTACAAATGATAACAAATGGGCATTTGTAGGTTCACCAGGCGATGAAAAAGTTTATGCGTATCAATATAAAGAATATGAACAGCAGAAACATGACTTCTTAGCAGATGGAACAAGTTTAGTATACAATGTTGGTGATTATATTGAAGTTGACGACGAAACACAAATTTCAATGAACATTGACAACATTGTACAAATACCTGTTACAGATTACACAATGACAGGTGGCAATATTACATTTGTTGAAGCACCTAAAGCAGGACAACGTATTGAAATTGTACGTAAGTACGTACATCAGGCAACAGGCGATGGTTCAACAGTTGATTACAATATTAGCTCATTATACAAAGCAACGTCGATAGAGACCTTTAATGTTATTTTAGATGAAGAGCTACTAAGACCTGGATATGATTACACATTTAATCCAAGTACAAAAGTAATTACATTTACACTAACAAACAAGTCTGGTACTCCAATAGCGCCGCCGGGCGGACAGTTAATTTTAGTTGAAACCATTGATCATTTCAAATATGTATCAACTATACATAATCCTGGTGAAGTTGGCAACGGCTTTGGAACAAGTCTTGCAACAACCGCTGAAGGACGTCAATTGTTTATTGGTGCAACCACAGGCGTAGGCGAAGACTCTACTGATTCTATAGGTAAAGTATATGTGTATGATAGAGACGTTGAACGTTTCCAAGTTAAAAATAATACAACACTTGCATTTACCACAACAGAAGCAATTCAAGGCACAGCAAGAGTAACAGTTAATAACGCTGATTTGTATGATAGTGATTACTATCTACTAAAAGGTAATTACACACAGTCAGGTCAAACATTTACTATTCAAGATGCCGCAGTTGATCTAGGTGACTTTGTTGAAATTGAAACTAATAACTTTAGACTAGCAGGTATACTCTATAAACCTGACGTTATGCAAGGAGCACAGTTTGGCTATAGTGTAAAAGTATGTCCAACTAATTGTTCTATCTATGTTGGTGCACCTGGTGATTCAGCAATATTAGACTCAGCAGGTTCAGTTACACGTTTTGTTAATAGATCAAGACTGTACGGATCAATAACGGGATCAATAGCAAATCCAGTGATAACACCTGGCACTAAGTTGCGTATTAATAATTACTACGTTACTGCTACAGGTACAACAGTAGAAGATTTTGTAAAAGATATTAAAGATGCTAATCTACCAAATATCACAGCAAGTGTAGTTGATTCAAAAATTAAAATTAATTTAGTAAACGTTAATGCGGCACCTGCGGCTAATAAACTTTATATCTATCCAGCAGATTCAAGCTCACTAATAGAAGATCTAGGTCTTGAGTTGTTCCCATCAATGCAGACAATTCAGAACCCATACCCAATTACCAATGCTAGGTTTGGACATGCGTTAGACATTTCAAATGATGCGTTTAGCGTTGTGATTGGTGCTCCCAACGGTGCTACAAACTTAGAAGTAACTTTAGATAAAAACTTAACTAAGTTTGACGCAGGCGGAACAAAAATTAAAGATGTACAAACACAGAGTGGTGCTGTTTATACATACGACTACTTAACCAGTGACAACGATACCTATGATAATCCAGGTAAATTTGCATATGGTCAACAAATCAACGACAGCCAGGTACATCCACTAAGTGGATTTGGTACTAGTGTTGATTATGGTAATGCTAAATTATTGATTGGCGCTCCACATCAATTAGTAGACATCGACGATCCTACATCAGATAAAATTGGACGTATAGTAAGATTTGTCAATGAAAACTTTACACCAGTATGGCAAGTGGTAGAAAAAGAGACACCTACAGTTAACACCAAGTTAATTAATTCAATGTTTATCTACAATAAGGTAACAGACAAAGTATTAACGTACTTAGATTACATTGATCCTGTTCAAGGTAAAATCTTAGGTGCGGCGCAACAAAATATTGACCTAACTATACCTGATGATCCAGCACAGTACAACAATGGCACTAATAATAACTTTGGTATGACCTGGGGTGCTGAACGTGTTGGCACAATTTGGTGGGACGTTTCTACTGCTAAGTTTATTAACTACAATCAATCAACAGCAGATTATCGTGCTAAACGTATAGGTAACTTATTCCCAGGTTCAAGTATAGATGTATATCAATGGATATCAAGTGATGTACCTCCAGGTGAGTACGAAGGTGAAGGTCAAGTTTTCTCAACAGAAGACTACTCGTTGCTCAGTGATGTTAGACAAGGCGGCGAACTTGTAACCAAATATTATTTCTGGGTTAAAAACTTAACATCAGTAAATAGAAAACAAGGTAAAACACTAAGTCCATTTACAATTAAACAATATATCGAGACACCTAAGTCAAGTGGCATTCCTTACATAGCCGCAGTTGACAAAAATACTTTTGCTTTATTCAATGCACAAGAATATATTCAAGATACTAACAGTGTGTTACACATTGAGTTTGATAAAATTGAAACAGATAATAATGTACACGTTGAATATGAACTTATTAGAGAAAAAGATCCAACTCAGTTCTTAACAGATAACTTATATCGTAAGTTCTTAGATTCATTCTGTGGCGTTGACACAGCTGGTAATATTGTTCCTGATCCTACGTTAAGTTTAACTGATAGACGAGGTGTTGAATTTAGACCAAGACAAACAATGTTTGTTGATAGATTCAAAGCACTTGAAAATTATTTAACAGCGGTTAATAGAATTTTAAAACAACTACCGATTACTGAAATTAGAAGTTATCCGTTGCTGAACAGTCAGGAAGAAATGCCTGGCAAACCTTCAGGCACCTGGGACATAATGTTAGAAGATATTGCTGAACTAAGTTATCAGAAACTTAACATTGACCCAATTGGCTATCGTTACTTGGTTAAGTCAGACGCTAATAATGGAAATTTATGGACAATATATACTCTACAACCAAACAGAACATTACTGTTAACCAGAGTGCAAAATTATAAAACAACACGCTACTGGAATTTCGTAGATTGGTATGAAGCTGGGTACAATACATTAGATAAACCAACTAAAGAAGTTAATCAATATGCAGATCTAGGCACACTAACAACTGCTATAGTTGGGTCTATTGTTAAAGTACGGTCAAACGCACAAGGTAAATTTGAAATTTACAGAAAAGATACTACAGGATGGACACGTGTTGGTTTAGAAAAAGGTACAATTAAAATAAGTAACAGCATTTTTGATTATGATATTGATCGCAATGGCTTTGATAACGAAGTATTTGATGCACAATATTTTGATCAAGAAGCTGTACTTGAACTAAGACAAATAATTAAATCTATCAATGAAGAATTATTTGTTGGTGATTTAGCACATCATAGAATTGCCTTAATTACATTAATGTTTAACTATGTGTTAAGTGAACAACAATCAACTGATTGGTTAGTAAAAACAAGTTTAATTGACGTTAAACATACACTGCGTGAACTTAAACCATTTACAATTCTTAAACGTGATAATCAAGACTTTGTTGAACAATACATTCAAGAAGTTAAACCATATAGAACGCAGGTTAAAGAATTTAATCTAGTTTACAAAGGTGACGATAACTTTAAGGGCGATCCAACTGACTTTGACTTACCTGCACAATTTAATACTGAGTTAAACAAATATATTTCACCAAGACATGTACTTGATCAAGAAAATATTACAGGTGAAGGTGTTTATCAATTAACTGATCCAATTTGGTTAACCGGTAATTATTCACAGTGGAGACAAAACTTTGCATTATCAATTAGGTCTGTTGCTGTTATTAATCCTGGTAGTGGATATTCAGAACCTCCACAAGTTATTATAACAGGGGAATGTGACATTCCAGCAGAAATGACTGCTAGAGTTTCATCAGCAGGCAAACTTATTGCTGTTAATGTTGATTACCCAGGACAAGGTTATACATCAACACCAGTTATTACACTTAAGGGTGGTAATGGTACAGGTGCAAAAGTGGCCGCAATCACTGCCCCTGGCGATGTAAGATCATATACTACTACAATTAAATTTGATAGATATGAATACTCAACCAGTATAGTTGACTGGGAGCCAGAAACTGCTTATACAGAAAATCAATTAGTACGCTTCAATAATAAAGTGTATAGTATTGAATGGGCAGATGGTTCAACACTGACAAAAGCAACTTTTGATCCTCTTGATTATAAATTAGTTGATGTAACAGATCTATCAGGTGTAGATCGTACAATGGGTCTATATCAACCAGGTAATAACTATCCAGGTCTGGACTTATCATTATTAGTATATGGTACAGAGTATCCTGGTGTTAACATACTTGGACCAAACTTTAGTCAAAACACTGGTTGGGACGTAGGTAATTGGGACGTTAATCCATACGACAACATTGACTTTGATGAAAACGGTAAACCAAGTTATTCTGAAACTATTCTTGACGCTAAGTATCAAGGTGGTGACTATTCAGGTACAAGTGCAGATGCACAATATAATGTTGATTTAGAAACTAAAGTGTTTTCACTAACAACTTCAAGTCCTAACAGTGAACACGGCGACATTGACTTTAATTTTGATGATCCATGGTTATGGTCTTGGGAGTCAGACTTTTATAGACCTACAGGTGGTGTCGATGTACAAAAACCTAGTCTGGTTTTACAACGTGGATCAACTTATAAATTTGAAAACCACACATATGGTCACAACTTATGGCTCAGATCAAAAGCTCTAAGTGAAGCAGAATATGTTGCAGGCAATACAGAATTATACATACTAAGCCAAGACGATGGTGTAATTAATAACGGTGCTAAACGTAGTTCACCAACAGACTTAACACCAGCAGTGATTACTTGGACAGTACCATTGGATTACCCAGGTGACTCAGTTGTTATTCAACATAGTCAGTATGGCATGGCAGATACTGTTAAGATCTCTGGAGAGATTATTAATCCAGTAACTGGCAGACCAACAGACATTGATGTAAACGGCGGTGCGTTTGTTGACAGTTATAATAGCCATGCTCCACAGGAACTAGTTCCTGGTGCGATGTTTGACACATTAAACATCCAAGTTAACACACGTCCAGGCTCAGATTATACCAATGAAGGTTGGGCAGGCCAAAGTCAAACTAAATTCTTTACATTTGATGGAACCAATAGAACATTAAGTTTTGATGGATTAATTGACGTTCCATCTGCTGTAATTGCTTATGAAGTATCTACAGGTAAACAACTAGTGTTTGAGTATGGTGATACACCTGTAGACACAGTTGACTACACCGTTAATTGGAATGATAAAACAATTACACTAACAGATGGTAGATTCTCAACAGGTGATATTATTGGTATAACAGCACACGGCATTGGCGGTGGTAATCAACTATTAGTTAAAGATTATATTGCTGAAGATTATATAACAACAGAAGGCCATGCAGAATTTATTTTACCAATTGAACATGAACAAATTAAAAACTTAGAAGTTTTAGTTAATGGTGAGAAGATTGTAAACTGGACACTAGAAACATACGAAACATGGCACACTAAATTACGTGTTGGTAGCCGTGACGTAAATGGTGACGGTGCTCCAGATGTAGATCAAGTTGTTAACGTTAACTCAGCAGTTGGCGGAGGCGTAGTAGATCCAGAATACAACAATGGTGCAGTTACTAATGTTATTGGAGATGGTAGTGATTTCTTCAAACGTGAAGTTACAACCAACGGTGTTAGAATAATGGGTGCTGGCACAGTAGGTGGGCAAACAGCAGTTCCGGATGCGTGGTTAGAAAAAGTAGCACGTATGTTTGAATTGTTTACAGATTCATCTGGCGCAGGTATTAACGAAGAATATCAAAGAAACTTAATTAAAACACTAAGTGGTGATATAGGAACTTATCACGCTGGTAAACCAACAATACAAAGAGTAGCTAGAGGTGCTGGCTCTGACTATAATCCAAACTTCTTAACTGACGCAGGTGTTATTGCTTGGAACCTAACAGACTTGTTTGATAATACTGTTCAGAACGATATGGTGTGGTATTTAAATTCAACAGGCAGTGGGTATGGCGATGGCGACATTGACGCACAAGAAGTTATCGAACACGTATTCCATACACTTCATATGCACGGATTACCTGCAGATGATATAAAACTATACCCGTTCTTAGCCGCTGATTGGGACACTAGTGAGTTATATGCGGCAATGGTAGAAGCATATGACGCAGGCAAGTGGGATCCATCGGGCTACGAGCCAAGTCCGGGTGCTTTTAAAACAAACTCAGATGCGTTTGAAGTAGCGGCAAAAGAATACTTATACTTGTTGAATTTCTGTATGTTTGAATACACAGACTTATGGGAAGGCGGAAGTCTTGCACCAGAATGGTCAGATGATATGCGTACCAAAGCAGGCATTCTAGCAAATAACCCATTAGGTTATGCTTTCCACAACACATATATTAAACCAGTTATCAGCAAACCATCATTGGCAACTATTAGAAGCATATTCCAAGATGGTAATACACCAGCACAAGACAATCCAGCACTAGCAGGCGCATCAGGTTATGTGGCAGACGCCATTGGAGGTAAGAGAGCGTTACGTGCAACAGACTACATTCATTTTGCAGTGTTAGGACACGATGCAGACTATGAGCCAAGTCTTGGTACACTGCTATTAGAATACAATCCAGCAGTTCACTGTGATGTTTCATATCCTAAGGTTGATGCTTACTATGTAACAGATGCTTCAGAATATGTATACCCAATATATCAAGACATACACGGACACGGTATCAATCCTGAATTTGCTCAGGTAATGTTAAATGGTCATAGACTAAGACCACCAGAAGGTTTAGAATGGACTGGCGATGGCGTAACAACAGACTTTACACTAGATTTACAAACAACAGTAGGTCAAGGCTTAATTGCAGACAACGACTTATCTGTTTACGTTGATGAATATGAATTAACATTGTATGCAGACTATGTACTATCACCATACGATGGTTCAAGTGATAGAATAGTTACTCTACAAAATGCTCCAGCAGATGGCAAAAAAGTTAAAATATTTGTAAACACAGGTGCAGAGTATGCTATACATAGACACAGTCACAACGGTGGAGGAGTAGGAAATAGTCTACACATTAGATCATCAGGCTTAACGCTACGAGCTGGTGACCATATTGCTGTAACATCATGGGGCTTTACTGATGAGTTAGATGGTATAACTCGAGTATACCAAGGTCCAACACGGTCAGGATTTACTACAAGAACAACATTTGACTCAGTAGGTTTTGACACAGAAGCAGGCTTTGATAGACAAGTTGGTGTTACCATTGATCAATCTGTTTACTTCTTAGGTAGAACTATTACTGCACCTGAGCGTGTTATTGTAAGTGTTAACGGTGAGCGTAAGTTCTACGGTACAGACTGGAAATTACTAGACGGCGATAATAGATACATTGAGTTCTACTCAGTAGATGTACAATCTTCAGATTTAGTTGAAGTGTCTTTAAGAACAGAGAACCTAGTACCTAATGCAATGACGTTCCAGCTCTTTAAAGACATGAACGATACAGCAGGTATTTGGAGATGTGGTGTATCTTCAATTGCACGTTTAACCCAGCAAGTTGAAGCCGACGATACAGTAATTTACTTAGATGATGTAACTAAATTAGGTGAACCTAAGATTGACGAAGGATTATTTGGATTTGTTATGATAGGTGCTGAGCGTATAAGTTATAGAAAACGTGATCTAACAACAAATTCTATTTCTGGACTACGTAGAGGAGTTCATGGTACAGCTATTACAACACATCCTTTAGGCACAGATGTAGTAAGTATGGCAAGTGCAGAATATGTAAACTGGAGTTACTCACAATCGTTGTATGTTAACAACGGTAAACCATTAACACAGCAAGAAACAATTCCGGCCAAGTTCTTAAGAAGGGCGAATTAAGTAGGATAAATATAGTATGGACGATAAACAAGATAAAAATATGGAAAACAAAAAACCTGACGAAACTTCAGGTGTGCTGATTGAAGGTCATATCAAGATCTTTGATCCAAACACCAAAGAAGTATTAGTAGACAAGCGTAATGCTATTCATTATGAGAACTTCTCAAACAGTTTAGCACAGGCTATGGCTAACAAAAACTTAGGTCACATCTATCAAATGTCATTTGGCAACGGTGGATCATCAGTTGATTCAACTGGTGTTATTACATACCTGCCACCAAACACAGTTGGTAAAAATGCTGACTTATATAATGAAACATACAGTAAGGTTGTTGATGATACAGCGGCGGCAAACACAGACCCTGCTCGTAATAAACTTACAGTGTTACATACATCAGGCAAAGTTTATACAGATATACTAGTAAGTTGCTTATTGGACTATGGTGAACCTGCAGGACAAGAAGCATTCGACAACTCAACAAGTCTAGATGGAGAGTATGTATTTGACGAGTTGGGTTTAAAATCATGGCAAGGTAGTGCAACTGATTTAGATCTAGTTACACATGTGATATTCCACCCTGTACAAAAGTCTTTAAACAGACAGATTCAAATTGATTACACGGTGAGAATACAAACGTTAACCAACCTTTCTAGTACTTAATAAGTGCTAATATAATAGGTTGTGATAAATAATACTATAAAGGATACGGAGTATTAAAAGATGGCATATACAATTAATTTAACAGATGGTACTATATTTGCTACAGTAGCAGACGGTACTATTAACACAGATAGTTCGCTTACTATTGTAGGTAAGAACTATGCTGGTTATGGCGAGTTCTTAAATGAGAACATGGTCAAACTATTGGAGAGTGGTGCAAACACTACTCAACCTTCAGCACCTTTAACAGGTCAGCTATGGTTTGATAAAAGTGGTGGCTTATTAAAAGTTTACAACGGGTCAACATTTAAAAACTTAGGTTCAGCAACTGCAAGTGGATCAGCACCAGCATCAGTGGTCACTGGTGATTTATGGTTTGATACTACAAACAGTCAGCTAAAAGTGTACGATGGTGCAAGTTGGATCTTAGTTGGTCCAGCATTTACAGCAGGTACTGGTACTTCTGGTGCTATTGTTGATACAATAGAAGACACAGGTGGTACAGATCACGTTGTTGTAAAAATGTATGTAGAAGATACTATTGTAAGTATCACTTCAAAAGATGCTACATTTACTCCATCAGTGGCAATTTCAGGATTTGCAACAATTGGTCCTGGTACAAACATGAGTTCAACAGTTTCAAATGCTATCTTTAATGGTAAATCCGCTAACGCAGAATTGTTAGACGGTATTGACTCAACAGGATTTTTATCATCAACAACAAATGATACAACATCAGGCACACTAGGCGTGTTAAATGACACAGGTCTTGCAGTTGGTGTAGACAGTGACTTAAGAGTAACCGTATCCGGCTCTGACGTTACTATTGCTAACCAAACTTCAGACGGTGACTTAAATCTTTCAATTAACGACGGTGGTTCACAAACTACTATTATTAACATTGATGGTCCAACAGCATCATTTAACCCAGGTGCTAACGCAACAATTAACATGGGTACATCAAGTCTAAGATTTAATACAATATTTGCTCAAAGATTTGATGGTACAGCATCAACAGCAGAATACGCTGACTTGGCTGAACGTTTTGAGGCAGATGACGTATACGTGCCAGGTACAGTTGTAGAATTAGGTGGTGCTAAAGAAATTACAAAAGCAACAAGTGAACTAAGTGATGAAGTATTTGGTGTTATTTCAACCAGAGCGGCATACTTAATGAATTCAGGCGCAGGTAGTGATGCTACACATCCACCGGTTGCTATGTCAGGAAGAGTTCCTGTTAGAGTAATTGGCACAGTGAATAAAGGCGATCGTTTAGTTTCAGCTGGTAACGGCTTAGCAAGAGCCGCATTAAAAACAGAAGTTAATAACTTTAACGTTATTGGCCGTGCTTTAGAAACTAAATATAGCGAAGAAGAAGGCACAGTTGAAGCGATCGTAGCAATCGTTCACTAATTTTTAACATAGGAAATAGTAAAAATGGCATATACCGCAGGCGATACAATACTAGATGACGAATATAACACGTTTGTCACAGGTGGTGCAGACGGAACAGCAACACATACAGTTGCCAACGTAAACTCAGTATGGGGCACAGGTTCAGCAGATAAAGGTTGGGGTCAGACGTCAACTATCTCAGCAGTGTCGGCAGGAACAACAATTACTGCAACACAGTGGAACTCCTTTTTAGGACGTATTGAAACACTTGGTGCACACCAAGGTACTACAGTAACAGATTATACTGCATTAACATCAAGCGATCTAGTTGAAGCATATTCAACAGTATCAACAGATTTAACAAACGTATATAACAACAGATTTGACTGTGCCGCTGTCGGTACAGGTATTAACAGTTCAGCTTCAAGAACTACAAGTTGGACAACATCAGTTAATACAACACAACAATTAGCATTTTCAAGTGCAGACACGCTACGTTATTTCTTTAACGCAGGTGGTACAGTGAGATTATCATTTAGCCGTTCAGGTGGTACATCAAACAATAAAAACACAGAATGGACAGATTTATGCTCACGTGCAGGTACAGTTTGGTTCTCTGGTTCAGCTAGCCACACTGTTGCTGGTCAAGCATTAACAGGTACAACTAAAGTTGGTGGTAACACAGGTGGTACAGGTTCAGCAGTTTCAAATGTTGACTTCCACGATTTAACAGGTAGTTTCCAACAACTCTTTATTCAGTACGCTGACACAGCACCATACACAGCTAACTACATTAAAGTAGAAGCACTAGTTTCAGGTGGTAACATTCAGTTTAGAACAACATTCCAAGATGATGCGGCTGATACAGGTAACCCAGCTCACGTATTAGCAGGTACCAACCCAGCTTCATTGGACATTGTAGACGGTACACTAACAGTATCAGTAAGTGCTGTTCCACCAGCAACTACTTATATTGCTAATACATGGGGAACTCCAGCTTGGACTACTCCAGACGCACTATAATTAAGTAATACATTTTTACTATTTGATAAAAGGTCTTTTTTTCCAAAGGCCTTTTATTTTGGCCATAAGTAGTGTAAAATACATTATGGACAATCTATCTACAACAATTAAAAGACGTTTCGATCACGAAGCAAGTAAGCAGGCTCTGAAAGAAAAGTATCAAGCAAAATTGATATTTGCTCATCAAGGAGGCATGTTCCGTGCTGGCCCTGAACTGATAACATTATTAAACAGTCTAACTCTGGATACACCAGTTATAGTTGATCTATATGATACACCTGTAACTGTAGATAGAGTTCAGCTGTTAGAGGATACAGTACAGCGTTGGCAAGAACAACTGAATGCTTGGCAGACAGAATTGAGCGAATTATCAAGACAGCGATGACCCGTGGAGTACTATTTTACGCATTTAACAACGAATCAACAGACTACGAAGCAATAGCAAAGTGGAATGCTGAACGTGTTAAAAAGTATCTAGGTTTACCTAGCACTATTATTACGGATAAAACTTTAGCAGAATCAGGTGGACAACGTTTAATGCACCCTGGTGTTGATCTAGAAACAGTTACTTGGTTAAACGCAGGTAGACATGGTGCTTATGAGCATACACCCTATGACGAAACAATAGTATTAGATGTAGACTACATTGTTAATTCAGATCAACTATTAAAGTTATTTGACACAGATAAAAGTTTTTTAATACAACAACGTGTACATGATGTTACTAATAGAAATGATTTTTTTGCACAAACAACATTTGGACAACTACAGTTTCCGCAGTCATGGGCAACAGTAATTTACTTTAAAAAAGATGAACGTGCAAAAGAAATATTTGACTTTGTACGTATGATTAAAGAAAACTACAGTCACTATGCTGAACTGTATAAGTTTGCACATAAGCCGTTTAGAAACGACTATGCGTTTAGTATAGCACTAACAGCACTTAGTGGACATACTGTAACAGATCAATACTGTATACCTTGGCCATTAACAACAAGTTCACATAATGTAGATGTTAGTGTAGAAGATAATAAGATACATTTAGAATATAAAAAGAATGATAAACCTATGCGTTTAACAATACAAGATCAAGACCTACACGTGTTAAACAAAAAGACACTGGAGAAGTTATTTGGATAGAGGATACTTAATACCAGCACAAGGTCAGCAGTATCATCAGTGTGCTAGAGCTTTGGCAAAAAGTATCAAGTACTTTATGCCCGAAGCCAAAGTTGCTACTGTTGGTGACTGCGAAGATCCTATATTTGATCAGTGTATTGAGTTTAAAGATCCTGAACCAGGTATGCGGAATGATTGGCAAATATATAGATTGTCACCATTCCACGAAACAATACGTTTAGAAGCAGATATGATTTTAAACGGAAGTATAGAACATTGGTGGACAGAATTTGAAAAGCGTGACGTTGTAGTAGCAACAGGTACTAAAGATTTTTATGGAAATAAAACACAGGTAAGAAAGTATAGACGTCATTTAGATCAAAACTACTTACCTGATGTTTATAATGCTGTAACGTATTGGCGTAAAAGTAAACTAGCTCTAGACTTTAGTCGCACAGTTAAAATGCTGTTTGATTCTTGGGGCGAAGTTAAACGTGGACTTGTTGGTTGGGATAATACAGAACCAGACACAGATACAGTATATGCTATTGCAGTTAGAATGATGGGAGAAGAACAATTTACACTACCAACAGCACCTAAGTTTGTGCATATGAAAGGTGGTATAAACTATTGTTGCGGAGAAGATTGGACTAGAGAACTTGTTTGGGAGTTAACAGAACAAGGACTTAGAATTAATACTATACAACAAACTAACCCTACTCACTATTACATTAAAAGTTTTAGTGCAGTATTAGAGGAACACTATGACAAACTTTTGGCAAGCAAGTAAACAACATAAAAAAATTGTTAGAATAGAATCTGAAAATAGATTATATTACGATGATGCCGGGCAACCTACTACATATTCACAAGAAGACTTACCTGGTAATTATGTTGTGGTTGATCAACAAACATTTAATGAATGTAGAATGGATGTTAGAGTAGTAGATGGCAAAGTTACAAGACCACACATGATTACAGAGTTTCGTAAACTAGTACCTGCAGACGAAGGTACTGAAACACTAGTAGAAGATATTACAATAGTAGGACACGGACAGCACTGGAAAACAAAATACTATGCAGATTGATGTAGCAGATTTAGATGTAGTTTACCTTAGTTACGATGAACCTCAAAAAGAAGAGTTCTGGGTAAAAATTAAAAACATGGTGCCTTGGGCTACTCGTGTTGACGGTGTTAAAGGAAGTGATGCCGCACACAAAGCCGCGGCTGATGCTAGTACTACAGATAGATTTATTTTAATAGATGGCGACAACATGCCAGACCCAAACTTCTTTAATCTAACATTTGACTTAACAGATGAACAATATGAACAGGCAGTGTTTAGATGGAGAGCTCGTAATCATATCAATGGATTAATGTATGGTAACGGTGGGCTTAGTTCATGGACTCGAGACTTTGTTTATAATATGAGAACACATGAAAACAGTCAAGGGGATGCTGAAACTAATGTAGAGTTTTGCTTTGATCCCTTATACTGGCCCATGCACGATTGTTATTCAACTACATATCCTAATGCTACTCCTTTTCAAGCCTGGCGTGCTGGTTTTAGAGAAGGTGTTAAGATGTGTTTAGACAGAGGGCGTAAGCCAACTATAGAAGAATTTAAAACAGCAGTACATCATCGTAACTTAGATAACTTACAGATATGGCACAACGTAGGTCGAGATGTTGAAAATGGTATATGGGCTATAGCAGGCGCTAGACAAGGCACTGTTATGACTATGTTAAGTGACTGGGATCACACGCAAGTGCAATGGTTTGATCATTTAGAAAAGTTATGGAGTGAAATGCAGTCAGACGATCCTGAGGATACAGCACAGGAAATTGCCAATGACCTACATAGATTAGATATAGATGTGGTGGAATTAGATCAAGAACAAAGTAAATTTTTTAAACGTCATTATAGATCAAACTGGCGTAATCAAGGACCAATGGTAAGAGAACAGTGAGTAAACAAAACAAAGGTGATGAAGTAAACAAAGACTTTAAGTCTAAGTTCTTAAGTGACGCAGAAGGCATGAAGGAACAACTAGACACAGTAAGTCCTAGCATGTGTTTGGCTAAATGGAAACAGGTTAGCCTACATCTAACTACTGGCATGACTAACTCATGCTACCACCCACCATTACATGATATACCTGTAGAGCCATTGACATTCCATCCTAGTGCTTTACATAATACAGCACACAAAAAACAACAGCGTAAACTAATGCTTGAAGGCAAACGCCCAGACGAATGTAGTTACTGTTGGACTATAGAAGACGAAGGTAAACTAAGTGATAGACACTATCGTTCAGGCGAACCATGGGCCGCAGAAAGTTTTAAAGAAATAGTAGATGCACCATGGGACCAGGACATTACACCAAGTTATGTAGAAGTTAATTTTAATCACAACTGTAACCTAAGATGTAGTTATTGTAGTCCACAATACTCTACTGCTTGGGAAAAAGAAAGTGAAGAGTTTGGTAGTTGGCCTACATCCACTCCCCATAATGATCCTGCTTACTTCAAAGGGAGACGTAGGCCAATTCCATTTAGAGAACACAATCCATACTTAGAAGCATTTTGGAAATGGTGGCCAGACTTATATCCAGAGCTAAAGCATTTCCGTATGACAGGTGGCGAACCTTTAATGGATAAGAATACTTACAGAGTTTTTGATCATGTGTTAGCAAATCCTAAACCAGACTTACATTTAAACGTAACAAGTAACTTTAGTGTAGATGAAAAACTATGGCAAAAGTATTTAGGTTATGTTAAGCAGATATGTCAAGATGATAACGTAGAACATTTTATGCAGTATGTAAGTATAGATGCTTTTGCTGAACGTGCTGAGTATATTCGTGATGGTCTAGACTATGAATTAATGTGGGATAGGGTAAATCAGTTTTTAACAGAAGTGCCTGAACGTTCAAGCATTACGTTTATTATTACAATGACTAATTTAAATGTAACAAGTGTAGGTAACTTATTAGCAGGTATTAACGGACTAAGACAAATATATTCAAATGATTATCAACGTGTATGGTTTGATACTCCACTGCTACGTACTCCTGAATGGATGCGTATGGACTTACTACCCGAAAGTTATGCTGACGAAATGGAACTGTTATGGGCTTGGATGTTTAAGTGGAGAGAAACAGAAGAGAATAGATTTAAAGGATTTAAAGACTACGAATTACAAAGATGGGATAGGGATATTGCCTGGATGCGATCAGGTCAAAAACACGATGCTAAATACCTCGCAAAACAAAAAGCAGATTTTTATAGATACTTTAGTGAACACGATAAAAGGAGAGGCACTGACTTCTTAAAGACATTCCCAGAAATGTCTGCCTGGTGGAAGGAGTGTGAACAACATGCCAAAAAAGCATAACGAAACAGATCAAGAATATAAACGCAGAGTCATTGACATTAAGAGTGAAAGTTTCTGCGGTGCTAAATGGTACAATGCTACTATATGGCTTGGTTCAGGACAAACTACTAGTTGTCACCATCCTTTACCACATCAAATTGATATACATGCTGTAGAGGATAATCCTAAACTGATACATAATACACCTGAAAAGAAAGAACAACGTAGACAGATGCAGGTAGGTGAGAGACCAGCAGGCTGTGAATACTGTTGGAAGATTGAGGACATGGGCACTGATAAGATATCAGACCGTGTTGATAAAACTAGAATATACACAGACGAGGAATTAGATGAAGCCTACAATACCCCTTACACACAAGATGTTAACCTTAGAACTTTGGAAATTGCATTTGATCGCACTTGTCAGTTGGCCTGTAGTTATTGTAATCCTGCTTTTAGCTCTACATGGGTTAAAGACATACGTAATAATGGACCCTACAATAACTTGGTCAGTGACGGCCGTAACCATTTTACTCATAGGCATGATAGTAGTCAACTGTTTACTATCCATGATCGCAATCCTTATGTTGAAGCCTTCTTCAAATGGTGGGAGTCAGACCTACACAAAACACTAACCGAATTACGTATAACTGGTGGCGAGCCACTAATGTCAGGATACACTTGGCAGTTGTTTGATTGGTTTAAGGCTAACCGAGGCAAGAGTAAGACACGTATAGCAGTTAACTCAAACCTAGCATTTGATAGAGACAAGATAGATAGACTGCTAGAAGCCGCAAAAGATGTTGAACTAGACTTGTATACAAGTTGTGAAGCAACATTTGAACGAGCAGAATATATTCGTGATGGATTAGATTATAACCAATGGTTATCCAATGTTGAATATTTGTTAGAAAGTAAAAAACTTAGAGGCCTACACGTGATGTGTACCATCAATAGTTTATGTTTAATCAGTTTGCCTAACTTCTTAAAACATATTATATATCTAAAGAAAAAGTATGGGCAAGATGCAATTAACTTTACCTTGAACATCCTACGCTTTCCTAGTTTCCAAAGCCCATTGGTATTACCCAAAGAGTTTAGACAGGCACAGGCCAATAGGCTAGGTATTGTTTTACACAACTATGACGATCAATTACACGAGTTTGAACGTAATCACATAGAACGATTAATAGATTATTTAGAACTGGTAGACAAACCACACGCAGATGCTTTTGAAGAAACAAAACTACTTAGTGACTTTAAAAACTTTTACAAACAATATGACGAACGTAGAGGCAAGAACTTTACAGCAACGTTTCCAGAATTAGAGAGTTGGTATAATGGCTTATAAAATACTTGATGAATTAGATATATCGTCTATTACAGATCAGAAAGAATTATTAACTTTACTAACAAAGTTTTTTCAAAAGAACCTTAAAGAGTCTTTTGATCATGATGAAAAACTCAGAATAATAATAGGTGACTTTGATTTTTACAATGATCAAAACATTGGCTTTAAATTAGCCAGTGTACAGAATGTTGCTGATGAGGTAGATATATCTAGATGTTTTGTTGAAGTGTGTTCAACTAATCCAGAACTTAATAACGAAATTGTTACAATAGCCAAATCAGACAATAGTTATCAACAACTATGTGGAAACATTATGGAAGGTAACTATAAACAAATTAGAGAAGATGTAAAAGAATATAGATACAGTTCGCAAATACCAACGAAGATCAACTTAGACGACTTAACAGAACAAGAAACATACCTATTAACTAAATCTAAAACATTTTGTATGTATCCTTGGATACATATGAACGCAAGTCCTGATGGTGAGGCTATGCCTTGTTGTTTATGGAACTATAATGTTAAGATGGGTAATACTAAAAATCAGACTATTAAAGAACTATGGAACAATGACAAATGGCGTGAACTAAGAAGAAACATGATAAATGATGTTCCCCACAAAGGATGTTCAAGATGTTACAATGAAGAAAAATCTGGATTCTTTAGTAATAGGCAAAGTGCTAACAAACACCACGGCCATCATATAGGTCGGGTAAGCAAAACAGAAGATGATGGAACTAGTAATGTATTTGAAATGACATATTGGGACATACGTTTTAGTAACTTATGTAATTTAAGTTGTCGTAGTTGCGGACATATTTTTAGTTCAAGTTGGTATCAAGATCAAGCTAAACTTGCTGGACCTACATGGGCTAAACATAATAAACCATTGTTCTGGGCAGGCCGACATAGAACAGATATGTTAGAACAGTTAATGGAACACATAGACTACGTAGAGCAAATATACTTTGCAGGCGGTGAACCGTTAATGATGGATGAACACTATGAGATATTAGAAGAACTAGAACGTCGCAAGAAGTTTAATGTAAGACTGGTCTACAACACAAACTTTACTAAAACAAAACTAAAAGATCGTTATGTGTTTGACTACTGGCGTAAGTTTGACAGTGTTAGTATTGGTGCTAGTTTAGATGCTATGGGTCCATACGCTGAGTATATAAGGAAAGGAACTGTTTGGGCAGAAGTAGAAGAAAACAGACGTAGAATGCAGGAGACTTGTCCTAATGTTGATTTTTATATAAGTCCTACACTGTCAATACAAAACGCTTGGCACTTACCAGACTTTCATCGTAATTGGGTAGAACGTGGTTTTATTAAACCACAAGATCTTAATGTTAACCTACTGCAAGATCCAGACTATCTAAGAGTAGATATAGCACCACCTGAGTTTAAAAAGAAACTGACAGAAAAATATGAAAAACACTTAGAATGGTTAATGCCACAAGATAGTTTACAGCGTGCCACTCAAGGTTTTAAAAGTGCTATCAACTTTATCAATGATCAAGATAATACTGATTTGATTCCTAAATTTTGGCAACGCATGGGTGAATTAGATAGTATTAGAAATGAAAATTTATTAGATGTAATACCTGAATTAAATGAACTTACCAAATAAAACATTTTGTATCTTACCCTGGATTAGTATTGAAACTAGTCCTATAGGAACCTTACGTCCTTGCTGTCTGGCAGAAGATGAAATTGTAGATACAAACAATCGTAAGTTTCATATTAAAGAAGATAGTATAGACTCAGCACGAAACAGTGACTACATGAATGGCCTACGTCAAGAGTTTTTAGATGGTAACAAACCAGAAACTTGTAAGAAGTGTTGGGCAGTTGAAGACTCAGGCGGTAAGTCAAAAAGACAATATACATTAGATAGATTAGAAAACATGGGCATCTCTGATGAATGGACACAGGATGCTAAGCCATTAATGTTTATAGACTTTAAATTAGGTAATATTTGCAACTTAAAATGTCGTATATGTGGTAGTTGGAGTTCATCAAGTTATGCTACAGAAGAAGTACAAGAGTTTCCAAAGCACAGTCAAAAGACTAGTTTTCCTTATAAAATGATTGAACAAGGTCGTTGGCCTAGAGAAGCAGATAACTTCTGGGAAGAAATGTCAGCGAATGTAGACAACATACGTTATCTAGAGTTTACCGGTGGTGAACCTTTTATGATACAGGAACACTTTGACTTTTTACAAACACTAGTAGACAAAGGTGTTGCTAAGAATATTGAAATACATTATAACACTAACGGCACACAGTATCCAGAAAAGAACCTAGCAGTATGGCGAGAGTTTAAATTAGTTGAAGTAGCATTTAGTATTGATGATGTTAAGGAACGTTTTGAATATCAACGCAAGAACGCCAAGTGGGATGAAGTAAACGCTAACATACAAAAGTTTAAAAAGTTAAAACAAGAGTTTGGTAACATAACTCTACAGTGCTGTTCAACAGTGAATGTGTTTAATCTATTTTATCTTGAAGAGCTTAGTCGTTGGATTGATGAGCAGAACTTTGATTTTGTCTACTGGAATATGTTACATGAGATATGGTATAACTCAATAGCAAGTCTACATCCTGCTGTAAAACTAAAAGCAGAAGCACGACTAACACTAGTATCTAGACATAACAAACACAAAAAAGATTTTGAGAACGTTATACAGTTTATGGCTAATTCAAAAGGCTGGTCAAGTCAGGAATTATTAAACAGTATTCGTAAACACGATATATTGCGTAACGAAAACTTATGGGATCACCATCCGGAACTGGCAGAAGCAATAAGATATGAAAGAACCTAAAAACAGACCAGAAACATTATGTATGGCTCCTTGGACTCATACTTATCTATCACCACAAACTGAAAGACGTATGTGCTGTGCCTCACGAGAAGATGCACAATCGTTTGAACAGTACATAGATACCAAGGCAGGCACAGGTGTGTATAAACCTATTACGTTACACGAGCACTGGAACGGCGACCATATGAAATCAGTGCGTCGGCGTATGATGGCCGGAGAAACACTGCCTGAATGTGACGTATGTAATAGTAAGTTATTAAACACTGATGTTTACCGTAGTTATTTTGATCACTTATTCACCAATAAATATTATGCAAAGATATGGGAGTCCACAGACGAGACAGGTTATACAACCATGCAACCTGTAAGTTGGGACTACCGTTTCAGTAATCTTTGCAACTTTAAGTGCCGCACCTGCGGTGATATGTTGTCAAGTGCCTGGGAAAGTGAACAGCGACAGCATAATATGATTAATTGGCATAATCCAAAGAACAATTGGATGAAACCTGAGATCAAAAAAGATATCGAGAAGTTTCAAGATACCCAAATTGAGCAAGAGTTTGCTCAAGCAGTAGAAGAACATAGAATAGAAGAAGTCTACTGGGTGGGTGGTGAACCTTTAATGTATGAACAGCACTGGACATACATGAATCGCATTATCCAACTTGGGGATGGACAAAATGTCTATGCAAGATACAACACTAACCTCAGCCGCATTGCTTGGCGCGGCATTAGGCTCTTCGATGATATTCTACCTAATCTACGTGATTGGCAGATCTGTGCGTCAATTGATGGAACAAAAGAGATTGGAGAATACATTAGAACAGGTCTCAAATATGATCAATGGGTTGAAAATTATGATCAAGCAGTTGCGACAGCAAATAAGAGCCGCCAGGTTCGTGTCGATTTTACTGCGACGTTACCTGGGCTCTTCGAAGTCAAAAACATCCAAGACTTCGCAGAAAGCAAAGGGACAGAAGTCCTCGCAAAAGTAATTTTCAGTTTTACACCGGACATTATTCTAAGTCCACTTGCACTTCCAAAAGAATTATTACACCCTTGGGTAGATGAAATTGTAAATACTCTGCCCAATGGTGCTATGCGAGATGTTATGTTACAACTCAAAAACAGACCAACATTTGCCGAACAATGGCCCAACGAATATGAACAGGGGCTAATTAGAGGTAAGCAAAGAATACTAAAATTAGAACAAATAAGAGAAGATAAACTTACACTGCGTGATATATTAAGTAATAGACAAGCAGTATTAGAATGGTGGGACTCAATTGGAAGTTAAAGTTACATTAAGAAATCCATTGGATAAAACAGATACATTAGATTATTATATAGTTCCTAATGACACACAGTTAGCTCAGGATTGGATAACAAGTTTAGAAAAGATTGTTGAGCAAAATCTACATTTAGAAAAAAACTATTGCTTTTTAGGATTTCCTTACAGCCCAAGAACCATTGAATTTTTATGTGAGCAACTTAACAAATATGTTGAAGTAATTAATCAATTTAATTTTACTGACGTATGGGAAAATGCCGGATTAGGTAGGTATGTTATATTTGATCACTACTGTATTGATCATGTTAGATGGCCTGCTCAATATGGAGTAAAGCCTGGAGTTAGAGATAAAAAAGAACAAGCAAGATTCTATGTAGGATTAAATCCAAAAGATAAAGTAATGAATGAGTTACATAATCACTTTGAAGTTCTTCAAGGCACAGTAGAACATCCTAGTAAGTATTATGAGTTAGCAGACGATAATACAAAATATGCTATTAGACAATTAAACAATTTGTGTCATGAACTTGAAAATAAAATTTTGTCTGACAGAAAATTAATTACTAATCCTGAATGGGTTAGACCCAGTCAAATAACAACGTTCTTTAATGTTGAACGTAAACATTTAACAGACGAGCATAGACAAGGCTTTTTAACTAACGGTTTTGATCGTAAGTTTGGTCATGTGTATATGCACTGGTCACAGATAGGTAAAACATTAATGGAAGTGTGGAGAGATGAGGAAGCACCAGACTTAACAGAAACTGTATGTGAAGCAATTACACATCTTGAATACTATTCGGGAGAGTTTGATATAGAGTGGGCAGGAGATGTAGTTAATGATAATTCGTGTCCATGGTTTCAAGAAGAACTAGTAAGATTTGAAAACTGGTTATTAAAGCACGGACTTGATCCTCGAGACCCTAAACTAAGTTTAGGTTATTTGCCAATTGCACACGTTGATTTAGAACGTAGTTTTGGCACAACCAATATGCAAGATATCTGGAAACAGTTAGGTGATTATTTAGATATATACGCTATAGAAGTTAATGGTAAACGTGCTGTTTATGATTATTGTTGGTCAGACAGTGACTTTGAACAACAACAAAAAAAGAGGCTTGGATATGAAGTGGATTAAAAATTTAATAAACAAAATTAAATTAGAAATACGTTATCGTAAAAAACTAAAAGAACTAAGGAAGAAGGACCCTTTTATATACAAATGAGCGAAATAGAATCACCTTGTATTGGAGTGTGTAGTCAAAATCCACAGACAGGACAATGTCATGGATGTTGCCGTACGCCTGAAGAAATTGAAAAATGGTGGGATTACACAGACACAGAAAAATTAGCATTACTTGAAGACTTAGAAAAGAGACAGAATGACCTATTTGGGGATTAGTTCAGGCTTTCATGACGCTGGTATAACTGTCATTGACGATAACGGTGATATTTTATTAGCCAGTCACAGTGAACGTTATTCTAAGAAAAAGAATGATTACAACTTACATGAAGATCAGTTCCGTGAGTTTGACTACGGTAAGTTAAAAGCAATTAGTTACTATGAACGTCCTTGGTTAAAACAGATAAGACAGTTTAGAACAGGACAAGGTATTGAATGGGATAAACTAACTGTTCAGCAAATACTCAAACAGCAACTACCCAAAAAGATCTATAACGAATTAAAAACAGTTCCAGTAAAAACAAATAACCATCACTTATCACATGCGGCCGCTGGTTTCCAAACTAGTCCGTATGATGATGCTACTGTAGTTGTCATTGATGCTATAGGTGAGTTTGATACTATATCAATATGGCATGCTGAATATGATCGTAATGGCTATGCTCAATATAAAAAGTTATGGACACAAAAGTATCCACACTCAATGGGCTTGTTTTATTCAGCAATGACTAAACGTGCAGGACTTAGACCGTTAGATGAAGAATATATTTTAATGGGCATGGCCGCATACAGCTTGCCTAAGTTTGATATGATCAATGACTTTGTAGAAGACCGTGCTGAAATTAAATTTAAAGAAAACTTGCACCTAGGCTGTGACGAATATGAGCCTAAAATGACTGATTATCAAATTGCCGCTTCAGCACAGAGTGTGTTAGAAACATTACTACACGAAGTTATAGCTCGTGCTAAAAAATTAGGAAAGAGTAAAAACTTAGTTTACATGGGAGGAGTTGCTCTTAACTGTCTAGCCAATGAACACATAGGAGCATACTTTAAAAATATTTGGATTATGCCTAATCCTGGCGATTGTGGATCTAGTCTAGGAGCCGCGGCACTTGCCTATGGTAAGCAAGTTAATTGGTTGCACCCTTACTTGGGTACAGACATAGAAGGTCCGTATCCTGTTAATGCAATCTTAGACGAATTGCTTAATCGTAAAATAGTAGGTGTAGCATCTGGACGTGCAGAATTTGGCCCTAGAGCATTAGGTAACAGAAGTTTACTAGCAGACCCAAGAGGTCCAGAAATAAAAGATCAGGTAAATGAAATTAAACGTAGACAAAAGTTTAGACCGTTTGCACCTGTTATACTTGAAGAGTTTGTAGATGAATATTTTGAAATGCCTACAGGATTCCCAACAAGTCCTTATATGCAGACAGTGGCACGTTGTCTACATCCTACAGAGTTTCCTGCTATTATACACAAGGATGGTACTAGTCGTGTACAAACAGTACCTAAAGATTCTAACTCAGGTATAAGACAACTATTAGAAAAATGGTTTACTTTAACAGGTTGCCCTATGTTACTTAATACAAGTTTAAACATTAGAGGTGAACCAATGGTCAATGATAGATCAGATGCTGATCGTTTTGAAAAACTATACGGAGTTAAGGTCTGTAGTTAGCCTATACGTTCAACTAATTTTTTGAGCCTGTGACTAAGATCGTTTTCTAAAACAATCCTATTCCATAATAATTGCTGAGTACACTTTTTATACATTTCGTGCCAATCATCTAAATCTAACCCAGCAAGTTCTTCACTGAGTTCCATAACCGCTTCAAAACGTTCTTGGGTGTTTTCTATATCATCATAACTTTCGTCAATGATATTATCAAACGTTGCATAGCCTAATTCACGTAAATGCTTTAAGTGATGATGTTCTGCCACACAAATAAATGGTTGCATATGAAGTATTGGCTTAAGAGTTTTTTCTGTAATAAACTGTCCGCCACTGCTGTCAACATCAATGAATGTTTCTAGCACAATATTAAAGTAACTATCTTGATATAAGTCATCCATTAGCACACTATAATCATTGCGTTGGTCTGATGTTAATGAATCAACATAAAACGGTCCAGCAGTAATAAAGTCTAAACACTGTTGTTTGGTACTGTCTAAAAACTCATTTAGTAACGGTACACCGTCCCAGTCATCTTGTTCACCTAAGAACTCCTGACAATAACTAAAATAACCGTTATGATGAAGTCCTTTTGCCCATAAATTACTCATAAACACCTTACGCCAGAGCTTGTCTATCCTACATAAGGCTACAAACTGCTTACTACGACGCTTAAAATGCGTTATAGACGCCTTGCTAAAGTCTACAGAACGCTGATACATGTACTCTAATTCAGGCCAATAATAGGTATATTTGTACTGATCCGCGGCAGAATTGCCTGATATAAATGCTATATTATGGTAATTATGTTTGTCTGCTAGTTCTGTTAATCTAGTGTTTATATCTGCAGGATTGTCTGCTTCGTGGTAAAGAAATACTATTTTCATACCTTTATCTAATGCTCTAGGATTAATTAGTTCAAAATAGTCTTGGGTAAAATCAAACCAACCAATAGTAATAGGATACCAACTGTCTCTAGGAGCATTAGGAGTGTGTACTACGCTAACAGGTATTTCGCTTTCTTTTAGATAATAAAAGATTCTAGGATAATCCAACCAAGGCCATTCTGTAGCAAAGTCATCATTGGCACACTTTGCTGGGTCCATACCATTAGGTAATGGACGACCTGTGCCTTCCTGAAAGTTATCAATTGCTAAAGTAATCATTAATATCTTCTAACATTTCTGTTAGTTCCTGCCAAAGATACTTTTCAAACTCGCCACCATAAAACCAATTATAGTTGTGTTCTATAATTGGCTTACACTTTTCAAACAGTGCCTGACGGTCCTGTGATTCTAAATCTTTTAATAAGTTAGCAACCATTTCAAAACGTTTAAAGTCATCAGGTTCGTCGTCATATGATTCATCCCAAACATCACTGAATGTTTTAAATCCATATTCACGTAAGTATTCTAAACTACCTTGTGTTGCTGTTAACACAAAAGGCATTTTCATTGCGATTGGTTTAAATGTTTTTTCTGTTAAGTGTAAACGTTTACCTTCTGCTACAGTTTCCGATACATGATATAATAAACAGTCTGCTGTTTCTTTCCAGTTAGTTAAATGATAACTAGACATTTCCTGTATTTCTTCTCCTGGGAAAGTACGTGTCTCAATTTGTCTTAGATACTTTACTATATCAATATGCTTTAATTCTAACTTTTGTTTAATAGCAATCATTTCTAAGTCCCAACCTTCCACAGGACATACTTTAGGACAACTTACCCAGTTAGTGTTAAGCAATCCTAGTTTCATAAAGTGATACAACATAACAACTCTGTGTCTACGCTGTCCACCTATAATACGATTAGGGCTAAAGAATGTTTTTGTTATAGTTCTTTGCTCTGGCTGTGTCATTACATAACTACGATCATATCCACGATACCAATCTAAAGCGGCCCAACCATGAAAGAAATAATAAAACTGTTCAGCACCAGTAAACTCTTGAGCCCAACTAACTGCTTCACTGTCGAGCTCACTGGTTACCATAGCAAGTTTTTTACCACCACTAAAAAGTTTTACTTTGTCAAACGTTGGTCTGTGCAAGTATTGTTGTATTGGTTCCTGATCAAACAAATACAAATAATTTCCTTGTGTTTCATCTCCGTTGATATATACTATGATACTATTAGGATCACTGGCTCCGAACGGATCATGAACAGCAAGTTCTAAATTTTTATTTGTAGAAGCAAAATAAGGCCAAAATATATTTTGATAAAGTTCGTCGATTCTAATCATGTTTGATGTTTTTTATATTGGTAATAAACCTAATGTTGTTCCTCATGAACAACCTGTTCAATCAAAAGAACAAGCTCAACAATTAAGTCGCACTCGTTATTGTTGGCTCATCAATACTTATACTGATTATAGTACCTGGGACTTTCTTTGGGAGCCTGTTCCTTGGGAGTCAAATCAAACACATGCGTTTCCTAGTCAATGGCAACGTGATAGTGAAACATACCTAATACCCAAACAAGCACACACAGACGTAAACTACAGAACAGATATAAAAGTAGAACGCAATCAAGCAAGTGCAGACGTTGTAGTTATAGATCATTTAGATAATAATGTAAATCATACAACTTTTGCCATAGAAAATAAGGCAAATATTGTAAAATATACAAAATTTGTAGACAATTATCTAGATACTTTACTAAGAATTGCACGTAGTACAAATTCTGAACACTTATGGATATGTAGTAGTGTCTGTGACTACACAGATTTTGATTTCACCTGGCATCCAGAGCCCTGGCAACGTGAAATGCTACATGTATTTCCAAGTGGTGACCAAAAGTTTGGTGATACATTCTATATGCACGTTCCTACATTTAAAGAAAACGCAGACAAATGTGAATTATTAGATTGGTATAACAATAACTTCTGTACTGATCAAACTGTGCCAAGGCATAGGTTACCTATAGTAACACATTTAGAAGATAGTCATGTTACCGCCTTACCTGAAAGTCAACAAGAACCTTTGGTAGTTTATACCAATGATAGATTATGGTTTACTCCTGTACCTGATATTCCATTATGGCGCAAACAAACAAGAACTATTACACCATTAGATACAAGAGGTAGCAGTGTTATTGTTCCACGCGATGCGTTAGGTGACGTTAAAACACAGTTATGGGATTATGAGTATGTTGATCGCAGTTATCAAACACAGACTAAAAGCGACCCATTAGATGTTGTATTCATTGAAAACGGTGAAGTTAATGCTGAAGAAAACTTTAACTATCTTGAGCAAATACTACAGGAAAAACCCAATAAATTACGGCGTGTGACGAACGTAAAGGGCCGTGTAGCCGCTTATCAGGCCGCGGCTAAGGTCAGTAGTACCCCGTGGTTTTTTGCTGTGTTTGCGAAGCTTAAAATAAACAAATCTTTTGATTGGTCTTGGCAACCTGACTGTTTACAGCAACCAAAGCATTATATATTTCATGCACGTAATCCTATAAATGGTCTAGAATATGGACACATGGCTATGATTGCTTACAATAAAAAACTAGTGTTATCAAACACTGCCCCGGGATTAGACTTTACACTTGATCAAGCACACGAAGTAGTACCTATACTATCAGGTGTTGCTAACTTTGTAGACGACGAAAAAACTATCTGGAGAACTGCATTTAGAGAAGTTATTAAACTTAAACACAGTCTAAGTCAACAGCCTGACGTTGATACAGAATATAGACTACGCACCTGGATTAATAAAGGCGAAGGTGATGACGGAATATGGTCAATGCAAGGTGCAATAGATGCTGTTGAATATTACGATGAAGTTGGTGGAGTTTTTGATCTGTTAAAGCTAAGTTATGATTGGGAGTGGCTTAATCAAAGGTTTGATCACTTACATGCTTAATGACTCTGTCAGCAACGTATCTAATATCAGCATCAGTAAGTTCTGGATAAAAAGGTAAACTCAACACACGTCTTGACAACATACTAGCATTGTTAATCATATTAAGACTGCTGTATCCTTCATAAGGTTCCATTTCGTGTAACGGTCTATCATAGTGTACTTTACATTCAATACCATCTAACTGTAACAGATCTTTAACTGTGTCTCTATGATCTATTTCAATAACAAACTTTTGTAAGCCGTGCATACGTCTGTTTAACATAGCACTCATAAAAGATCTTATTCTAGGTGCTTCGTCTTTAAAACGTTGTAGGTAATATTCAGCAATTTCAAATCTACGATCTTGCCAATCATCAATATATTTTAATTTAACTAACATCTGTGCGGCGTCTACTTCACTCATTCTAGAGTTAGTGCCATACGAATTAGTGTGTGGCTTACCGTTGTCACGATACATTTTAAACCAGTTGTCAGTATACTCATCCCAGGTAGCAATAGCACCACCATTGCCATAGTTAGGTAAGTTTTTAGTAGGATCAAAACTAATGGCCTTCATGATAGGGCGTTGTGAATAGTCGCTGGCCATCCAATGCTGAGCCGCATCTTCAATTATAATTTTACCTTCAAGTTGCGTGTGTCCTTCTTTACGACGCAAATACCAATCATCAAATATAGGATGTCCGTATAAGCCAACTACGCAGACAGCATCAAAGTCTTGTTTAATTTTTGGCATATCAAGTATACCTGTACTAGGATCAACATCACCTATAACAACATTCCACCCTGTTGAAATAAACGCATTAATAGTTGCTGGATAGGTTAGTGCAGGTACAACCACAGTGGGTGTTTTAGTAGTAACACCAAAAAATGATTCATAATGAAAACGTGCAATCATTTCCAATGCCTGTGTGCCTGAACCTACACAAATAACTTTAGGCATGTCAATACGTCTTGCTAGTTGCTCTTCAAGGCTTTGTGTGTAAGGACCATTCATAAGCACACCAGACTTTAATACCATGTCTGTGGCATCAAGTATTTCTTTACGTATGCCTTCGTACTGTAGTCTAAGATTTATAAACGGTATCATAATTATCTTTAACCCAGGTTACATATTCATTACATCCATCTGCAAAGTCCACAGTAGGATGATACCCTAAATCTTTTTGAGCTCTTGAAATATCTAGTCTGCCTCTACTTGGAAATGCTAAATCTCTGTCTACCACTTCAATAACTCCTTGACCTAATATATTAACAACTTGTTTTGCGGCCATGAGTAATGTGATTGGAATGTTTTCGCATCTGGTAATATTATATATATCATGAGGACAGTCTTTAACAGCGGCCAACGCTATACCAGCGGCTGTATCAGTGACATAAGTAAAGTCTAATATTTCTTCAGCACCTCTTACTTTAAGTGGCTCACCTCTAATAGCATTTAATACAAATTTTGATAACACTCTATCTTCAACATCTCTAGGACCATAAACAGCACTAGGACGTACAATGGTATAATCAAAATGTTTACGGTAATCTGCTACCAGTTTCTCGCCCATGTATTTCATAATAGCGTACTGACCTTTTGGATGACATTCCTGTGTTTCGGGAACATAGTCATCAAAGTCGCCATAGACCATACTTGATGAAACGTAAACAAACTTACTGGCTATACCTTTTGATGCTTCTAATAGGTTAATTAATCCTGTAGACATAACTTCACTTGCCACACTAGGATTTTGTTGAACTACTTTTTGTCTTGGAAAACTTGCTAAGTGAATAACAACATCAGGTTTAAAATTATACAGTGTTTGAATAACTGGTTGTTTGTCTCTAATATCAATATGTTTCGACGGAACTTGATTACGTAGATCTCCTGCACGTAATTGAAATAACTTCATCATTTGATCTTGAGGAATAAAGTCATAGTTAGTTAAACTGTCAATGACTAAAATTTCATGACCTTGTAAACAACGTACTACTTCGTGTCCTATAAAACCTAAGCCGCCACTAATTAATATCTTCATTGTAATTCCACATTAGTTCGTACACAGTTAACATTTTTGGATTAAATGATCCATACACACAACAACGATAATGATATCCTGTTTCGCCCATATCTAAATGATAACGTAGATCCTTAGCATTTAATTCACACCAGCGTCCTTCACGTGTTGCTAACCATTCTTCTATTTTAAAAGATGCTAGTATGTCTGGGTCTTCTACATCACCTACTAGAAAACTATACAACAACCTTTGTGTTTCATTCTTTTTCAAATCCTAAAAACCTTAACGCATAATCAGTATATTGTTTTTCGTCTAGTATACCGTATAGCATATATTGTCTTCCGTGTCCTATAGACACATCATCCTCGTGCCACAGTAAATTTACATTATTATTCTCTACCCATTTATATTCGGCTGTCTCCTTAAACCTATTTGCTACGTCCCAAAACTGTGTAGCTTTTGCTTTTAGAAGTTTACCGTAATCACGTTCGTGATGTGTAAAGAATGTAACTTTTATTTCCAATCCTCTTTTTCAAACTCATAAAAGTTTAGAATATAGTCGCTGTATTCTGCATCATCTAGGTCAGCATAAATTAATACTTGACTACCTTGATGCCATTTAGAATCATCATGTACTTCATAGTTTAATTTAATGCCAGCGCCAACAGCCCATTGATACTTATCTGTTTGTTGAAATAGGTCAGCTACTTTCCAAAATAGATCGTCGTTGGTTAGTCCTGTTTTTTCATCATGTAGTAATAATCTTACTCTATGCTTTTCTAGTGTTGCCATTTTACCTTCCTTAAAGTTACAGAGCTTAATTATACACGGTAACTGAATAAAGTGTCAACTAGAATTGGTTCATTAAAGGGAATATGTTAGATATAACTTCTGCACATGCTTTGGCTATTTCCATGTGTTCTTTTTGTGTACCATTTGCCGAACGTAGCTCAATATAATGTACCCAACTACGTAGAGTACCATTCATATAAAGTCTAGTTTTGGTATTACCTTCTGGTAGGACTGCACGGGCTTGTTCTTTAGCAATACCATTTTTAATAGCCCATTCGTAAGTTCCTTTGGCTAAATCAATAACATACTGCTGACGTTTTTCCCATTCTTTTTTAAGTTCATCATTGTCCACATCAATTGAGTTCTGTCTATTAGTGGTATCTTGTAGTCGTGCTTCACGTAACACAAACTGATCGCCAAACTCTGCTGGATCAGCATAACGTTGACTAAACTCTTGAAATGAAAATGATCTATGACGTACTATTTGATGTGCAATATCTCTTGTGGTATTAATTTCTAAACAGGCTGATACCATTTCTAGTGGTGACCAATGTTTATGTTTAATAAGATATTTGATTAGTTTTTCTGATGTTTCTTGATTCATTTGATTGCTAGGGTTTGATACTCTAGCACAAAAAGCAATTAGTTCTTGGCAATCAACAAGCCCAGTATCCTCAGGAGCAGTTGAATAACTTATTAGGCGAACGTCAGTCATAGTTTTTTCAGTATTTGATCAGTTTCTGGTTGAATAATTTTTGCAACTTCTGCAACGTCAACAAAAAAGTCAATACCTTGTATTTCTGGGTCGTACTGCTTTAATCTTTCGTTAAGTGCAAATTCACATTCATGAATGTTAAGACCTTGCTTTCGAAGAGCTGTCATATTAAAATAGCGACGTTTACCATCTTTTAACTTAATAACGACTCTTTTAATACATTCTATAGGAATATCTTTTTTTTCAACTCCCTCAACAAGGTCTTCCCATTGCTCAAGAAACTCTGAACTGAGACGTGTTGCCATTTACTACGCTGTCGCTTTCTTTTTTGTCGCGGCCTTTTTAGCTGTAGTGGCTTTTGCTGTTGTTGCTTTTTTTGGTAGCAGATCTTTTGCTTCGCTAATCAAACGTTCTGCTTCTGCTAACATTGATTTAGCATTGGCTTCCATTTGCTCTGCTTGTGCTAACATATTATTAGCAATATCTTCATCGCTTAATGCTGTAGTAGTTGACGCTTGAGCTCTACTTGCTGTTGGATCTACAAGACCGGCCGCCGCATCGTTTTCTGCTAAACGCTGACGTGCTTCATCACCTGTTTGTAGTTCATCTACAATTTTGTTTAGTTCATCTAAACGCACTGTTGATCTTGAAGTAGGTGTCATGATAACTTGATTAGTAGGAACTTTTTTCAAGTAACCTTCTGAATGAAGTGCCGCTAGTGCATTACGTCCGTCTGTTAATACTGAACGATGTAGTGCATTGGCAAATTCATGCTCTTGTTGTCCAACTTTTCCTTCTAGCACTTTCATAATATCGTCGTGCATTAGACTTGGAATATTATCAGCATATACGCATAAACATAAATGCTCATCCCCTGGTATTTTTCTGAAAACAACAACAACTTTTTTGTTGTTATGTTTCGCTACATGTTTCATCATAATTATGATTCTCCTTGAGTTTCTTGTTCACCATCAGCTGTTTCTGCAGTCTCCTCTGCTGGTGGTTTTGGCATAACTGCTTGTAGGAAAGTATTTAATTTATTATAAACACTGCCTACAGTCTGCATCTCGTCTGCTTTAAAAGCACCACGTGATGAACAAACATCGAACACATTTTTAATAACAATTAAATCATTAACTGTAAGTTGTTCAATTGCTTGTTGTGCTTCAGGATTGATAGTCTCTTCTGCTGGTGCAGTAGGTTCTACTACTTCCTTTGCCGTTGCCTCAGTTTTTTTATTTTTTGCCATTGTGTTTCCTTAGTTTGTAATATTACACTGATATTTAACGGGTCACAAGGGCCTATGGTAAATTTTCTACCAAAAATATTACTTGTCGTCTTCGTATTTTGCCCAAGTACCAAAGGGCGGAGTAGGATTGTCGTTAGAATGAATAATCCAAACAGTTTCGCAGTAGTTTGGGTCTCCCCATGTATCCCATGGCCAGCCATCTGTAAATACTACTAAACGTTTTGGTTCAATTTGTTCATCTTTAAGATAATTAAACATACACATGAAATCTGTACCGCCACCACCTTGTGGTTCGTAGTCTAATACATCGTCTAAATTATCGCTTGAAAAGTCCTGTGGATTATAAATTTCTGTATCAAAGCAAAATATGTGTAATTTAAAGTTGGTCCATTCTTCTGTAATACCTTTAATTTCACTTAAAAAGTCTTGAGCCTGTGCATCTGAAATACTACCTGACATATCTAATGCTACACAAATATCAATAAGTTCATCATTTTTCATGCCAGGCATAACTGCGTCCATATGCCAACTACGTCTGCTAGGTCTGGTCCAGGTAAAGTCTGACTTAATAGTAGACTCTAACTGCTGACGTAATAGTTCGCGCCAGTTCATTTTAGGTTCTGTAATGTCTGCTAAAATGCGTTTCACCCCATTAGGAAGATTACCAGCACCTGCCTGTTTGGCCGCATTTACTAGTGCTTCTTTTAATTCATCTTTGATATCTTTAAGATCGTTCTCTGACAGTGTAGGCTTTTTAGTTTTGCCTTGTTCTTTATCAGCAGTTTTACCTGACCCACCTGCATTGTCCTGATCAACTGTTGATTGTTCATTTTCTAAGTGTTCATCAAGTAACTGTTTGACAAGTTCAGAAACATCAATCTTTTCAGCATTGTCATATAAGTCTTTATACACTTGCTCATATGACCAACCATAGTATTTTGTTTCGTGTAGGCAAGGAACAGTAGTGATCATACGACCTACTTTTTGTTGAACTAGATCACCGTTAACACAATAGTCAGCGGCAATGTTTGATAGTTGAGCTTCATGTTCGTTATCAACACGTCTACCAATATGCTCATAAACAGCGTGTAGCACTTCATGACCAAACAAGAATTCACACTCTTTTTCATCTTCTAACATCATAATGAAACGTGAATTATAATAAAAGTTACGTCCGTCAGTTGCGGCAGTTGGACACCATTCGTCTGCATTGGTTAGTTTTAAACGTGTTGCTAAGTTGCCAAAGAACGGTTGTTTAAGAAGTAGTCCAACTCTAGCAGTAACTAAACGTTCACGTGCTTCTGCGTCTACTTTATAATCAGTAGGACCTAGTATGTCTTTAAACTTGTCTGCTAGGTCCTTGTTTTGTGTGTTGTTTGTTGTAGTCATGTAGTTATTATATGAGTTTGCGAATTTACTGTCAACCTAGTCAGCTCTAGAACCCATGTAAGCACGGAAGCCATATTGTCTTAATACTTCTGCATAAGCTCGAGCACCTGCTTCATGCACGTCCATACTTTGACCATTGTAAGACCCAGGCTTCCATAAGTCCATGCGTTTTGGGCGATATGATTTTGTAAAGCCCATTTTTTCTAAAGCCTTGGCTTCTTTTGAATTAGTTCTTGGAACAGTAACATCAACCCAGGCAAAGCCACAGTATGGTGTATCACCGTGTTCTGCTAACCAATCACTCTGTGCTTTATCAGCGGCCAATTTGGCCTCACGAGCTATTTGATCAATTGTTTCGTCTTTGAATATTACTACTTCTTTAACCAGATCCATAGTCATCTCCTTATAATACAAACTTACCTGTTCTAATTTCACGGCCAGTAAAAATATCAACTGGTTCGTCATCACCAAACTCAGCGTTAATTTCCATTAGTTCTTCTTCTGAGTAACCATGTTTTTGACGGAAGTTGATATAGTTTTTAATAAAGATCTCATCCTCAACTGCACGAACATCTTCTGTTCTGTTTCTAACACTAATATCAATAGTACCATCAACCACAGCCATTTCTAAAATATCACTAGGAACAATGTTGTTTGAAGAGTCCCAACGAATCTCACCTTTAGGACCTAAATGATATTCTTTTTCTGCTAACACAGCAACACCTCTACGAGCAAATTCACCTTGAGTACCGTTGCTGAAACGACGTTCAGTACTATTGTAAACTGCTTCTAATTCTTCTTTTGTTTTAAGTTCTAAGTATGACATCTTTTTCGCTCCATTTGTTTAACTAACAATAATATTATACGAAAAACGGATTTTTTGGTCAACCAAAAATACCAAAAAAAGTGTTGTTTTTTTACAACAAATTATGAATCGTATGCACCAATAGATTGTGTGCGTTTACGGTTTTTGAGTTGTTCTCTGATAGTAACTACTTCACCATCCTCAATGGGTCTGCCAGTAATACCAATGCCTGGGTGTATGAATACGTTGTTACCAATTCGACTTGTTTTGTAGTTTCCACCATAGGTTGATCCTAAGCTGATATAACTGTGGTTACCCATATTGGCTCCCCAGATTGTAGCACGTCTATTAAGTACACAGTCTTCGCCTATTTCAATGTCATGACCAACAATGCACTGATACCATATCTGCGTGTGTTTACCTATACGAGCATTAGGCTCAATAATAGCACCTGCTCCTATATAATTACCACCACCTAGTTTAACTGACTTTGGTACTACTGCTAACGGATCAATAATGTTTACCAAAGGTGCTTGATGTTCTTCTAGTAAATCAATTAGCATTTGTCTCTTTTGATTATCACGCTCAGTGACTTCTTTATTAAGACCACTTGGATCCCAATTAGTAGCAACAAAGAAACTATTGCACCACATTTTTCTCCCACTTGTTCCTATTTCTTTATACCAACTACCTATGTCTTTTTCTGAACCAATAACAGGAACTCCGCATATTGACTCAGTGTTACCATAATAGTCTGAGTCAAGTATTCCGGTGATAGGAATATTAGCACGTTCGCAAACATCTACCCAAATACCTAATGCTGAATTACTACCTAGAAATATCATCTAAATGTTCCTTTAACTTGGTTAAGGTTGCGTCAATGTTATTGTAGTCGTGTAGGATACTAAAGCCTGACCATTCTTCTATGTTACTAACTCTATCATCAATTAAAATATCGCCTGGTTTATAATGCTTTTGTTTGTCTACAGAGTAAGGACCAAAGAATACAGGTATGCCAGGAAAGTGCTGTGCGGCCCAATTACACTTGTCCCAGAAACTCCAAGGGCAATCATTTTCTTTTGGTACAGCCGTTAGAAAATACATTTCAAGATTATGGTCATCTCTAATTGTTCTTAGTTGATCAATTAAACTATAAGCAGTTGGCAGTACTGGAATGTCACGATATATTCTTTGATTAAACGCTTTTAGTTTATACCAATCAGCTTGGCTAAACCTATATCCAGGATTAGGTTGAATACCTAATTCTCGTTGTGCGTATCCATCAAAGTCAGATACTACACCATCCATATCTACATATAACTTCATTGATTGTCCAGAAAAGTGGTGCCCCCACACAGAATCGAACTGCGAATTGATGATTACAAATCAACTGTTATACCGTTTAACTATAGGGGCATATAGTGTAATTATCTACTCAACGCAGTACTGGCCAAATTTTAATTTAAACATGATAGCGTCTTCTTCATTGTAGAAATGTACATCAATCCAATCTGCTTTGGCATGACTATTCCAGCGGTCTCCAGGTAAGCCAAAGTTTTCTGTTACCCAGGCCATACGCTCATTCCACATTTCAATATCGTCTTGTGACATCCAAAACATTCTTACAGTGTGTGTTTTTCTTTCTGTCATTTACTAAACTTTAACACAAATAATTCTGCTTGTCTACTGTCTTCAAAGTCAATCCATTCTTCTAAGGTACTGCTTATATCTGGATTGTCACCTGTAAAAGTAAAGGCAGTTCCTACAGTTGCACGATATTCGTCCCACAACCATTGTTTATATTTTTCAAAAAAGTCTTCATCTGCCCACCAAAGATATCTAGCATTTTCTGTTAATAGTTCTTTATCCAGGACTACGCTGATAAAGTATCGCTGGCTATAAAACCAATAAGGATGTAATGGTATTCTAGTCTTTTCCACTGAATCTAAGTACAAACATTTCAGCATCATATTCATTGGAAAATTCAAAGAATAAATGTTTGCGGCCTCTAATTATACAACCGTGGTGCTGAGCTAACCACAAAGCCATATCTTTTGAAAAGTCTTCAGACTCCATTAACCATTCATTGCGACGTGACATAAATGTTTCTTTAACAGTTGCCCAATAAGGCTCAAATGGTATTTTAATCATTTTCATGCTGTGTGTTTACTGCTTGATTAGGTCTGTCGTGTAACCAAGTTACAATAGCATACTTATTACCTTTAACTATAGGCATGGCTTCGTGTTGATAAGCATAGTTACTAGGGAATAATAGCAACATACCTGCTTTTGGTTTAATAACTAAATCAAAGTTTTTAAAATAAAGTTCACCACCTACAAAGTCATCATTGAGGTAAAGTATAGCACTGATGTGTCGACCTAGACCGGTATGGCCATCATAATGATTAGGATAATTATCACCTGGTTTGTATCTTATAATATTATAAGGCTCGTTGCTGTAACAACTTTCATTAATACCATAGTCATGATAATAACTTTGTCCGTAGTGTTGTAACACTTCTTGAAATTGATCCCATACATGATGCACCAAAGGATTAGGTGAATTCTTTTTAAGCCACGTTAAATTAATTGAGTCACACTGCCGCCCTTCAGATCCTAGGCTAGGTGCAGGAACCCAATTAACTAATTTTCTAGCTGGATCTTGTGCTGTAGCTTCAATTATTTTAATTGTGTTTTCTGGATACAGCCAGGTATTCTTGTATACATTTATACATCCACCATAGACGTGATCAGGTTTAAACATTAGATCCTTTTAAATTGATTATAATAATGTAAGTATTTACTCAAAGTTTTTTGTTCACCTTTTAAAGTCATAAAAATACTTTGATGACTAGGCTTGCCAACTTTCATCCAACGTTCAGGACATTCTTTAAACTTGTAATCATTGGATAAGTCTTTAAGAACTTTTTGATCCCATCCATGTTTAAACTTTTCAACGGGATTTTTCATTAGCCTATCATGATAGTCTTGTAAGAACATAGGATTATTTGTAGCAACAAAGCCTGCTAACCAACGATCTGCTTTAGGATGATGTAACACTGTTTGACCTTCAATAATAGCATCATACTCTTCTTTGGTAAAACTTTGAGTACACATTGAGTCAGCGTCTACAATCATTATTTGCTGATACTGTTTTGCTACTAGGAATCTAACTGCTTGTAAGTAACCTATGCGTTCCTGGTCTGAAGAAAAACTACGATACTCCGTGGTATATTTGACATAGTCAAGTTGGGTATGTTTGTCAGGATTGACAATGTGAGCATGTAGCTCTAACCACGGAGCATAGTAGTGAACTGCTCGGAATAACGGTACTGTCCATTGTTCATAATAACTGTTGTCAGTACCAACTAATAATGTTCTTAACCCCACTTCAATAAAAACAACTCTAACTCTTTATCAGTTTTAAAATATATTCTACATGGATACATGGCTGTTTGTGGTTGATAAGTCCACACTTCGTGCATGTCGTTTTTGTGACTTTTTTGTAGATCCATCCAGATATCTAAATTAATACTAGGACCTAAGTTATCCCAGCACCATTGTTGAGCTTGGTAGTAGTCCCAATAGTTTTCGTAGTTATACTGTCTTGAAAACTCTACGCAGTGTTTAAATTCAGGAAACGCCTTCCACTGTTGGGAAGTGCGTTTCATTCGAATACTTCTTAATCTATCAGTCATTACCTCTTGAACCTTTTAAGATATACTTGCCATACTTTTCATGGAACTTATCAAAAGATTTAAGTTTAGTTGGACTAAATTTAAGATCATAAGTTGTTAGAGCAGTACGAGCACCCATAACAGTGATCTCAGTTTCAAAGTTTTTCATCATGTACTCAAAGAAGTTATCTACATAACTATTAAATTCCGCTTCTGCTGTACCTTTGTCTTGACGTTCTTTAAGTTCATAACACATTGAAACAACAAGAGCGTACATAGCACTTATGTCTTTAACTTTAAGTTCTTTTTCTTTGCCTTCAAGAATGTCCACTGGATTAGGCATTTCACTAGCAACCTTACGGTGTGCCATAAATTTAACAGCAAGTCCTTCACCAATAGCACCAGCAATTAGGTTAGTTAGTGTTGCTTTATCTGTTGTGTCATCTTCTAACAGTTCACTGACAAATGTCCATGAACGTGGTGTAGCAAAACTACGACTGGCACCTTTAGGATCAAAGTCATACAAGTCCTGTTTACTACTTGCTAGATAACCAACAACGTCTTTATGCACCTTGTTTTTAACTGCCCAGTGTTCCCAAGAGTCAAAGTCTACACGCATTTCTTGGTGAATAAATCTATTAGCAAGGGGTGTAGGCATTCTGTAAGTAACACCTTTGTCTGACTCTCTGTTACCTGCGGCTACCATAACAACATTGTCTGGAAGTTTATACTTGCCCACACGTCTGTTTAAGATTAACTGATATGCCGCGGCCTGTACAGCAGGAGCCGCAGAGTTCATTTCATCTAGGAATAAAACTACAACAGGATACTCTTTACAAGTAACCTCATCAGGCAAATCAATTGGAGGTGCCCAATCCATTGTACCTTGATCTTTATTGTAGTAAGGAATACCTCTAATATCTGTAGGATCCATTTGGCCTAAACGTAGGTCATACATTAAGCCTTTTAGTTCTTCAGTTACACTAGCAACCAATTCAGATTTACCAATGCCCGGAGGTCCCCATAAAAATAGCGGACGTTGTTTCTTGAAACACTTTAATAGACTGTTTCTAGCCTCTTCAGATGTTATTGTTCTTACGTCTGACATACATACCCTCTCTAGTTGTTTACCTGACTATGTTATTATATGACCTTTGTATTTAATGGTCAAGACCTTATTTACGATCTACTAATATATCTTTGTCGTCTTCTGGACTAAGGCCTGGTTGAGGATATCTAGTAACACCGTCTTCGTCTGGTGCTGGTTGTACAGAGCTCTCAAACTCAATAGGAGGTCTAAACTCCTGACTGCCGTCGTGCTGTTTTGGATTTTGTTCGGGTTTTAGGTCTAAAGGATTAAGCCACTTCTGATATTGTTGATACCCTGAAATAGCAATACCTAGTAATGCTACAATGTAGACTAGGCGTTTATAGATTGGTATCTTGTCTTTGTTTAGCACGATTCATGCTCTCCTGTAACTTCTCCAGGATTTGATCAAACTGTGCAAATGCTTGATCCATATCTACTTGGCCAGGTTGAAAACAAAAACTTTCTAAGTTTTTAATGTTTGTTCTGGCCGCTTCACATTGTTCAAATGTATTAAATTTAAGATCTTGGTTGATCATTCCTGTCTGTGTTACTATTGCTAATACTACTAAGGCGTTACCCATTTTTGTTCTCCTGTTTGTATTTTGTTTTTAAAAACCATTTATATTTCTGAAAATATTCTTCTGGTGGCCCTTCTACAACTCTCTTCTCCCAATTAAAAACTTCTTCTTTGTATTCATACCACTTTTCAATACAATAAGCCCTAAAGGGAGATTGGTTCATAGTTTTTTAGCTTTCCATAATTTAATTTTCATATCAATTGTTTGTAATATTGCTTCAATAACACCAGTTTTCCATGCCCATAATAAATCCATAAGCACAGCACCTACTAGTAAACCAATAAAAAAGTATAACATACATAGTCCTCCATTTATATTATTATACTAAAAAATGATTTTTTGGTCAACCGGCTTGACGTGTTAGATAATTAACTCTTGTTTTTTCTGGTTTAAAGTATTCGTCTACAGTGTCCGCTACTATTTCTACGTCAAACTGTTTACAGGAAAATACGTCTAAATATAAGTCACCTGTGGAGTCAATAAAGTGAGCAACAATGGTTGACGTTACGATAATTTGAACAGCAGTTAGGCCTGCTTTATCTGGAAATTCAGCCGCAGTGTATTCAATGTGTGTTGGACCAATTGGTTTCATATCAATGCGTTGTAATAAAGCATCAATAAAATCTTGAACATTTCTAGGATCTTTTATTTGTTCTCTATCACAGTTTGCACAGTCTAGAGTTAGGTGATATCCCCAATATTGTGTTGCCATCTGTTACTCCATATTATGAAAATATTTAAAAAACTATTTATTTTAATTAATAGCCGTGTTTAATTTTATACCAGACGCATTGATCAAGATCAAAGTTTGTAGGATATAGGCACCAATTTGGATCTACGCACTGTTTAGGATGACCCCCTTGTTCAACACATGATAGTTGACGTTCGTTTTCTTTGGTTTGTTTTGCTTGAAACTTTTGTCTAATAGCAGTCCATTCAGCAAACTCTTCAAAGGTGAACGTGTCTGCTACAATTTGTTCAAATGGTGTTTGTTCGCTTTGTTTGATAATATCTGGAACACCTGCCCAACTAGGCAGACTTAGTATAAGCAGTCCTAGCATTATATATCGCATCTGCTCCTCCTATGGCCAATAGCTCATCTGGTGTTAGATAAACATCAGTAGGATTAAGTAATTTTTCAGCTACTTCTTCATCAGTCATTTTACATTGATCAACTAGTATGTCTAACATCTTAGCATTACACAGTTCTGCTTCTT